>QGNH01001277.1_pt1 | contig 51204 bp, 76 predicted proteins | sample 1735481 | NCBI WGS metagenome assembly QGNH01 (sample SAMN09239004, study PRJNA386568) | Viral metagenome, whole genome shotgun sequencing project.
CGCCGGCGGATTGGCGGCAAGCCGCGCGCGGAGGCGGTCGGCCGCCGGCGCGGCGGCGGCGCACAGCGCCGGCAGATCGGCGGTGATTTTCGCCGCCTTGGCGTCGAGCGCGACGATCGCCGGCCCCGCCCCGCCGAAGATCGCCGCGACCCCGGAGGGCAGCGTGGCGCCGGTCAGCGCGGCGACGATGACGGCGACGATCGGCGCAGCCATGTCAAGAGCCCGAGGCGCCGGCCGTCGTCGTCACGGCGGCGGCAGGCACAGCGCTGACCGAGGTCGTCGAGGTGTAGCCGGCGGCGGCGCAGAGGTCGGAGGCCAGCGCGCCGGCCGAGGACGCCTTCTGAAGCGCGGCCTTGACCTTGGCGTCGACGGCCGCGTCGGCCTTGATCGCCGCGCCGAGAGAAACGGTGGCGTTGATGATCGGGCAGTACGTCTTCGCCAGCGCCGCGGCGAGCTTCTCCTGATTGGCGACGACATCGGAGCCGAGCTTGATCACCGCCGTGTCGAGTGTGTCGACAGCCTGAGTTGTGGTTGCGACGTTGTCGGCGAATTTCTGCGCTGAGTCGCTAGAGCAGCCGACGACGGCGCCGGGCAAAGCGAGCGCGAGCGCGCCCAGGAGAGCGAGTTTCTTCATGCCGGTGGTCCTGTCTTGAGAGCGCGGCTTTACCGCCCGCGCGCGGAACAGAAAGCGATAAACTCGCTGAAACGCGATATTATCGCTTGACTGCGAAGCGATATTGAGCGATATTATCGCTCATGAAAACGATCGTTCTCACCCACAAAGCCGCCAAAGAGCTAGACGCCCTTCCGGCCGCCGCGCGCCATTCGATCACGGAAGCTCTCGCGGCCTACGCGATCGACGGCCGCGGCGACGTCAAGGCGTTGGCGGGCCGCAAAGGCTTCCGGCTGCGCGTCGGAGATTACCGGGTGATTTTCGACGACGACGGCGCCACGATCCTAGCGATCTACATCGGGCGCCGGGGAACGACCACTTACGCGAGGAACTGAAATGAAACTCCAGACCATCACCACGCCGGGCGGCGATGAGCTCGTCGTCCTGCCGCGCGCCGAATATGACGCGCTGGTCGCCGCCGCGGCCGGGCGCGAAGAGGACGCCGACGACGTTGCGATCTACGACGCGCGTAAAGCCGAACTCGCGCGCGGCGTCGACGCACGCCTGCCGCCGGAAGTGAGCGCAGCGATGCTGCGCGGCGACAGCCTGCTCAAGGCGCTGCGCAAGTCGAAAGACATGACGCAGCTCCACTTGGCGTTCAAAACCAACATCGCCCAGGGCTACATCAGCGACATCGAGTCCGGCCGCCGCAAAGGCACCGTTGAAACCCTCACGGCGATCGCCAACGCGCTCGACGTCCCGGCCGAATGGCTGGTCGACTGAGACAACCCGGGCCGGTTCATCGCCCCAGCTTCGCCAGGTCGTCGGCGTAGCGTTGAATCGAGTGGTTGCCGGGGATCGCCTGACCGATCTTGGCGATGTCCAAGAAATCGGCGAGCGCCTTGGGCGTGCCCGGAACCGGCTCGCCGATCTGCCGCGGACGGGTCGGGTGGTTGAACGGCGGCCGCATCGGCAGCTCGGGCACGATGTCGCCCGCCCGCGCGTCCTCGACCGCCTCGACGCCCTGGCGCAGCAGATGACCGAGCCACGGATTAAGGAAGCCGACGCGCGGCGCGCCGAGCGCGACGACGCGAAAACGCCGGCCCGGCTGGCGCGCGGCGAAGATCCCACCGAGCACAAGAGCCTCGGCGCCGCCGAGCGAATGGCCGACGAATGAGAGCAGCCGCGGATCGCCGGCGATTGTCGGCGCGATCTTGGCGTACAGCGCTTCGCCGGCGCGGCCGAAACCGCCGTGGACCGGCCCGACGCCGGCGATCCAGCACGGCGCGGCGCTGATGTCGCGCAACCAATCGAGCGGATCGAGGGGATTGGTGCCGGGCATGACGACGACGAGCTCGTCGTCGCGCGGAAGCAGATCGTATTCGCAATCGAGCGCGACGCGCCCCGACCATGGGCCGCGATAGGAGAGCCCGGCGAGGCGCGCGAGTTCGGCGTGCGAGAGAAGGGCCGACACGAGGCGTCAGGCCTGCGGCGCGGCGCTGATGCTGTTCGGCGCGGCCACGGTCGTTCCAGACGGCGCCGAAACGCGCGTCATTTGGATCTGGGCGCGGCCGAGCGCGGCGAGCGTTTCGTCGGTGACCCGCTGTTTCGTCCATCCGGCCTTGGCGATCAGATCGGGAATCACCGCGGCCGCCCGCTTGGCGATACCGTCAACGATCGGATGGTCGTCGGTGAAGGTTGCCGTTGCGAGATTGCCTTCGGCCTTGCTCACTGCCGCTTCGGCGAGCGTATCGAGGTAGCCCGCGGCGGCGTCTTGGTCGGCTTGACTGATCTTGACGTGCAGGAACTTCGCCGCCAGCAGGGCGACGTCGCCGAGCGCCCATTTGATGACGCCGGCGAGCACGCCAAGCGCAAGCGGCGTCAACACCGGCAACAAGGGAGCGAGGGTGAACGTCGTCGTCGTCGCGGAGGCGTCGGCGGCGAAGGCGAGGCTTGCGCCGGCGACGAGCAGCCAGAACATGGCGAAGAGATACGCCGTGACGCGCCGCCAGCGAGCCCAAGGAACGGGCCGTGAGAACAACAGAACGGCAATCGTCGCCGCCACAACGGCGAACGGCAGGCGCAAAGCGAGCGCCGCCCACGGGTGCAGGATGAGGAACATAGTTGGTCTCTCGATTGAAACGCCGGAATCCGCCGGCGCGCGGGAATCTTGATGACGGGGATTGGATCGTCAGCAACCCTTCGGCGGTCGCTCGCGGGTCTCGCGTCCGGGCCTTTTCAGATCACGCCAACGAAGAGTCGGTCTCAGGCGTCTCGCCGCTCTTGTGAATCGGCTCCGGACGCTCTTCGCCGCGCAACAGCCAATAGTTGCCGTGCGCCTGCTGGATCGACCCGTGCATGATTGAGGTCGCCCGCAACAGCTTTTGGCCGTAGTTATCGCGCTGGCCTTCGACGTCGTTGACGTACACCACGTTCACGCATTGCGGACCCCAGACCTCGGTGATCAGCGCGTCGTAGCGCCTGCCCCGCGGATCGTAGAAATCCACCGCCATGCCGCGGTGCTGTTCGCGCGTTACTTCCGTCATCGTTTGCTCCTCGTCTCCGGACTATCCGGAGAGGCGCGGGGCGACGCGCTCGCCCCAATTCGATTTGCGCTAAGCGCTCGCCGCGTCGAGCGCCGCCCAAGTCAGCGGGCCTAGACCGTCAGTCGCGAGGCCGTGCGCCTTCTGAAAGGCTACGATCGCCTGTTTCGTCTTGTTGCCGGCCCATCCGTCGATTTTGAGCGGCTGCCCGTCGTCCGACGTTGCACCGGCTCTATTGAGCCGCCATTGCAGATCGGCGGCGGAATGCGCGGGATAGGTCGAGACGGTCGGATGCGGCGCTGGCGCTTCGTTGGGGTCATGCCGCGCCGCGCCACCGTGACTTGGCTCCGGCGGGACGTCGGGCGGCAGCTCAGCCTGATGCGGCCCCGGCGCGCCATGCAGCGCGAAGGGCGGCAGCGGCCCGTCGCCGAAGGCGTCGACGGCCTCTTTCGTGTAGGCGACGAGCTTCAGCCAGGTCTCGGAGCCGATTGCGCTGCAGTCGACATGGCCGCCGCCGGCGGCGCCGAGATCGTGGTGCTGGCACAGGCCCCGCCCCTGCCCGCCCTTGGCCCACACCGGCGGAATGCCGTAGGCGCGGCAGCACCAGCCGGCGACCAGCGCTGCGGAGCGCATCGTCTCTTCGCTCATCCCCTGGGCGGTGAAGCCTTCGATCTCGAGCGAGATCCCGCGGCCGTTGAACTCGCACTCGGCCCAGGCCTTGGCGCTGAGCGGAACGAGCTGCGTCAGCTCGCCGCCGTCCTTGCGCAGGCAGAGATGGGCGGAGGCCTTGGTGGCGGCGCGGCACAGCCAGTTGACCGAGCCGAGATAGCCGCCCTCCATCATATGGAAGACGAACAGGCCATGGGCGATCGGCGTCGGCGTGTAGCTCGGCGACGGAACCTGTTTGACGGGCGGCATGGTGACAGTCATCGAAAACTCCTCATCAGTTGGAAGGCGGCCCACGCCGCAACGACGACGCCCGAGAGAATTGCGATCGCCTTGAGCGCGGCCGTCAGCGCGAGAACGACAATCAGAACCGCGATGGTCATCGCCGCCTCACGGCCTCACAAAGACGAGACCGCGCCGCCCGACCGTCGCCTCGGCGACGCGACGATTCCAATTGCCCGACAGCAACCGGATCGACCCGTCCGGCTCGACGCCGGCGACGAAACCGACGTGATGCGGCGCGACAGCGAGATCGCCGACGCGCGGCGCGTCGACGCGCGTTCCGTAGCGGTAGGCGCTCGCCGCCAAGCGGTTCGGCAGCGGCGGCAGGCCAACGCGACGCAGCACGAACGATACGAAGTCGGCGCACCACGGCCCGACAGTCCCGGTCGGATTGGCCTGCCCGAGCCAGCGCGTCGCCTCGTCGACCACGCGCGACGCGCCGCCCCACGCCTGCCCGGCCGCAATCGCCGGCGCGCCGTCCTGCCATCCCGGCGCATAGACGTCCTGCGGCGTGAGGCCGCCGCGCCCACCGGCCTCGGCAGCGCCGGATAGGCAAAGACACGTCACGACGGCGAACACCGCCAGCGAGCCCCACAGCGGCTTTATCGGCAGTCGGGGAAATCCGATCATGGTCGTCTCCTGGAGAAGCATTCAGGCGGCGGCCGAGAACGCCGGGCGCGCCAACGCGCCCCGCGGAGGAAGCGGGTCGGGCATGACGATCCTTTCGATCTGGACTAAGATCAGGCGTTCAAACCCGCGAGGACGCTCATGGGCCGTCTCAGGAGTTTCATCACCGCGCTGCGGAAGGCGCTCACGCGGCGGCGGCGCGAACGCGTCCCGCTTCTGCCGTGGTCGGAAGACGCCGAAACGCGCGCGGTGCAGCGCGACGAGATCGACGGCTGGTTCTGAGTCAGTCGATCACGATCGCCGCGGCGGCGGCGATCAGCGCCGTGACTTGCGCGGCGGTCAGCGGCGACGGGACGGCTGCGGCGAGCGCCAGCAGTGCTTTCGAGTCGGCGGGGATTTGGTTGGCCCCGACGGCGAAGAACGCCGTCAGAGCGGCATTGTTCTGCGCCTGCACGGCGGCCTGCACTTGCGCCCAGGTCGGCGGCGCGAAGCCGAGCGCGGCGGGCGGATCGTTGCACACGACCTCGAGCTGCCACAGCAGCGCGGTCGGGACCGGCGCGGAGGCAAGCGGCGCCGGACTCGGCGTATTCCCGACGGCAAGCCAAGCCTGTATATCAGCGCTGCTGACGAGACGGCTCTCCATCGACCCGTCGGCGTTCACGCGCACGACGGCAGTGTTCGAGTCGTCCGTATATTGCCAGCCGCTCATAGTTCGGCTCCGGTGAAATAGAATGACGTCGGCGTCATATCCAATTGGAAGAGGTATCCCGCCGTGAAGCTCGCGGTGGCGGTTGCGACGTAGATTCTCGCCGCGGACACGCTCACGCTGCCATTGATCGACAGTGCGCTCAAGGCGACGGGCGCCACGATGCTATCCTCGGTCGCCCAGATATTGGCGACCGTTCCGACAATAACGCCGGTGACGGGAACCCGAGTTGGGATCGAAAAAAATACCGTAAAGTAACCGTGCGACGAGTCCCCAAACTCTCCAAGGCCGGGAAGCCGCCCGCTCGTAAACGCCGGCAAGTATCGTTGGGACTGCGCCAGCTCGACGCCGATCGGCCGCAGCTCCGGCGGCGGAACGGCTGCGGCGATCGCGTTGTTCGTCATGCCGGGCGTGGGGCGGAAGTCCGGCGCGGCGACCATGCATTTGACGGACGACGAGGCGAAAGCGGCGTTGCAATCGATGTCCACCTCGACGCCGTTGGCCGCATTGGCGTTCGGCGTCCAGGTGTAGGTCTCCAGGCACCACGTCGCGGTCGCGCAGGCCGTCAAGCTCGTCGCGCCCAGATCCGCGGTCGCGCCGGAATTGTTGGCGCAGTCGAACTTGTTGGTCCCACCATTCCATGTGTCCGCCGCCGTCGCGACGCACTCGACGATCTTCGGCGTGACCGTCGATCCGGTGTTCTGGTAGTACCAGAATTGCAGCGTCGAAACGACGCCCGCCACCGGCGACGCCATGAAGCTTTCAACGCGCTGGCCGATCTTGATGTCCGTGTTCGACGCGACGCCGTCGCACTCCAGCGCGTATTTGACGCCGACGCCGCTCGGGACGGTCGTCGATTGCTTGCAGGTCGCCGCGGCGCCGAAGCTGTAGCCAATCCAGCCATCGAGCGTGTAGCTCGGCGCACTGGCGATCGTCGTCGTCGTCGCCAGTCCCGACGCTCCGCGCTGCGCGACTTCCATCTTCGTGTTGCGGAAGACGTTGAGGAAGCCGCCGGGCATGTGCTGCGAAAGGAAGGACAGCGAAAGCGGCGACGGAGGCGGATTGGAAACGCCGTCGGCCGCCGCGCCGACGGGCGCCGCAGCGAGCGAGATGGCGATGAGAACGCCGGCGAGGATCTTGCGGAACATTGTTGCCCCTCGCGGTCAGGCGTTGACGCCGACGATACGGATCGCCGCCGGCGCGACGATCGCGGTCGGCGGCGCGGCGGCGTTGATCTCGGCCACCGTCGCCGCGATCGCCGTCTCGAAGGCGGTCAACGCCGCCGCCAGCGCGGCGGGCGTCGTCGCGGCGTCCACCGCATCGTCGAGCGTCGCCAGCGCGGCCGAGAGATCGAGGTCCGCGCCCTGCATCGCCACGACCAGCGTCGCGAATGCGCTCGCCGGCAGACCGTAGACGGCCGCCAGCGCAGCGAACTTGGCCGCCAGCGGCGCGATCGTCGGCGCTGCGCCGCCATTGCCGTTGACCATCGAGGCCGCGTTTTGGAACGCCGACTGATGCGTGGCGTCGGGATAGATCTGCGCGACGACGCTCGCGCAAGCGCCGCTCGCCGCGGCGCTCAGCGCCGTCTTGAGTTGCGCCAGCGGCGGCGCCGGCGGCGGCCCGAAGGCGCCGTTGGCGTAGCTCATGCCGACTGCGACGGCTTGATCGGTCGGCGCCGAGACCAGCGTCGCCGCGACGGCGGCGGAGAAGATCGCCGTGAGCTTTGCACCGTCCGGCAATGCAATCATTTCGGCGACGACGCCGTCGGCGATGCGCGCGTAATTGGTCATCTCACCACTCCAAGAGAACGGCGCCGTCAGCGCCCGAGCCGCCCGCCCCGGCCACGAGGTAGCAAGAGCCGCCGCCGGAGCCCGGCGCGACGGCGTTCTGCAGCGCTGGCGACGAAGGGCCGTAAGCCGCCCGGCCGCCGCCGCCGAGCAGCGACGCGCCGCCGAGGCCGCTGAAGATGTTCACTCCGGCCATGCAGTCCGAGCCCATGCCGCCCGACAGGTTGAGCGCTCCGCCGGAGCCGACGCCCGGGCCCCCGCCGCCGCCGTTGGCGCCGGTGTTGTTGCCGGAGAAGCCGCCGGTGGCCGACAGGCCGAGAGCCGACGAAACGCCCCCGTTGCCGCCGCTGTTGTTGCCTGAGGCGCCGCCAAGTCCGCCCTTGCCGACGATGATTGCGTAGGCCTGGCCAGGGATGACCGCGACCCGGCCGATCGCCGCGCCGCCGGCACCGCCGCATCCGCCGGCCGTTCCCGACGCGCAACCGGCGCCGCCGCCGCCGGCGCCGACCACCGTCGCCTTGACGCTGTTGACCCCGGCAGGACAGGTCCACGTATAGGTTCCGTTGGCGTCCCAGAACGCGAGCGCCTTAGGCGCAGCGAGGACCGAGCCCAACCGCAGTTTCTGATTCGGATCGACGACCAGCTTGAACATGCCGTCGCCGGCCATGTCGCCGACCTGAATCGCCGAGCCGTCGGAGCGCAGGATCGTCGTCGCGCCGAGCCCGCTGATATTGGCGGTCGGCGTCGTCGTCGCGTTCGGGTTTGCGCCCTTGACGACCCAGATCGTTGCGCCGGGCTTGTACTCGAGCCACGCCGGCGTCGGATTGAGCACGAGCGCGTCGGCCGAGCCGGCGTCGATCGCGAAGCTGAACTGACCGCGCTGGATCATCTGCTGCACCCCGCGCAGCAGCATGCCGTCGGTGTGATCCTCGCTGACCACCGGCGCGCCGGCGATCAGATTGCCGTTGCCGCGCAGCAGCGCGCGCAGGTTGGCGATGATTTCGTTGAGTTCTTCGGCGGTGATCGGCGTGCCGCCGGCGCCGTCGACGCAATCCTGCAGGAACGTGTCGGCCGCGCCGAAGGTGCGCGTGTCGGAGGGCCGCGTCGTCACCGAATTGGCGACGCTCGAGCTCGGTCCAAACGGGTCGGACATTCAGTTCTCCTTCACGGCGTCGTCTGATAAACGATCACGCAATGCGCGCGCACGATGCGCGCCAACAAGCATTGCAGCGGCGAAATGTCGGGCGCGCATGCGAGCGGCATGCCGGCCTGCATCAGCCCGGCGAGCGGCGGCGTCTGATAGGCCGCGCCGTAGGCCGGGCTGCCCGACAGCGAGACGACGATCAGCAGCGTCGCCGCCGGCGGCGCGGCACCCGCGACGGCGAGGCCGGCGAGCGCTGTTCCGGCGAGCGCGCCGCAAGCCGAGCCGTCGCGCGAGCAAGCAATCGCCCAGCCCGCCCGCGCCGCTACCGCCGCGTAATAGGCGCACTGGTTGCCGCCGAGCGCCGCGACCTTCGCGCACAGATCCGGGTAAGGGTCGCAGCCGTCGGGCAGTCCGTATTCCGCCATCCACAGATCGCGTGTCTCGTCGCAGCTGGCGCAGAAGAATTCCTTCTTCAGCGCGCACAGCCGTTGGTTGACCCACGCCCAAACGGCGGCGAGCGCGTTGAAGAACTTCCAGCGCGGTGAGTCCGCTTGCAGATCGCCGCCTTCGTGCGTGCGCCACGCCCGGCCGCGCGGCAGCAGGGCGATCAATTGCGGCACGATCTGCTCTTGCGTCGGGCAGATGTCGAAGGCGTCGGAGCCGTTGGCGCAGGACATAGGTCTCACCGTGGAAAGCGAGTGGCGAATGGAGAAAGGCGATTCCACTCGCCACTCGCTATTCGCCCCTCCCCGGCGCGCAGCGCCGTTCGCGTCACGCGAACGTCAGCGCCCCCAGCGTCGGCACGCCGCCGGTCGCGATCGCCACGTCAGCGGTCGGCGCGATTATCACCGCGCGCTGGTCGCCGGCGGAATTGGCGACCGCCTGCGCCGCCCACAGCGCGGCGAACGACGTCGGCACGGCGAGGAACGGCATGGCGGTCAGCATGCCCGCCGTCGCCGCATCGGCGCCGGCGACGCGGCCGAGGCGCTGGAACGTATCGAGCAGCTCGGCCCGAACGGCGTTCTGCTGCGCCGTCGTGTTCGGCGTCAGCCCTTGCACTGTGACGGCGATCGGCTGCGCCGTCGGCGCGACGACCGTCACCTGGGCGTCGCCCGGCGCATATTGCGCGATCAGATTGGCGACTGTCGCGATATGGCCGGCGTCGGCGATCCCGCCGGAAAACAGCGCGTCGAACATCGGAAAGACGCGGATCGTTCCCGCGCCGTTATAGAGCCGCTCGACAAAGGTGCGCGTGACGCCGGGAACCATGCCGGCCCACGAAACGTAGTCGGCCGGCGCGCCGCCTTGGAACGGGTTGCGCTTGCGAAACAGGATGCGGCCGCGATAGGTCGACAGGTCGGACGTGTAGGGCGCGCCGTCTGCTTCGACGTCGAGGCCGTTGGTCAAGCCGTTGGCGTCGACCGCCGCCGTCGCGGCCGCCGCGCCGGAGCCCGACGCGCCGGAGACGATGGTCAGCGCCGTTCCGGCCTGCGTGTTGCCCGCCGCCGCCGCGTTCACGGCGACCACGGCGACATTGAACGTCCCGGCCGCGCCGATCGACCCGCCGGTCGAGGCGGTGAACGCCGTCCCGTCGAGCCGCTGCAATTGCGCTCCGGCGGCGATCGCCATCGCGTCGGGCGCGGTGACCACGACGTTGCCGCTCGCCGCGCTGGCGAGCTTGCGCGCCAAACCGATCTCCGCGCCGTGGTCGTCGAGATCGGACCCGACCGCCGTCAGGGCGAATTTGGCTCGCTGGACGTCGTCCATGCGGTTGAACAGCTCCCATGCCGAACCGCCGATGACCTTGGCGCTCGGGCCGATGTTGTTCGGCCACAGCCAGGCGTCGGTGCCTGGCAGATAGGCGCGGAACGCCTGCCGCGTCTTCTCGACGCACGCGGCGAGCGACGGGATCGAAAAGGTCATCGCGGCGCTCCGCCGCTCAACGGGTGTAGGTGCAGAGAAAGCGATGCCCGGTCGTCGCTGCGTTGACCGAAACGGCCGCCTGGATCACCGTGCCCGCCAGGGTCAGCGTCGCGGAGCCGCCCGGCGCGAGATCGAAATAGTCGCCGGCGCCGGTGGTCGTCGCCGCGCCGGTCACGGAGCCGAACAGATCCTCGGTCGCCGCCACCGGGTTCTCGATCAGCAGACTCTTGCGCGAAGAATCCGCCGCCGCGGCGGTCTGCGCCGCGCCGCCGGTCGTGATCGTTCCGCCGCAGTCGGTCGGCGCGACCGCCAGCGGCGCAATCGTGCCGCCGGTCGCCTGCATCGGCGAACCCAGCGCCGTCAGGATCGAGGTCAATCGCTGCGCCAGCCGCTGCATCTGCGCGTTGAGCGCGCACGAGGCGGTGTCGGTGGCGCAGGCGGCCGCGCCAGGCGCGCCGAGGTCGGTCTCGAGCTGCGACTCGGTGACTGCGAGGTTCGAAGCGATCAGCGACGTCAGCCGCTGGGCGATGCGCTGCAGCAGCGCGTTGACGTTGCACGAGCCGGAATCGGTCGCGCACGCGGTCGAGCCGGGCGCGCCGAAATCGAGGTAGAGACCCGACAGCCAGCCGCGAATGCCGGCCGCGCCGGCCGGCGGCGTCGCGCCGGTCGCGTCGGTCCCGTCCTGCGCCGCCCCTTGCGGCAGCGGCGGCAGGTCGGTCCCCGAGAACGGCAGACCGGTCGCCGGGTCGACGGCGACGAAGCCGCACACCAGCGACCCGTCCGCCACCGCCCAGCAGTGCTCTTTCTGCGCGACGTGATTGCCGTCGAGGATGTTGAGGTCCTGCACGCTCGGCGTTTGCGCCGCCGCCGGCGCGACCGCCCACACCGTCATTGCGAGGAGCGCAGCGACGAAGCAATCCAGGCCGCGCCCCAATCCTTGGATGGCTTCGCTTCGCTCGCAATGACGGTTGTGGCCGAACAACATGTGTGGCTCCATCAAGGCAGCAGCGGCGCGAGGCCGCTATTGACGGGATTGCTGAAATCGAGGCCGGGCGCGTCGTAGCGCAGCGACCCCGCCGGCGACGTCGGCATGGGGCTGAATTCCCTCGCCCAGATATTGTTGAAGCGGCGGTCGTAGATCTTGCTTCCGTTCCTGCCGTAGAGTTGCACGGCGAGATCGAGCCGGCTCGGCGGGTTGGCGTAGGCTTGCACGGCGACGCGGGCGCAGGCGCCCTGCCTCGCCAGCCCAGCGAGCGCGTCCTGGGCGAAGGTGACCGCCCAGCGCGGCGTCGCGACGGGATCGAGGATCGAGCGTTCGAGCAGCCACAGCAGCGAGCCGAGCGGGTCTTCGCCGAGATCGGTCCGCACGTCGACCGCGTCGCCCCACCAGCCGCCCATGTCGCCGTCGGGCGGCGTCAGCGGGTGGCCGTCCGGGCAGCGGCGATTGGTGAACAACGAGTCGATCACCGCCGTGTCGAGCGGCCGCATCGCCTGCAAGCCGCCGGCGTTGTGCGGCTCGCTCGGCTGCGCGACCGCCCAATCGGCGAACCCGCCCTCGGAATTCCATACGGAATCCCACAACAGCTCCGGCTGCGCCGCGCAGCCTTCGTTGATGCGGACGTTGATGTCCATTACGGCGTCAAAGCCTCGAAACGGGTCGGCATGAACGAAGCGTGCGGCGCGGCGTTGCGGGCGATCAGGTCGGCGGCGCGGGTCGGATCGCCGTACAGCCGATAGGCCCACCACAGGCTCGGCAACGAGATCGCCGCCGACACCGTCATCACCGGCTTGGCGTTGATGATCGCCTGACTGAGATAGGCGACGCAGGCGTCGCGCGTCTTGATCAGCCCGGCCGCCCACGGCGCGTCGACCGCGCCCTGACATTGGTCGATCTCGCGCTCGAACCGTTCGACGCAATCGGCCCGCGCCGTGATCGCGCTTGGCCGGTCGGCATAGGTCGTCAGCACCAAGGCTTGCGCGTAGGCGCCGAGCAGCACGCCGCGCGACAATCGCGCGACGATCTGCAGGTTCTCGGCGTCGACCAGCCGATTGGCCGTCTGGGTCGGCGCCGCCGCGGCGTCGGCCGTCGCGTCGGCCTCGGCGGCGAACACGGCGACCGCGCTCGCCGGCGCCATCGCCTCCGCAATTCCGTTGGCGATGGCGAACAGTCCAGTCGCCACGCTCGGGTCGATCCCGCTCGTCTCGCTGACCAGCGTCGGGATGACGTTGTAGAGCGCGACCAGCGCGTTGCTCAGCCCGGTCACCGCCGCGGTCGGCGCCGACACGGTCGCCGACGACGCCGGCCCGGCGGCGACGGCGGTCTTGAACGCCGCCGCTTTGGCCCCGTCGAGCGTGTTGGCGGCGGCGATCGCCTCGAGCGTCGCGACGAGATCCTGCAACCCCGTCACGACGTCGGCGAGGACCCAATTGGGGTAGGCCATGCCGCTCCTAAGGATTCGGGACGCCGGTGTTGGCGCCGCCCGGCGTCACGCCGCCGTGAACATGCGTCGCGCCGATGTCGAGCGTCTGATGGGTCACCGTCCCGCCGACGATCGCCACGCCGGCGCCAGTGATCGTCAGGCTGACGCCGCCGACGACCAGCTCGATCGTGCTGGCGTGAACGACGCGCAGCTTCGCCTGCACCACGCTCACCGCGTCGCCATAGGCGTCGTAGAGCACCGTGCCGCCCGCCGGCGTGTTGGTCGGCCGCTTGCCCGGATGTTCGAACCCGAGCGCATGCGCCCGGTCGAAGCCGCCGCCGAGCGCCAGGATCAACCCCTCGGCGCCGGCCGGCGGCACGCTCGACAGCCCGAAATGCTGGCTGCGCACCGCCTCGCCGATCGGCTGACCGGCGAGGCCGGTCAGCTTCATCAGTTGTTGCGGCCCGCTGTCGTCGACGCTCTGCAGCGCGGCGCGCAGCAGTTGCGAGCGGATGTTCGGGTCGTAGCTCACTGCGCGTCCGAGTCGTCGAAGCCCCAGTCGGCGCCCGACTTGTTGACCCCGCCGCCCCGCCCGCCGTGGGCGCGCGGATCGACGAGCTCCATGACGCAATACGTGCCTTCCGTCGCCGCGCCGCCCTGCTCGTAGGAGACATGCTCGATCAGCATGTATTGGCAGAGATAGAGCGACGGCGAAACGGTGTAGGCCTTGTTGCCGGGAGTCCACAGCATGCCCTTGGCGTCCCGCCAGCCGCGCACATGCACGTTGGCGCGCACGCCTTCGCCTTGCTCCTTGTCGCGCCGCCGCTTCGCGCGGCGCAGAAGGCGCGCCCGGTCGGTGTGACGGTCATGGTGATGATGCAGCGGCCGATAGCGCGTCACGTTGGCGTTGTTGGCGACGGCGTGAATGGCGATCGCCTGCGCCCCAGAGCCCTTGTAGGCTTGGCCGTGTACGTTGACGACTGAGTGCTGAGCGGAAACGTCGAATGCGCCCCCCGCCTTCCAAATTCCGCCAAGCCCCGCCATACCTTCGACGAGCGCGCTCGCCTGCGCCTGGGCGCTTTCGCCGGCGCGGGTAATCTTGATCGACCCGTCCGCCTGGCCGGCCATCGTCGCGCCCTCTTCCTCGCACAGCGGAGCCAGCGCTTCCCACAACGTCTGGCCAGGGTTCGGTCGCCAGCGGTCGAAACCGTCAGGCGTGAAATCGGCGGCGAAGCCGACGCCGAAGGCGTCCTGATCCTTCGCCACCGCCAGCACGTCGGCGTTGACATAGTCCGGCTTGGTATGGTCGACGCTGCAATCGACGGCGTCCTGGCCTTTGCTGCGCCCCGTGACGATGCAGACGTAGCTCTTGTCCTCGAATTTCGGCTCCCGCCTGTCAATATAACCGGTGAAGACGAGGTCGCCGCTGGCAGTCGCCGAGATCGGCGAGCCGAGCGGAAAGATCGTCGGCGCCAGCGGCGCGCCGAGCACGTCGTCGAAGGTGATCGACAACGTCCGCGCCGCATCCTTGACGCCGGCGCCGATCGCGATCTTCTTGAACGTCGCAACGTCGCCGCCAGCGGCGTGGACGACGACCTGCTCCAGCGCCATCGCTAGAGCCCGATCTGCGCCGTCAGGCTCGCCGCCGCAGCGGCGAGCGCCTCGACGGCGTCGAAGGCGAGTTGGGCGAGGAATTCGGCCGGCTGCAGCGGCGAGGAGACGCCTTCGCGGATGAACTTCGCCTCGAAGCCGAAGCGGCCCATCTTGTCGCGCAGGCGATCGCGCTTGAGTCTTTCGCAGCGGGCCGTAATCGGCCCCTGCGCCGGCATGATCAGGACGCCGGCGTCCGACCCGTCGCCGCAAGCCGCCTCGAGCGCCGCGATTTCGTCATCGGCGGAGTCGCCGATCAGATAGCCGGTGATCTCGATCGTGCGCGCCTTGCGACCCAGATCCTCATTGAACGGCTCGTCCGCGCCGGCAAACTCGCTCGACGAGACGCGCCGACCCGTGTCGGCATGGTCGCGCTCGACCCAGAAGGGGACGCCCTTGTAGGACGCCGGCCACAGCGTCGCCATCCAATCGCGCATCAGTGAGCCCTGTTGTAGCGGCGCGGCGCGGCGTCAGTGTCCATCCGGCCGACGTGCACCGCCAACGCGCCCTCGGCGCTCGCCTGAACGGTGGCGATCGCTTGCAGCAGCTTCTCGGTCGCGTCGACCTGGACCTTGACGTTGACGTCGGCCTTCGAGTTCGGATCGAGCTGCACCTGCACCTTGCCGAACACCGCCTCTTCGGCCGCCCGCGTCGCCGCGGCGATATGGGCGTCGATCGAACTGACGGTGTAGGCCGCGTCGGCGGCGTCCTGGGGACTCCTCACCGCAGCGCTGGCGGCGCGATGGCGGTCGAGATCGTATTGATAGTCCTCCTCGCCGCGCAGTTCGACCGAGCCGCGCCAGCGCGCGGTGCCCTGCGTCGCCTCGGCGCGCACGCGCTCGAGTTCGGCGCGCGCGGCGTCGCGGTCGGCGTAGGCGCGCTGCACCGCCGGGTCGTCGCCCGTTCCAAAAGCGATGTACCCGGTGTCGAGGCTGATTCTCCTGGTCAATTCATCGGCGCGCGACGTCCAGCCGATGACCTTGTTCTTGTAGTCTTCGTCGACCGTCTTGCGCACCGCGACGTCGGCGGCGCGGCCGAAGTCCGGCGTGTCGACGCCCCAAGCCAACCGGTTGAGATGGCTATTGGCTCGGTCGGCCGCCAAGGAGGCGTCGCGTTGCTTTTGCGCTTGCGACTCGCCCAGCCACGTGTTCAAGCGCGCAATCGACTGGGCGGCGTCGGTCATGGCGCTGGCAATTTGCAGCGCTTGGCCGAGCGTCCCGGTCAGCGCCTCGATCGACGCTTTCAGCCCTTGCCACGCCAGGCTCGGGTCTTCGCGCATCGCCCGGTCGGCGGCCGCCAGGCCCGGCGCGTTGCCGAGCAACGCCAGATCCTTGTCGATGCGCGACTGCTGCGTCGCCAGCAGCGAGACCATCTGGCCCGCCATCTGGTTTTGAAAGAGGGTCGAGACCTCTTTCATCACGTCGGCGCGGTCTTTGATCCCGAGCTTGTCGAGCGCCGGCACGAGATAGTCGCGCACCCAGGCGTTGGGATCTTCCTGCGCCTCGCGCCAGCCCTTGACGCTGTGGCCGGCGAGAATCTGCTTGTTGCCGCTCCTCAGGCTCTTGACGTCGCCCGCCCCGAGCAGCCCGAGGCGATAGAATTCGTCGACCGCCTTAGTCTTCAGCACGCCGCCGACGATCGCGGCGTTGAAGGCGCTGACCGCGCGGCCATAGGACGAGCCGCCGAGTTCCTGCGCCAGCGTCGGCGCGGTGCCGAGGATGAACTTCTCCGACAAGCCAGACGTCGCCTGGCGGCCGTACTTGAACATCTCGTAATACTGGTAGGGTTTCAGCGTGTCGCCGAAGACGTTGATGCCCTTGGCGATGCCTTCCATGTACTCGCGGAACTGCTTCGGGTTCTGCGTCACCCCTTTGATTTCGAGGCCCTTGATGAGCTGGTCGAAGTCCTCGCTGACGTCCTCGCCCGGTCGCGCCAGCTGCGCCAGCACGCGCAGCTTGGTCAGCGGCTCGGCGATCTCGGCGGCTTCCTTGTAATTGCCGACGATCGAGCGCGCGTTGCGCAGCATATGCAGCATTTCGGTCTGATCGACCGCGGGAAATTCTTGCGTCAGCTTGGCGGCGGCGGCCGTCGCCTCGGCGATCTCTTCCGGACGCATGCCGGCGACGGCCATGCGAACCATTTCGTGCTGCCGCGCGCCGACCGCCTTGACCGCCGCGTGCACGGCGATCGCGCCGCCGCCGATCAAAGCGTAGTTCGCCGCCATGCTCGCGGCGGAGGCGACCGCGCCGAGGCCGAAACCGGCGTTGCGCGCCGCCTGCGCCGCCGACGAAGCGCTGGCGACCGCGCCGCCCGTCGCGCCGACGGCGCGCGAAACCCCGGCGACCGCCTTGCCCAAACGATTGACGCGCGCCTCGGCGGAGGCGAACGCCGGGCCCGACTCGTCGACGCCTTTGATGACAAGTCGCGATTCCAGAACGGTCATGATGTGCGCTTCCTACGCCGCTCGGCCCAAGCCATCGCCCGCTCGAATTGGCGCTCGAGTTCGTCGAAGGTCCAAGCGTCGACGACGTCGAGGCTGGCGACCTTCAGGTCGAAGACGAGGAAGTCTGCTTTCTCTTGAAGAGCGCTTCCCGAGCGTCCGAAAAAAAATCGAACAGCGCGTCGCGCAGTGCGATCCCGTCTTCAAGATTGACCTTGGTCAGCAGCCCCGCAGCGCCGCCGTCAACCGGGTTGGTGCCGTCGATCGACAGCAGTTCGTCGAAATAGACCGGGATCACGTCGTCCCGATCGACGAAGTAGCGCGCCCCGGTCTGCGGATGCGCCACCAGCATGCGCGGTTCGCCGAGCCGCGTCAGGTGGCCCGCTCCCGGCGCGCGCAGAAACAGCGCGGTGACGCGCTGACCAAACCACTCGACCGGCTCGGTGAGCGGGATGCGCTGACTCGCCATCTGAAAACTCCTCGTTCCCCGCCCGCGCCCGGCTTTGCAAACGGCCACACGCGGTGGTAAAATTACCGTGCCTGATTGGGAAAAGGCGCGATCAATGACGCTTCGTCCATGCCGTCAATGCGGGGAGCCGCTCGCGACTTCGGCCCGCGCATGTCCTCATTGCGGCGCGCGGTGCCAGCGCTTGCCGACCAGCGCTGCGGCTTTCGCCATCCTGATCGCGATCATCGCCATTTACGTCCTCGCGCCGCGCGGCGCGGCGCCCTGAGCGGGTCGCGACGCCCTTACGTGTTCGTCTGCTGATAGCCGCCGACCGCGCATTGCCCGGTGATGTCGGAGACGAGCCCCTTGAGCCGGTCGATCTTCGGACGTCCGAGGAATTTGGAGCCGGTGAAGGTGTGCAGGATGCCGTTCGAATCCTCGATCAGCGAGCAATTGTACGGGCCGCCCTTCATGATCGAATCCCACGGCAGCGACGTCGCCTTGACCCCGTCGACCGAGTCGACGAATTCGAGGTCGAACTTCGGCCCCATCGGCTGGTAGTAACGATCGAACGAACCGTCCTGGTTGTCCTCGGCGTCGAACTTGCCGTTGGTCGGCTCGATCGTGACGCGCGCGCGGATCTTCATCGGCGTCGCGTCGAAGGTGAAGCGCATGATTCCGCCGAAATCGGCCATGGGAGAGCTCCTGTGTGGGAAGGGGGCGAATGGCGAGCGGCGAATAGCGACGGAAGTTCGCCGCTGCGCCCCTGCCCCACTCGCTATTCGCTATGCGCCATTCGCCGGCCGCGCGGCGGCCGCCTACGCCGCTTGCGGGAACTTCTGATAGACCACCGCATTGGCGGCGAGGACGTCGAGCGGGTTGACGCGCTCGAGCGGACAGAAGGCGTCAACGCGGCGTTTATTGTCAGCATTCTGCTTGACGCTGAGCAGTTTGGCGTAGGTTTCCTTGTCGGCGTACACGCCCCGGTCGCACAGCTGCGAATAGAGCGAGATGAAGCCGCCCTTGATGTCGGCCGGCGTCACGATCGCGCCGAGATTGCCGGGGTTGGAGGGCGCGATCGCCTTCTGGCCGAATTGCGTGGCGAGGCCGGCGCGGATGAAGCTCAGGCCGCCCGAAACCTGATACACGGCCTGGATGTCTTGGAACACCGCGTCGGGCTGCCCGGACGAGCCGGTGCGATAGGTGGTGACGATCTTGTCGACTTGCACCGAGCCGTCGGCGCCGACCTTCCACGTCGAGATCCCCGACGAGACCAGGGTGTTGCGACCGGAGTAGTTCGGCCACACCGAGCGGTCGCGCGGCGGTTTGAGGCCTTGCACGACCAGCCCGGTCTGGTTGCGCGACACGTTGCCGGTGGTGCAATCCATCAGCCACGGCGAGACGCGGGCGGCGAAGCCGGCGGCCCACAGATAGGAGCTGTGAGGCGTGCCGGCGGCGCCGGGCGCGATGCAGCCGATGACCGTCGTATGGCGATCGTTCAGCGTCAGGCCGAGCGTCGTCAGCGCCGAGAACGCGCCGACGTCGGCGCACCAGACATGGCCGTAGGCCTGGCGGCTCCACGCCCAACGGCCCGAAACGTCCGAGCCCCAGGCCGTATACGAGCCGAGCGAAGTCGTGTCCGACCACGGGCAGACGACGAAATCGGCCGGATCGTCGCCGAGCGCGGCGAGCGCCGCCGCGACGCCGGTCGGCGTGCCGGCGCCGGGCGTCGTCTGGGTCAGCGTCCACACGCCGGTCGCAGCGAAGATGTTGCCCTGGATCAGCGGGTCGACATAGACGTCGGTCTCGTTGAAGATCGCGCCCTTGTTGCGCGCCGTGATGGTGACGACCGCCAGCGCCGACGTCGCCGTGACCGGCAGCATCGCCCCGGTCAACGGATTCCAGTAGGCGTTGATCGCGGCGGCGACCGCGGCGGCGACCGTGGTCGGCGTGTCGGTTGCGCTGATCCCGATCTGGATCTTCTCGCCGCAGAGTTCGAATACGCCGACGCCGGCGCCGCTCGGCAGCGCGCCGATCGTCAGCGACCATACGGCGGCGGTCAGAGAGGCGTCGTCGATCGCCATGATCCAGAACGGCGTCGCCGGCGCGTTCTGCGCCGCGATGCGATACATCTCGCGCAGGTGCGAGCCCGCCCCGGCATAGGCGTCGACCTGGTTCTGGCTGGCGACCGGAATCGCCTGATTGAGCGCCATCGACCCGGCCGCCGTCTTGTGGCCGATGATGATGAAGCGGTCGATCGCCTCATACTGGCCGCCGGAATTGACCTCGAAGGTGAAGATCGGCCCGACCAGGTTGGAGGGGATGTTGTTGAACGAGATGGGCGAGTCGGACATGGCGGGGACTCCGGAGTGGAGAGGCGAATGGCGAGTGGCGAATGGCGAGCGGGAGCGGCGCTACTCGCTATTCGCCATTGGCGCGGCGGTCTTCGCCGACGCAATTTCCTTTGGCGCTTGAACGATCGACCCGCCCGCGATCAGCATGACGTTGTGGCCGTTCCACAGATCGACCAGTTCATGGCCGGGATCTTCGGTATTGGCGCCGAACAGACGTCCGCTCCACGGCAGCTTGTGCGTCGGGTCGGCCAGGCGGCAGCGGACGTAGCGGGCGGGATTGAGGGGCATGGGAGTCTCCTGAGAGGGCGAATGGCGGGTGGTGAATGGCGAGTGGCGAATGGCGGCCGGAAGGCGCAGCGATTCGCCACTCGCCGCTTCGCGGGCGGCGAAGCCGCCTACCCCGCCAGCCCCGCGTCGCCGACGACGTCGGAATCCGAGCCGTCGGCTTGCGTCGGCGCGACACCGCGATCGACGGTCGAAAGAATGCGGATGTCGGTCAGCGGCGTCAGCGGCGCTGGCTGGGCGATCATCGTCGCGATTTGCGCGCACAGCAGGCCGCCAGACGACGCTGGATCGAGCGCCTGCGCGACGCCCTGCAACGGCTGCGGCAGCAGCGCCAGACCGCTCGCCGGCGGGATCGAAGGTTGCAACGGCCACGCCGTTTCCGGAACGCGCAGCCGGAACTTGACCGTCCGCGCCGCGATGCGCGCCGCTTGGCCGGCGTCGCGCTGCGGCACGGAATGGACGTGGTGCAGTTCGCGCGCCACCCGGCGATAGATGTCGGCGGTCGGCGCGTAATTCGTCGGATCGAGGACGTAGCGCACCTGCGCCTCGAGCACGTCGAGGATCGCCTCGTGCTGGCGGTCGCTCAGCGGCGCGGCCAGCGTGCCGACCGTCGCCGTCGTCCCGTCCGGCTGTTCGACGTTGAGCGAGCCGGTCGCGGCGATCATCAGCTCGACGACCAGTTCGGCGATTTCCTTGTCGGCCGGATATTCGCCCTCGACCGGCGACGTCTCCTGCTCCTCGGTGTAGAGGATGACCAGCGGCTGGTTTTCGATTTGCTTGAGAAAGGCGTTCCAATCGTCTTCGGCGGCGACGGGATCGACCCGCGAGTCGAACACATTGGCGCCGGCCAACGTCGGCCACGGCCCTTGCGGCGTCGCGCTCACCGCGGCGAAAGGACACAGCGCTTCATAGGCGGCGAGGCGCAGCGCGAGGCGGGAAAGGGACATGGACGCTCCTTCGGAGCGGTGAAAGGTGAGTGGCGAATGGCGAACAGGGAAGACCTCTTCCACTCGCTATTCGCCGGCCGCTGCGCGGCCCTACCCGATCTTGTTGACCTTCAGCCGCACCAGACCGTTCGCCGTTACGAACAGCGATGCGACGCGAAACCATGCGCCGTCTTTGACCCGCTGCAGATGGTCGGCTTCGCCGATGACGAACGGCATTTGCAGCTCTTCGCTCAGGCGCGCTGTTTCCGCCGGCGAGATCTCGATATGCGGATGCCCGGATTCCACGCCTGGCCTACGCACCTGTCGCACGTCGTAGGAATTCGGCTCGATCGGCTTCGCTTCGGGGTCGACATAGACGGCGCACAGGGTGACGCGAGAGCGGCTCGGGTCGGCGACGTCCGGCGCCGCCCGCTCCTTCGCAGGCATGAACGGCGCAAAGACGAACGCGCCCGCAAACGCCTTGTCGACAGCGCGAAAAGCGGTGTGCGCCGCGACGTCGAACCGCGCCATCGCTCAGGCCGACTTCTTCTCGAAAGCGGCTTTCTCGGCGGCGAGCCGCTCGCGCAACGCGCGGACGGCGTTCTTACGCTCGTATTCGGCGAGCTGCAGATCCTCGTCAATCGGCGGCGAAACCTGGGCCGCCTGCCCCGGCGCAAGCAGACGCTCTTTCAAAGTGACTCGGCGCGCCTTGGCGTGAGCCTCACCAGCCAGTGTGACACCTGGCTGCTTGAGCAGACGCGCGGCGAGCTTGTCGTCGTCGAGCATCAACACCTCGCCGGCGTCGACCGCCGCCGCCTTGCCGGGCCCAAGACCGATCGTTCGGCCATGGGCGAAAAAAAGTTCCTTCGACATCGCTTATCTCATGTTTGCGGCCAGCGCCCCAAGGCGCCGGCGCAGGTTGCGTCAGGGCTCGCTGCGTCAGGACTCGGCGATTACTCGCCGAGCACGTTGACCGACAACGACGCCTCGGGCCAGCCGACGACCGGCAGCGGCGCCGATTCCGTCATCAGATAGGTGACGCTCGGGTCCTTCTCGCGCCACATCTTGGGGAAGCGCGGCAATGGCCGGAAGCCGGCCTCGGCGTCGCGGATCGCGCCATAGGTGCGCGTGCCCTGCACGCCGTTCGGAGAACCCATCAGCACCGTTCCGGGCGGCAGCATCTGCTGCACCACGCCGGTCGGATCGACGTAGAGCTGCTGGTAGACGAACACCTCAAACTCGCCGATCCGGCCGAGATACTTGACCTCCTCGCCGTTGGCGCCCGCCAGAACGCCGGCGAGCTGGATATTGCCGATGCGGAATTCGCCGTTGATCGGGAAGTTGATCCCCTTGAGGATCTCCTTGACCTCCGGGTCCTTGACGAACAGTTCCTGCGCCGCCGGATCCATGATCACGATGTTGGCGTTGAAACCAGAGTCGGCCATCGTCAGCGTATTCCAGGCCCGCAGGTTGGACAGCGGCGACACACCGCTCTGACCCCAACAATTAGCGCCGGTGAGCTGGATGGTGTGGGTCGCCGGGCGGCCGAAGTCGACCAGCATCGGCGGAAAATCCTCGCCTTCGACGGTGACGGCGCCGCTGACGAGAATCTGCGCCGCCATCCATTCCTCGCGGCGGCGGATCTCCAGATCTTCCGTCGCCAGCAACTCGGCGATGACGCGGTTGTAGCGCTCTTCCGGCGACAGCGCGCCCAGCAGTCGCTCGCCCGGCATGCGCTTGAGCGGCCGATGCGGATCGACGACGTATTTCGGCTTCACATACGCCGGTTCGAAGTCCTTGGTGGTGAAGCCTTGCTGACGCAGCGGCTTGCCGGCGACCAGCGGCGAGACAAATGGCGCCAACCGGCGGGCGCGATCGACCTTGTCGAACGCCACCTTTTCGGTTTCGAACACCTGCTCCGACGGAAAGAACATGTTGAGCAGGAAGGGGTTGACGGTTTCGACGACGCCATAAGCGCCGAGCAGAAATTCGGTTCCATAGACCGGGAGGGTCACGGCTGTCTCCATTGTCGCTCGCCCTTGCGCGCCGAGGCGGCCGAAGGGAAATTGAGGGTTCCCCCCTCCCCTTGCGGGAGGGGGGTCGTGGGTGAGAAAGAGCCTTTGCTCTGCGCGATTACGCGGCCGCCCCGACGCTGCGGACGAACAAGCTGCGACCGCTGGCGGCGAAGGCCTGCGACAGCGTCTCCATGGTCCAGCTCGGATCGACGGTCATCTTTTCGAAGGCGAATTCGCCGGTGAAATAGGCGTCGGCGGTCACCGGGCCGGCTGAGGTGTCGACCCATTCGGCGAGCACGCAATCGGGCGTCTGCGAGCCGTCGGTCGCGCTGCGCACGCTCGGGACGTGCAGATTGAGTGCCGACACCGTGACGGCGAACGAGTCGCCCTGGGCGAACGCCGTCGCGCCGGCCGCGACGGTGAAGCCGATCTGGTTGGCGAACGCCGTCCCGACCACGCCTTCGCCGACCGGATCGCCGAACGGATCGCTGACCATGAACTGCGTCGCCGAGACGAACGCGAGCTTGTAGACGCCGGCCTGCGCGTAGGCTAGCGCCGCCGGCGAAGCGAGCGCCAGCGTCCCGTTGCCGACGTTCGATCCCCCAGCCGCCGCCGCGACGCTGAACGCGTTCGCCTGCGCCTGCGCCACTGTCACGTCGAACTCGTCGCCAGCGACGAAGGCCGTTGCGCCCGCTGTGGTGGTGAACTTGATCTGGGTCGCAAACGCGGCGCCATTGGCGCCGACGCCGATCTCGTCGCCCTTCGGGTCGTAGACCTGGAATGCAGTCGCCGACGAGAAAACGACGCGGTAGACGCCGGCGATGACGTTGGCCAGCGTCGCCGGCGAACCGAGCGCCAGCGTCCCATTGCCGGTGTTGCCCGCTTTCGCCGCGCCGGCGGCCGAGAACGCGCCGGCGTTGGTCTGCGCGCCGAGCAGCACGCCCGGTTCGAGCGGCGAGCCCGCTGCATTGAGTCCGGCGGGAAGGTTGATCTTGCGGTGCGCTAAAGGAAAGTCGCCGGCGATAAGCGACGTGGGATCGAAATGCGGATAGACGGCCATGCTAGGCCTCCTTCGGCCGCCGCGCCGGCGGCCCTGGCTTGAGGACGAGGGTTGAATAGCCCGCGGTCGTTAGCGACCTCGAGCAACGGATGCGATTGCGACGCGACCGCGCTGTTTCGCGCGCGGCTCAGTCGCGCGGCGGCGTCTTGCCGAGCGCCTGGGCGAAGGCGCGCGCGCCTTTTTCGGTTTCACTCATTCCTTCGACGCCAGATCCGGCCGGGTCGGGCGCGATCGCCGGCCGCGGCACGATGGCGTCGAGCCGCGACGCCGGGCGCGCCGCTGACGGCGCTTCCTTCGCCGTCTTGGCCAGCGCCTTGACCGCCTGCTCGGCGGTCAGGTCGGTTTCCAACGCGAACACCAGCGCCGCGCCGAGCCGGCCTTCCGCCGCCTCGCTGCGCAGGATTGCGCCGATGCGGGCCCGCTCCGCCGCCGCGCCCGTTTGACGCGACGCTTTGCTCTTCTCGCCGTCACCGTCCTCAGCTTTGGCGTCAACCTTGTCGAGCAGCCGGCCCGCGGCCTCATAGACATCGTCGGCGTTCTCCTGCGCCGCGCGCTGGCGGATCGCCACCAGGGCGCTGCGATAGACCTTGCCGTCCTTGCCGTGCGGATAATGCCAGCGCGCCTTCGTCTCCTTATCCTTCTCGGCGTCCTCGCCGAGATGGAACTCGGAATAGCCGCTCCAGTCATCGCCGGCGGGGCCGAGCAGCTTGTCGCCGTCCTCGGCCGAAAACGACCACGGCGAGCTGCGGTCGACCTTGCCCGCTTCGATCAGCGAGTCGGCGCGCCGCTCGCCTGCCTTATGCAGTTTCACGGCCATCTTGCCGCTCCTCTTGCTTCCGAGCCTGGTGGTTTGACGCTGGACCGCGGCGCGGCTCGCCGCCGCCTCGGCCGCCTGCCGGCGAAGGCCGGCGAGAACTCCGTCGAAGTCGCCGAGCGCGTCGGCCAGTTTGGCTTCTACCGCGGCCTTGCCGACGTAGATCGCCGCCTCGGTCCTGCGCGCCCCGTCCGCGCCGAGCCCCGGCCGATGGCGGCCGACTGCGTCGACGAACAGGTCGTAATATTCGCCGATCCACGCACTGATGCGCTTGCGCGCCCCGTCGTCGAGCGGCTCGTATTCGTTGCCATCGATCTTGTAGGCGCCGGCGTGCAGCAGCGTCGGCTTCACCCCGCGCTGCGCGTAGGCCTCGGACAGATCCATGTGCAGCCAAACGACGCCGATTGAGCCGATGGTCGCCGACGGTGCGACAACCAGCTCGCTCGACCCCGAGGCGAGGGCGTAGGCGGCCGAGCAGCCCATGCCGTCGACATACGCCGTCACAGGCTTTTTCGCCGCCGCCGCGCGAATCGCTGTCGCCGCTTCGAAACACCCCGTCGCCTCGCCGCCCGGCGAGTCGATGTCGAGCGCGATAGCGCTGACCTGCGGATCGTCGCAGGCCTGCTGCAACGCAGCACGGATCGTCGCGTAGGACGTCAGCCCCGAGGCCGATTCCAGCCACGAACCGCGGTTGATCAGCTCGCCCCGCACGGCGATCACGGCCACGCCGTCGCAGACCTCGTAGAGCTTGCGCTGCGCGGTGTCGTCGTCCTCGACTTCGACCGTCACCACCGCGCCCGGGGTGCGGCGGAGCGGCCTGTCGACGCCGCTCGCCGCCGGCGCTGGGAACTCGCCAAGGATCCGCGTCGACAGATTGCCCGCCAGCGCCGTCGCCGCGTCAGGCAAAATGAGCAACGGCCGGTTGAACAGCCGCGCCGCGATGCGATCGAGTCGATGGGCCATGAACATCTCCCGCTTCTCCCCATCACCGGGAAGAAGGCGGCGGTGAAGCCGCTGGATGAAGGCTGTGTTGAGGTCGCAGAACGAATCGGCGCAGTTCGCCGGTGTCGTCACGCCGCCATCAGATCGCCCAGCGCCTGCGCATGGGCCGCCATCTCGGCGCCGGTTTTCTCTTCGACCTCTTCGCTGTCCGGCTTCGGACCGCGCGTCGAGCGCGTCGCCATCACCAACGACTCTCGGCTCAAGCCGCGTTCGCTGAGTTCCTTGCGCTCGAGCGCGATCTGGTCGAACACTTCGATGTAGTCTTTGCCGCGCTCCGCGCACTCGTCCTCGTAAGTCGAGGTCAAGTTCTCGATCCGCATCGTGCTCGCTTCGGCTTCCTTCAGCGGGTCGACGACGCCGCGGCCCGGCCCGATCCACCGCGCGGCGAGATAGGCGCCGGGATTGTCCCAAAAATCCGGCGCGCCCACGGGCGCTTCGATGTAGCCGCGGTCGAACGCCTCTTCGATCACCGCGTAATAGATCGGCGCGACCACCTGCTCGGCGAACGCTGCACGCATGCGCGTCAGGCTTCGCCACACCTCATTCAGCGCCGCGCGAGCCGAGGAATAGTTGACCCGCGACCAGTCCATCGTCAGCTGCTCGTAGGAGAGATTCAGCGACGCGGCGATCGAATGCAGGAAGGCGGTCTGGAACGCCGGAAACGCCGTCGTCTGGCGCGGCGAGGCGTTCATCGTCACTTTCGATCCCGGCGCCAGGACCGGAATGCGCACCCCGCCGATCTTGGCCGGGAACTTCTCGTACCAGCGCAGTAGATAGCTCATCCACGATCGGCGATCATGGATGTCTCTTTGCGGCGTCAACCGCTCGGCGACCTCGTCGGCCGGCGCCTCGGTCTCGACGAAGGCGGCGAACAGCGCGTTGGCCGTCGCAGCGGCCAGTTCGTTGTCGGCGAACTTGCCGATCATCCTCAGCCGATTGATCAGCGAGGCGAACGGCGTCATCGCCTTGGACATGCCCTCGCGGTCGGGCTCGAAGCCGTGGATGAAGACCGGGCGGCCCCATTCGGTGCGTCGCGGCACATAGGTCCAGGTCCAGGCCCGACCGTAGGCCCACCAGTCGCCGGCGTGGGCGTTGCGAACATGGTAGCCGCGGGGCTCGCCGTCGTCGGTCATCTCGACGCCGCCGCGCATCGTCAGGCGGTCGATCGTCCCGTAAGGATTGGAGACGCGGTCGGGATCGATCGCCAGCACGCAGGTCGCGTAGCGCTGCTCGCCCGGTTTCCATCCGAGCGCTGCCGCCGTCTCGCCAACCGTGAACCACGTCCGCGCGAACAGCCGCAGAAGGCCGTTCATCGACAGCCGCCGCTGCGAGTCGCAGGTGCGGCGCGGATCGTCGCAAAACGCTCGCCATTCCCACTGCAGCGCCCGTTTGAGGACCCGCCGGGTTTCCCCGTCGGTGATCCCGAGCGCCTCGAAATCCGGCCGCGCCGACAGCCTCAGGCCCTCGCCAACCGCCGCGTCCATCAGCCGCTCGACCGCCGAGCGCGCCACTGGATCGTTGCGCACCACGTCGCGGACGCGCGCCACTGCGAGGTCGCGCGCCGGCAGCAGCGCGCCGTCGGCCGAACCGAACGCCGGGTTCCACTCGACCGTGTCCTGCCGGTCATGACTGGCGACCCGGTAGGGTGACTCGAAGACCGACTCCGAGTAGTGCCCACGCGCGTCGTCGACGCTCGCCCGCGGGCCGACCCCGCCACCCGGCCGCCGCCGGAATCGCGCCGGCAGAATGTTTGCCCAGGCGCCCATCAGCCGAAGGTGATCCCGATGGCACCGGTCAGCCGGCGGCGGCCAGCCAGCTCGTCTTCGAGCCGAGCGACATAGCCTTGCAACTTGTCGACATCGGTGTGGCTGTAGCGCACGCGCCGGCCATCCACCTCGACTTCGACCTCCTTCTGCCCGGTCAGCAACAAATGCAGCGCCTCGCGCGCATCATCGAGTCGGGCCGCGGTCGTCATCATCGCGCGGCGACGCCGATCGACAGCGCCCGGTGCGAAACCGCGCCGAAGCGCAATCGGCGCCAACGCGCCGCGCTCATCGGCGCGACGCCAGCCCAAATCACTAAGTCGCGCGTCGCCGCCCGCGCCACAGCGGCGATCGCCGCGCGGCTCGCCCGCCACCGTGCGTCGGCCGAAAGCGTCGACGGCCCGACCGTAACGGTTCCCATAGTTGCAAGATCGTCTGAACTCATCGAAACCGCTCCACGACTAGATTGGCTGGTCGGGTGAAACTCAGCGGGGGAAATTGCCGGCCGTCGCCGACCGTTCCGACCCGCTTCGGTGGGGCGCTCTCCTCTCGCCGCGTTCAATTCGCCCCGTCAGGCGAAAACCAGCACGGCAGGTCCCTCACGTGTCTTTAGCGAGCTACCGAAACAACGCCGCATTCTGTTGGCCGAGCCGTTCGAGCTCGGCCTCGAGCGTATCGCCCGAAGGCGCGGCCTCGGCAGAAGCCTCATTCGTCACTTTCACCGGCCCGCCCGTTAGCGGCGCCGAGGCGGCAGCAGCCTCGACGGCGGCGCGCGGCTTGAACAGCGCCAGCGCATCGTCGGGCGGCATTCCGCGCGCTTTCGCCAGCGCCGCCCATTCGTCGTGGGTCAGCGCGCTCAAACCGAGCTTTTCGGCCAGAGCGAGCGCGTAGACGCGGCAGTCGAGAAAGTGGTTGTCGCGATCCGATGAGATCGGCTTCCACACCTTGCGCGTGCGGCCGCGAAAAGCCTCGTCGACCAGACGTTCGGCGGTGATCTGCTTGAAATAGGCTTCGTCGAGCCATGTCGCGAAATGGCAATAGCCGGGCGGGTCGACCGGCGCGCCCGAGCGCACGCCGATCTTGTGCAAATCGGCGTAGAACGCGCCTTTGAGCGGCCAAGTGCCGACCGGCCACAGTTTCACGCCCTTTTTGACCTTGTGGCCGGCGAGATCGATGTCGACCAGCGACGGCGTGCCGATCGCCGGCTTGCCCCAACCGTCGCGCCCATCGACCGCGAACACCAGGTCCTCGCCGGTGTCGGGATGCACCCGCTGATTTTGCCGCGTCCAGGCGTAGACGATGTGGCTGCGATAGCCGGAATCGACCGCCAGACCGTCGATGCGGCGCTTGCGTCCGAACGCGTCGTTGAATTCGCGCTCGAGCGTCAGCCGCTTGAGCTTGTCGAACGCCTCGCCTTCGACCGATTCGGTCGAGCCGTCGCAATAGAACGCGTCGACCACCCAGCTCTGCCGATCGGGCGCGAAGGCGACGATCTCGCACCAGATGCCGCGCATCTGCACGTCGGCGGCGGCGATCAGGATGAGCCCGTTCGCCGGCACATGGCCGCGCGTCAACCCCTCCTCGCGCCGCTCCATCAGCCGCGCGTGGTCGGGCGCGTCGCCCTTGTAGAGGTACGGCAGGCCGAGCTTGAGAGTGGAGAAGTCCTTCTGCGCGATCGCGCCACCCTTGCGCGCCTTGAGCCAATCCTCGGCGATCGCCTCATAGCTCATCATCAGCGAGATGAACGCATCGATGTGAAAGCCCGGGTGGCGGTCAGGCCCTTCCGCCGTGGCGCGCCAGAAACCGTCGCGGATCATCGCCGGCCGGGCGTCGTCGTCGATCACGCCGCCACAATGCGGACAGACGTAGTAGCTCTTGTGCGGATGCGCCTCGTCGACCTTCAGCGACTTGAACGCGTGGACGAACGCTTCGCCGCAGGCTGGGCACGGGCAATGCCAGAAACGCTGATCCGATCGCTTGAACGAGCGGTCGATGCGGCAATGGCCGGGCGCGTCGCCGGCATCGTCGCCCGAATCGACCTCCGGGGTCGAGATTTCGAGGATCTTCCAGTTGCGGCGGCGGCGGAAGGCGGTGAAGCGACCGAAAAACAGCGTTTCCGGGTCGCCGTAGCCGGGAATGTCCTGCCATTTCGACAATTCGTCCTTCACCCCCTTGCGGGCGGTGATCGACGACAGATCCATCACCGAATTGGCGTTGCGCAGCCACAGGCGGCCGCGCGGAAAGACCTTCTCGTAAGTGGTCGAACCCGACGCCGAGCGCGACGTCTGCGCCTCGATCACTTGGCGCCCGGTTCGCTTCTGCCAGGCGTCGATCAGCGGCTGCAGCTTGCCGGCGTTGAGATCGCGCAGCGCGTCGATGCCCGGCACGGCGTAGAGCGTGTTGGCGGGCTCGCAATCGGCGATGAATAGCGCCCAGCCAAGCGCCAGGATCGAGGCGCCCGATTGTTCCGACTTGCGCACCGTAACGAGATTCGCCGGATAGTCCTCATCGAGGCATTCGGCGATTCCGACAAGATACGGCGCGCCTCTCGCGTTCCATAGCCGTCCCGCCGACGGCCCGTCGACCAGCACCAGGTTCTCTTCGAGCCAGCGCGCGAACGGCACCGCTGGCGGCGGTTCGATCCGCTCCGCCAGCGCCTCGAGCGTCGCTGCGGCGATCAGCGCGTCGCTCATTGCGCGGTGCGGCCCGCGTCCTCTGTCACGCCGGCGCGCAGACGTCGCGCCTCGGCGCGCAACGCGTCGGCGATTTCGCGCCGCATCAGGATCTTCAATCGCTTCAGCGCCACGCCGAGACCGGCGGTCTTGATGATCGGCGCGAGGTCGTCTTCGTGGTCGTCGATCCGCTCGATCGCCTCGATGACCACGGACGCTCCGCGGTCATGTCCCTGCGCCACCGATTCCGTATCGACCAGCTTGCCCCTGACGACGTCGAGATCGATCCGCCGCCGCTCGGTCTCGAGCCAGGTCTTCTGCCGCAGCGCTTCGTCGTAGGTTTCGTTCGTCGACTCGTCAGAGTCGCCGCGCGACCGCGGCGCCTGCGCCTTCGAAGGGTCGTCGTAGCGGCCGCGCAGCGCATCGTACTCGGCGACGTTGAGCCGCGCGACGCGCCCCTGCGCGTCCCGCTCGACCGTCAGCCCATGCTGTTCGACGAAGCGCTTGACGCGAATCGACACGGTCGGCTTCGAGACGCCGTCCCGTTCCGCGACCTGCGCCACGCTCCACATCACGGCGCGCGGCGCGTTAGCGCTGTTAGCGGCCTCTGTTAGCACTGTTAGCCCTGAATTCCCGATCGCCTTACTGGCCAAAACGCAGACTGCCTCGGCCGCGTCTTCGATGGGGGGTGGCGGGGAAGGACCCGTCAAATCAATCTGGCGAGGTGCTTGTCGATCATCGGCGGCACGACGGCCGACGCTTGCGTCAGGAAGGTTTCAGCGACCTTTCCTTTGACCGCTTCCTTCGCCAGGTTCGGTCCGTCGAAGCCGCGGATCGGCAGTCGCTCGCCACCGAGGCGCATGCGCAGGCCGCCGAGGAGCTTCTGTTGAAACGACCGCTTGAAGGTATGAGCGACGCCCCACATCCACACCGTGACGCCGCCGCCGGCCCCGCGCTTGACCTGTTTCTTGAACTCGCTCGGCTTGGTCGTCGGCTTGCCGACGAAGATGATGGTGTAAGTCAGCGAGGCGGGTCGCGTCGGCCCGATTCCGCTCTTCGCCTCGCGTCCAACCCCGTACGCCCGAGCCGTGCGAGAACGGCTGGTCACCGAGTTGAGACGCACCAATCCGGTCTGTTCGCGCATCGCCGCGCGCACCTTCGTGCGAACGAGATCGCCGCCTTCGTTGAGTCCGCGGGCGATGGCGACCTGCACGCGCCCGCTCATCTTGGCCAGCGCCGCCGCCGTCTTGTCGAGATCGGACGTCATGCGCAGCGCAATCCCGCTCATCGCGTCAACCTCCGCCGCGCCGCGGCGAGCAGCGCCTGGCGCGCCGAGGCCGCCAAGCCGACGGGATCGTGGCGTAAGTCGTCGACGAACGACCGGCCAATGAATTGCGCTTGATTGACAGCCCCCGCGACGTCGCCGCGGCGCAACGCGCGCACGCCGGCGACGATCGCGACGCGCCTTTCGGCGCATTGGCACATGACGACCCCCAAATAGGAAAATCGAAAAAGGAGGGTCGGAACGGCCGAAGGATGGTCGGAGGGCCGTTCGGCGACCGCGCTCGACGCGGTTTTCGCCATTGCGGCGGCAGGGTGGGGTTGCATATTTGCAACACCGCCCCGCAGATCGCGCTCCAATAGGGAGCGACTCGCGTTGGGCGACTCGGATAGCTAAACCGGCTCGACTTGGCAAGCGTTGAACGTCGCCGGCGTTGCGCCGCCGAACAGCGACAGACTGACCCGGACGCGCATTTCCGCCGGCAAAGCCTCGACAATGCCTTCGAAATCGGCGAATGGCCCGTCGAGCACGCGCACGCGACCGCCTGTGCGTAAGTGGGTCTGGCCGCGCCAATTGGCCCACCACTGGCCCGCGACTTCCAGCTTGTTGATCTCTTCGATGATTCGCGGCGCGACGGGCGTCGGCTTGCGGGCGTCGCCGAGCACGACGCCGACGCGTTCGCCAAAGCCGTTGTAAATCTCGCGGCCGATCTCTTGGCCGGGCGCGCAGCCAACGAACAGATAGGGCGCGAACACAACAAACTGCCGCATCCTGCGCCCGCGCCGTTCGACGCCGCCGCGGCTCACCCGCGCCCGCAGCGCCAGTTTGCGCCCCAGCGGGCAGTAGGGCCGATAGCCTTGGGCGGCGAGGTCGCGCGCGACGCGCAGCTCGGAGCCGGGCGCCACGCGGGCCACCACCCATCGCAACCCTTCGACCTCGATCTTGACCGGCTCGACCAGCCTTTCGGCTTCCGGCGCGCTCCCCTCGGGCTTCGGCGTCGGCGCAGGTTCGTATTGCAGCGCCGCGCGTTGATCGGCCGACAGTCCAGCGAGGTAAGCTTCGAGGCTTTCGGCGGGAATCTTCGCCGCTGGCCGAAGGCCCGTCGCCCGAAACGTCCCGCCGTTCGCCCCCCTGCGCGTTTTCATGGTCCGATGCCTCTCCCGACGAGCCCAACGCGCCAAACGCCCGCTTCACGCAACGAAAGCCTCGTCTTCGGGCGGCCCGGTGGAGGCTTCCGCGGGCGACGGCTGCGGCGCGGCGACGCCGGGCGGAAACAGGGTTGGCCGCCACGCGCCGTCGCAGCCGAGTTCGGGGTTGTGCGAGAAGAACGGCTCGCCGCGCGCGAAGCCCTTTTGCCGCCGCCACACCGCGGTCCAGGCCGTCCACGCCTTGGTGCCGCGCCGCACCCAGGCCTGCGGCGCGACGGCGGGGTTTTCCGGCTGCGCCTTGGCGATCAACGCCAGGCCGTCGAACTCGCAATCGCGCAGCCATTGCGCCGCGTCCATCACCGAGCGCCGGCCGCCTTCCTTGACGCCAGCGGCGTAGACCGGCGCGAAACGCAGCGCCTTTTCGCGCTGCTTGGCGGTCAGTTCGAAGAACTCGCGCCGCGCTGCGTTGACCGACATCCAGCTGCGCACCGGATAGCGCTGGAGTAAGAGCTTGAACTGTTCGTCGCGCTTGGCCGCAGCCGTCTCTTGCCCGCCGAGCCCCTCCGTCCCGCCGCCGCGCTGTTCGTCGTCGCGCGCGCCCGCAGTCTCAGGCTCGCTGCTGGAAAGAGAGGAGTCCTGTTTAGGATTCAAGATTCCCGTATTAAGTGAGGCAGTCCGAACGCCGGACTCCCCCCAGTCCGCCTGCTGGACTCCCCTCTCCGCTTGTCCACAGGGGGAGTCCGTATTCTGGACTGGGGGGGAGTCCGGGAGCTGGACTGCCCCCCCTTCAGCTTCTGCGGTCGCCGCAACGCCTTCCGTTTCGCCGAAAGCGCGATCGAGCCGCAACTGGATCGAGATGAGCTCGCCGCCGTTGTCGCGCCGACCGGTCGCCAACCGCACCGCAACCCCGCCATCCTCGAGCCGGCGCAGATGGGCGAACACCGTCGAGCGCGACAGCTCGCCGCAATCGGTGAGATACTTGACCGAGAGAAAGCGCACGAAGCCGTCGGCGTCGGCCACGTCGGCGAGCAGCAGCAACACCGTCTTGGTCGAGCCCGACCCGGTGCGGACGCGCTTCGCCCATCTCAGCGCTTCGCTGCTCACCGTTTCGTCTCCGCGTTCATCGGCAGGTTGAAATCGCGATCAAGTGCGAGCTGCAGCGCGCAGCCGTGGTCGCGCACGCGCAACGTGACGGCGCCGATCGCGACGACGCCGCGCAGCGCGGCCTCGATTTCGTCCGGCGGAACGCGCAGCCGTTCGGCCAATGCGGCGAGGTCGAAGACGAACGCCCAGCCATCGTCGTCCGCCAGCGCGGCGATCGTCAGCAGCGCGAGCTGCTCGACCGGCCCGCACATGAATTGCCGTTCCGCCCAGGCCCGCGCCCTAAGGCTCACCCGCCCCCCTCGCGCCCGGACACGGCGGCGTGTTTCGGTACGCGAGGCGCTGACAATCGCGCCAATACTCGACCCAGGAAATCACCGTCGCGCCGCCGTCGTGACGCGTCACCTTGACTAGCCCGCAGCGCGCGCAGACGCGCTCACTCTTGTTGAGAAAGGCGGTCTTCGGGCCCCAGCGATGGCGCGCCGCGGTCATGCCGCCGCTCCATCGAACAGCGAGCCCTGACTCACGCCGCGCGCGGCGGCGGGGTTAAGCCACAAGACTTCGGTGCGCGCCCTTCCCCCGTCCGCCATCGCTTCGCGCTCGACGCGCCGCCAGCCGCGCAGCGCGGCCTCGTAGAGCGGTGACGGGTAAGCGGAGAGCGCCACCATGCCGCGGAGTTCACTCAGGCGTCGCAGCAGCGCCATATGGTCGTCATCGGTCAATTCATAGCGATAACCATGCGTCGAGCCGCGACCGTCGGCGAGCGACGAGCGCGTCGCCAGCACGTAAGGCGGATCGACGTAGAACAGCGTTTCCGTCGTGTCGTAGCGGGCGATGATCTCACCGGCGTCGCGCTGTTCGATGCACGTTCCGAGCAGCCGGCGCGTGAAGAAAGGGATCGTCGCGGCGTAGGACGCCCAAGCCTGCGCCGGCAAAGAATCGCCGCGGCCGCCAGCCATTGCGGCGCGAAAGCCGGTGCGGCACGTGCGCGTGACGCTGTCGGTCCCATGGCCCATGAAGCTTAGCGCGATCGCCTTGCGCGCCGCGTCGACGTCGTCGATCGGCGGCGCGTAGCAATCGTCGAATTCCTCGCGCGCGAACGGCGTCAGTTCGAGCCGCCGCCTCAGTTCGTCGGCGCTCGCCGGGTCGCGCAGCACGCGAAAGACGTTGACCACCTGGCCGTCGAGATCGTTGTAACATTCAGCGGCGATCGCCGGTTTGCGCAGCAGCACGCTCGCCCCGCCGCCGAATGGCTCGACATAGACGCGGTGCGGCGGAAAATGCGCGATGATCCACGGCGCGAGCCGCCACTTGCCGCCATGCCAGCGGATCGCCGGTCGCGTCGGCGCGTTCATCGCGCCGCCCCAATGCAGCGAGCGAGAGCGAGAAACGCCAGCGCCAGCGCATAAACGAGCAGCGGGTGTCGGAACAGGAATCCGCGCGTTCGCCGGGCGGACAAAACGAGCCAAATTGGTCGATCAAACGGCTTGGATCGCTCCGCGTTGACGCAGAAGGCGACAGGCGTCGCCTTCTCGGCGTCGTGCATCCGCATCAGTTGGCCGAGGGCGACGTCGACCTCTTTCGGCAAGTCGATCGTCTCACGAACCCGCGAGCCGTCGCGTCGCACGATGTCGTATTCGATCGATTGGAGGGCACTCATTCGGGCGGGTATCCCGCAAGATCGGCCCACTTCGGAAAAACGATCTCGCCAGTTCGTGAATCGCGCACCGGCGCATCGAATTCCCACGCCTGGCCGAGCCATTCAAAGGTCAAGACGCGGACGTAAAGCGGCCCACGCTCGTCGTCGACGCAGGGCTCGCCAGTATCAACGATCGACCCATCGCGATTCAGCGGCCAGAGATTGAAGCCGATCCATGGCAACAGGCCGCCGAACAGCCACTCCACGCGCGGCGCGCTCATCTCTGCGCCTCGTCGAGCGCCGCCAGCGTCAGGTCGAACCCCAGCGCGTTCGCCCAGGCGACGGCGTTCGCCAGCCTTGGCGAACGCGCCCCGCGTTCCCATTTGCCGATCAGGTCGTGAGCGAAACCGGCGCGCTGGCCGAGTTGGTCGAGCGAGACGCCGCGCGCCAGGCGCTCGGCGCGTAGGGCCGCCAACAGGGGATCGCGCGTCCGCAGCGGTATGTTCATCGCCATGCCTCGCCGAGATTGGCGCCGACGGCCCCGAAATCACGCATGCCTCTCCCCCTTCACGCCTGTCGCCGGGCGGCGCTTCGTCCGCTGGGCGATCCACTCGTAATCGTCGAACCCGCGCCGCCGCAGACACAGCGCGACGCGCCCTTCCGCTTCGAGCCGCCGCGTCAGGTCCGCGATCGGTTTCACGTCGCCGCGAAACAGCAAGAACGCCCCGCTGGTGCCGCGCGCGTAGACGATTTCCGTCGCGCCTTGGCCGTCGGCGAGCCAGGCGTCGATCGCCTTGACGCTCGCTGTGAGCTTGATCTGTGGCGGTCGCAGCGCTGGAGAATTCATGGCGACGCCCACGTCAGAAACCCGCCGCCGAAAGCGCGCCGCCGCGACGCAGCCGCGTCAGCGCCATCGCCACGACGCGCTCGTCGGCGTCGACGGCCTCGGCGAGCGCGCCACGATCGGTCGAGCCGAGCCGTTTCGCGGCGTCGAGCACGCGGCCGTCGAAGGAATCTGCCGGCGGACTGCTGGAAAACGTCAGCGGCTTGCGCGCAGGCTTGGGCGCGGCGGCCGAAGGCGGCGACGTCCAGTCTCGCCGACGCTCGAGGGCCGCTTGACGCTCCGCGTCGGCAGGCGCGGAGGCCGCCTCGGCGCCCTCTCCGTCGATCTCTTCCGGCGGGTCATCAAGGCCGCTGAAAACGATGTCCGGCCATACCACGCGAAACTGCGCCTTGATTGCGTCAATCGCCGGCGCGGCGTCCTCAAAGCTTTCGACGACGAGGTTGATCCGCGCCGATTTCGATTCCACATCGGCCGAGACTGTGCCTTTCATACCGCCCCTCCCACGCGCGCCCGCTTCTCTTTGAAGCGGCGATAGAGTCCCTTGGCCTCGCCGCGGCCAATGCCGAGCCGCTCGCCGATCGCCCGCATACTGAGGCGCTCGTCCTCGTAGAGCGCGGCGACGCGCAGCTCGACGTCGATTCCCCATTTCGGCGACCGATCGGCGGCGTAAGGCGCATGAGTCCGTTCGCCCGCTTCCGGCAGATCCTGCGCGTCGGAGCGAGGGGCGCGCATGGCCGCGTCGCGCGACCCCTCGCCCTCTGCGCCGGCGCAGGGCGTCGAAAGACGCCCGTCTGGCGACCGGCTTTCGACGCCGGCGCATTCGCGCGCGACCTCGGCCTCGAAGGCCGCGCGCGAAATTTCGTTGCCCCAAGTGAACCAGCGCTTATGCGGCCGGCGCGCATACAGTTCGAGATACGGGCCGCCGACCAGCCGCTCGATGCGGTCGTGGATCTCGTCCGGTTTGCGCGAGTGCTCCTGCACTGGCGACAGAATCGCCTGCATCACGCCGGCGTCGAGCCGCATCGGCGCGCCGCGTGTTGCCAGCAGACAGAGTTCGATGTTCTGTCGCGTCCAGTAACCCTGTCCCATGAACAAGCCGTCGCCGCTGGCGTTCTGTTTCATCCAGGCGAAGCCGATCGTCTTGAGGTCGAAGCCCCAAGCGTCGACGAGGTCGAGGGCCTCGCGCAACATCGAGCCGATCGCCCACGGGAAGAGAACGCAATCCTTGGCCGCGAGCTTCGCCACCGGCAGTTCGGCGATCGCCTTGAGTGGGTCGGTGCGATAGCCGGGCGAGCGATCGCGGCCCTTGGCCGACCAGGTCTCGAACGCCCATGGCGGGTCGACGAGGATGGCGCCGAAGCGGCGTCCCGAATCGACCAACTTAGCGAGGTCGTCGACGTCGCAGCCGTCGGCGGTGCGCGCGGTGAACGCGGCCCGTCGTTCGGCCTTCTCGCGCTCGCGTAGCAAATTGGTCGTCACCCGCGCCCCGGCCCGCGCCACGTCCTCGCGCCAGCGCCCGAGCGAGCCTTCGAAATCCTCGCGCGGCAGCCGGGCGACGGCCTGGGCGCGGGCGGAAAGGGAGCGATCGATGCCAAGCTCTGCGAGGTTGACGCGCGGAAACTGTTCGTCGGTGTTACAGTTTTCCGGCGGCCGCCCTTCGCCAAACCATCCCTTGGCTTTGCCTTCAATCAGCATCTCTCCGAGTCGCTGCTCGGCGCGGATGCGAATCTCGGCGGCGTCGATCTCAAGATCGCGGTTCTTTGCCTTGCGATAGTAAACGCGCAACGCATCCATCTTGTTGGCGAGCGTTGCCGCTTCGTCGACCGTCTTGGCCTCGGCGACCGCGCGGCATGCTTCGTCGTATTTGAGCAGTTCGACGCTCACGCGAGTCGCCCGTCCGGCGCGAGCCATTGCGGCGGCTCGGCGGGTTTTGGCGTCAGTTCGTTAGCCTCGCGCAGCCAACGCGATCCATCCTCGGTTTCAACCTCGAAATTGCGCCCGCTGCAGGCGACGATCCGTCCGACGAACGCCGGGCAAACGCCTACCGCGACAGACGAGACGTCCTGACCGACATCGAACGCGGCAGGCTTCGCGATCCGCCTCATGGCGCCGCCACCTTCGCCGCGGCCGGCGATATGATGAAATCGGGGAGCGCCGGCGGCGCCCATGGGCGCATCGGCATGAAGGCGCCGACGAATTCCGGCAGCCCGCTCACCTGGAGAATGAAAGCCCTCTGTTCGCCAATCGGCGCTGACCGCGAAATGGCGGCGATGCCGCCTTCGCAGTCACGGCGTTGCGCCAGATCCATCACCGGCGAGAAATACTCCGCGACAAACGGGTTGAGATTGATCGTCGCCGCGTCGACTGGCGCATTGTCGCGAACGAACGCCCGCCGCCACGCGACGGGCGGCCGTTCGTCGACGCGGAAATCTTCCTCGCGCCAGTGGTTGCCGGTTTCGATCATGACGTTGGCGAGGATCGGGCCGTCTTCAGCGTCGTCGACGTCGGGATACGGCATGCGCCCGCACAGCATCGCTGCGATGGGATAGAGATGAACGTCGCCAGGCTGCGCCCACTCAGGCAATTCGCGCTCGTCGCTGCCCTCGCAAAACATCTCGACCGGCGCGGGCGGCGCGCAACGGTCAAGAAAGCGCTTCGGCAGCATGGCGCGGAACGGCTTGTTGACGCAGCCGTCGCGATCGTGAAAGACGCCGACGGCCACGCCGTCCGTCGCCACGATGAGCGCCCCGCCATCCGGCGCGGGTTCTACGATCAGGCCGACCGAGCGATAGAGCTGGCGCTCGCGCGCCGCATCGAGGATGCGCCGCAGCGCATGCAGATACTCGGATTTGAACCGGGCGTAGATGTCCGGCAGCTCGTCGCGTTTGGCTTCCGTCTTCCGCTCGCCCATTCCCTTCACCCCCTGCCCTGCAAACCGCGCCGCGCGTTCACGCCGCTGCCGCCTTCGCCTGCGGTCGCAGATAGATGGCGACCGGGCCGTCCTCGGTGTCCCACTTGGCCGCGATCTTCCAGCCATCGCCGAGGTCAGGCGGCGTCCAGTCGGCGACCAGCGTCTCCATGTGAGCGTCGTCATCGAAAAGCCGCTCGGCTCGGTCGCGGAGAGGCGCCGTCTCTTCTCGATTGTCATGGTCGAGCGAGAGCGTCCGCAGTTCGAAGCCCTGCTCACGCGCGATCTGCATCAAGTCGTGACCTTCGAGCGCGAAATGAAACATCAGCGGGCCGAAAGCGCCGTCGGGATATTCAATCAACGCGTCCGGCGCCGGCAGTTCATTGGGTTTCAGCATCGGCCGCCCCCCTGCTCCACAAACCGCGCGACGGTCGCCGCGCGCAGCGCCTCGAGCCATTGCGTCGCGGCGAAGGCTTCGGTCATGTCGAAATAGTCGTTCGCCAGCGGCGCGGCGCGAAAACGCAGATCGTTCTCGATCTCGAACGCCAGATGGTCGGCGCGGCGCACCTCAGCCGAGCGCATTTCTTCGACTAGGATCTCCGCTTCGATCGCCGCGCCGCGCGCGATCGTCGTGGCCGCGTAGGCGTCGATCACGCGCCGCGCGATCGCTTGGTCCAGGCCGCGCTTGATGTAGTCGGTCGCCGCCGCCGCACCCGGCGTCAGCGTGTCGAGCGCCCGCACGAACGGCGTGATCACGTCGTTGATGACGTATTCGTGGCCGTCGTGCAGCAGCGCAGCGAGGCGCAAGTTTCTCGGCGCCAGATCGGCGACATGCAGCGAATGCGCGGCGTCGTTGAACGGCACGCGGCTCTGGCCGACGAAGCGGCGCACGCGCACCAGACCGTGCGCCATGTCTTCGAGCGAGACGTCGCGCCAGTCCGGCGCCAGAAGGTCGACACGTGACCGCGACAGCATCTCGAAGACGAACGCACCCCTCGGCCGATCATCCATAGTTCGTGTCCCAGTTTGCGGCCGCCGCGCTTTCGAGCGCCGCCGCTTCCGCCCGCCGCATGGCGATCTCGCCGTCGAGCGCCCGCAGCCGCTCGGCCGCCGCGGCGCAGATCACCCAGCGCGGCGGCGCGGCGAAGGCCGCTTCGAGAAACGCCGGACCGAAAGTCGCGATCAGCGCCATCAGATGCGCGGCGCTCGGCCGCGCGCCCTTCATCCAACTCGCTGCGGTCTCGCGCGGCGCGCCGCACGCGGCGGCGAGGCTGTCGACCGTCTTCTCCGGGAAGCGGCGGCGAAAGAACGCCTGCGCCCCGGCGGCGGTGAAACTTCCCCTCGGATTGGGTGAAGTTTCACCCCAGTTTTGGTGAGACATAACGCAAACTCCTACGCGATATTGAACGCGCTCCCGTCGGAGCGGCCGCGCCAACGGCCGGAAGTCGAGTTGTTGAAATGCGCTGCGTTTCTGCGTGCCAAAAGGCGCCTTCAGCGCCGTCTCTGCGATCGGCCGCGTCGCATGCGCGGCCCCTTCCTTCACGATCGAGCGCCGCGTCATTCGCGCGGCGCCTTTCCCAGCGACTGAAGGCGGCGTTCCGACCGCCGCCCTCTCCAGTCCGCGCGCGGCGTTCATGCGTCCGCCCCGAACAAGGACGCGGCGGCGCCGGAAGGTCGCGCCGCCGCGTCAGGTGGGGAGGATACGACGCACACACCCTCGCGGGCCTCGAACGCGCCGGTCGACGCCGGCGCGAATGCAAGTTCTCCGGGTGGCAAGCGGGCCGACGACGCCGCGCCGCGCCAGATAGGGGCCGCAGTCTCGGTAATCCAGCCACGCGCCGGCGCGATCAGCGTCCGCTCGCAGCCGATGCAACGCCCGACCCAAAACCGCGCCCCCTCGCCGGTCACGCGCAGCCGCCCCTCGGCGACGAAGCCGCAGGCGCAGGCGACCAGCATGGAGGCGGACGCCGTCATTGACCGCCCCAGTCTTCGTCGTCGGCTTCGCCGTCTTCCCCGGCGATCGCCTGCAGGCATTCGACCGGCGTCATGCCCGGCTTGGCGAGCCCCCGCGCGATCGCCGCCTCGAGCATGTGCAGCAGGCGCGAAACCGGACCCGATTCGGGCTGGCCGCGCTCGATATTGGCGACGCTGGGTTGGGAAAGGCCGAGGAATTCGGCCATCGCCCATTGCTGCCAGCCGAGGGCGGCGCGGAGGCGCTTGATGCGAGCGTCGGTGTCCATGACCAAAACAATAAGAAACTTATCGTGCTTGTCAATAAGTATCTGATCGCCCCCTGCGCTAGCGTGGAATCATGAACCACGGGCAGGCGGAACGGCTGAAACGCGCGCGGATTGAGGCGGGCTATGCGAAGGCGATCGACGCCGCCCGCGCCCTCGACGTTGAGCCAGGCACATACAACCACCACGAAAACGGCACCGCCGGGCTGTCGCGCGCCGGCGAAAGGTACGCGCGTTTCTTCGGCGTCAACCTCGAGTGGCTGCTGACCGGCAAAGGCGAGATGCGGCCGTCACATTCCGCTCCGGCGCCCGAGGTGGCGATTGACGGGATCGTGCGCGCCGGCGCGGAAATCCAATCGAATGCGGACCTTCCCGATTTTGGAGGTCCGACAGTGATCAAAGTTCCATCCGGCGACGGCGTCGGCGCCTATGTGGTTAGTGGCGATTCGCAGTGGCCGCGCTTTCTCGACGGCGAACTCATTCTTTACGAGAAACGTCCGCGCGCCCCGAGCGAACTGCTCGACAATTACGCCATTGTGCAAACGCTCGACGGCCGGCGCGTCATCAAGATCGTGCGCGCCAATCCCAACGGCGGCGACGACCTGTGGCGGCTCGAGTCGCACAACGCGCCGCCCGAAGACGACGTCAAGATCCTCGCCGCCTGGCGCTATCTCGGCGTGCTGCCGCGCCAGGAGGCGACGAGCCTGCCGTCGCTGAAAACCCCAAAGCCGCGCCTCGGGCACGCGAGGAAACGCTAGGCTGGCGCGCCCGCTCGCGCCGCAAGGCGCCCCAGCGAGCGATGGCGTGCAGCCGACGCGGCGATTTATCCAACGCTGTTTAGGGCCCGACGCCGTTACAGATCGGCCGTTCGCGGCGAATGTGACGCGCCGCCGTTCGAGAATGACGCCACGGGTCGCGCGAGCGACGTTCGCTGGCGCCGGAGCGCCGTCAAAGAACCGTCGCGTGCACGGAACAATAAGAAACTGATTGACACAAACGATAAGTTTCTTATTCTTGCGCCCTAGCTTCACCGCTGGGGGGCCGCCTTGCTCGCCGATCGTTCCAACCCGTTCATCCCGCCGGAACCCGCGCCTTCCCGCCTCGCTGACCGCGTCAACGTCGCCGGCCTGCTGCTCGGCTATGGCGTCCTGCTCGTCGTCGTCCTCGCCACGGCGTTCGGCGCATGAGCGCCGCTGGGGCCAAACCGCGGCGCAGCGAGTTGACGCGCGAGCAGGTGAACCGACTGGCGCGCCGCGTCGTTGATCTCCAGGACAAGCTTCGCGCCCGCGGCAAGGATCTGCGCGCGCTTCGGCAACGCTTCGTCGTCGCCGACGCGACGACCGCCGAGTTGGAGAAGCAGCGCGACTTCTACGCCGGCGCCGAAGCGCGCCAGGCCGAGCAGAGCCTGCGGCTAACGACCGAGCGCGACGCGTTTCGCGACGCGGCGCGCCGGACAGAGGCTGAACGCGACAGCGCGCGGGACGAGGCCGCGGTTGACCGCGCCGTCGCTGAGACGAAGTTCGCCGAATTGAGGCGGCAGAGCGACCGCGTCGTCGCCGCCAACGCCGAACTGCGCCGCCAGCTCGCCAACGCCGAGCAGGTCGCCGGCGTCTGGCGCAAATCCTACGAGACCGCCGAAGCCGAGCGCGTCGCGCTCGACGCCGCCTTCCGCGCGCTGGCGTTGCGCAACGCCGAACTCGAACGCCGCGCCTTCGCGTTGCGTATCGACAAAGACGTCGCCCGGCGCGCGACCCAAGCCGCCCTGCAAGCCGAAGCCGAGGCGAGACAATGACCGAACCGACTGCCTATTTTCCCGCAGCGCTCGTCGACGAGATCATGCCCGCCGACCGCGACAGCCCTGACGCCTGGCTGATCAGCAGCGGCGGCGGCGCGCCGCGGCTCGACTTGAGCGACGGCTTCGGCGAAGGCGGCAGTCGCCCGCTTGCCAACGGCGAGATCGTCAAGTTCGTCTCCCGCACCGATTACGGCGTCGCGACGCTCACTCTGAGCGCTGACGGCTTCACGGTCAGCGAGCCGATGCCGGCCGACGCCGAGCAATGCTGCATCCTCGATGGTCTGCAGGCCGAAACGCTTGCCGCCGATGTGGAGGAATGTGTCGGTCTGCTGCGCGACTATGGCGCCGAGTGCGACGACTATCGCATCTCCTACTACACGTTCGACGACGGCCTTCCCTATCGCTTCGACGCTGCGACGCGCCACTTCGACAAGGTGAACGCATGACCACCCTCGCCTATCTCGCCGCCGCCTATCCGGTCACCCACGGCGGCGCCGTCGCGCTGGCCGCGATCGCTTTCGACGCCCTGTTCTGCCTGTTCTTTGTCTGCACCGACTTTGTCGACGCGCGCCGCCACCGCGCCAGGCTCGCCCGCGCCGGCGACAAGGAGGGCGCTTAGATGGCGCGGCGATCGCAAGCCGTCCGCGACGTCATCGCCGAACGCCTGCGCCAGATCCGCGAGGAAGGCTGGACAGCGGAACACGATGACGCTCACGCCAACGGCCAGTTGGAGCGCGCGGCCGCCGCCTACGCGCTGTTCGCCAGTTGCGACGACACGGCGCGCGAACTGCGCGCCACCTTCGTCATGGACCTGGTCTGGGCGATCTGGCCGGTCGCTTGGGCCCGCGCCTGGTGGAAGCCGAAGACCCGCCGCCGCGATCTCGTCCGCGCCGCCGCCCTCATCATCGCCGCGATCGAGCGCGGCGACCGCAAGGCCGCGCGCATGAACGCCAACAAGGGAGTCTGACGTGAGCGAAGACGGAATCGCGACCCCGGCCGATAGCGCCTCCGCGCTGCAACAGGAAGGCTGGGAATGGGCGATCGTCGAAATCTTCGGCCATCGCCGCCACGCCGGCCGCATCCGCGAGGAAGAGCGCTTCGGCGCCAAGATGCTGCGCATCGACGTGCCGACCGATGGCGACCCGGCCAAAGGCTGGGAGACCCGCTACTACGGCGGGTCGTCGATCTTTTCGCTCAGCCTCTCCGACGAGCCGACCGTGATGAAGGCCAATCGCCCCTACGATTCGCCTTACCGGCTAACCGTCGCCGCCGCGCCTTCCGTCCCCGACGAAGGCGTCGCCACGCCGCAAGACGGCGAGCCGCTCTGATGGCTGACCGCACCAGCATCGAATGGGCCACTGCGACCCTCAACCCCATCCGCGCCCGCAACAAGGCGACCGGCAAAGTCGGCTGGCATTGCGAGCACGTCTCGCCGGCCTGCGAGTATTGCTACGCCGAGGCGCAGAACCGCAACGGCGCCCGCGGCGGCACGCGCCTGCCCTACAAGCCCGGCCATCGCGCCGACGGCGAGATCTTCCTCGACGAAGAGACGCTGACCCGGCCGCTTCACTGGCGCAAACCGCGCCGCATCTTCTGGGGCTCGATGACCGACCTGTTCGGCGATTGGGTTCCCGACGCCTGGCTCGACCGCATCTTCGCTGTGATGGCGCTCACCCCGCAGCACACCCACCTGGTGCTGACGAAGCACAGCAAGAGGATGCGGGATTACGTCGACAAGTTGGGGCGCGCCTGGATTCTGCGCCTATCGCACGCCATCAATGCTGTGCCGGAACTGATTGCGGCAGCCGATCGCCCCGGCCGCGAAACGCCGCACTGGCCGCTCCCCAACGTTCATTTCGGCGTCACCGCCGAAGATCAGCCCCGCGCCGACGAACGCATCCCCAATCTTCTGGCGACGCCGGCGGCCATCCGCTTTGTCAGCGCCGAGCCTCTATTGGCCGATATCGACTTCACCTCGCTGCCGAGCGTCAGCGGCATCGGCCGCCATCTCGACGCGTTGAGCACAGCCGGCGCGAAGTTCAGCGATCTGCCCGGCCGCATCGATCAAATCATCACCGGCGGCGAGACCGGCCCGCGCGCTCGCGGCACGCCGATCGCCGCCTTCCGTTCGATCCGCGACCAATGCGCCGCCGCCGGCGTCGCGTACTTCCACAAACACAACGGCGAGTGGATCGACGCCGACGAGTGGTACGACCTCGTCGATCAGGGCGCAGTCGAGATTGTCACGCGCTTCGGCCGATTGCGCGGCCACGTCTGCGACGGCCGCGGCGCTTTCGCCGACTGGGCGCCCGCGCGCCCGCTGAATTTCGAGGACGCCGAGGCGTTGGCGGAGATCACCGGCGTCAGGCGCCTTGAGCATCAATCCGACGGCACAACCTTGCTGCGCGTCGGCGCCCGCCGCGCCGGCCGCGCGCTCGGCGGCCGCGTCTACGATGAGTTCCCGGAGCCGCGCCGATGACCAACCCGAAAATGCAGCCGTGCCCCAAATGCGGAAGCGCTGAATATCTCGCCGTTTACACGTATTACAACGGCTGGCGGCACGTCGAGTGCGTCGCGCCGAGTTGCAGCTATCTCGGGCCTGGCGAAGGTTCGATCCGCGCAGCGATTAAGAGCCACAACAAAGCGTCGCTCGACAAGGCCGAACACAATGCCGAGCCGGAGCCGCGGCGATGATTGCGCTCGCGCTCTCGGCGCGCCAGGTCGACCTTGCGCGTCACGCGCTCGGGCTGCCGAACGAGCGCCGCCGCTCCTACCGCAACCGTTTCTGCTGCGGCCCCGGCCACGCCGACTATGAAGAATGGCGAGCAATGGTGATCGCGGGGGCGGCGCGGCAATTCCCCCTGACGGCGCGGGGCCGTGATTCTCTCTTCGCCCTCACCGAGACCGGCGCCCGCATCACGCTGCGCCCCGGCGAAGCGCTCGACGACGAAGACTTCCCGAGGAACCCACGATGAAGCCAGCTCTCGTTCCCCTCTCCGAACTGCGTCCTGGCGAGGCGATCAACCCGCGCTCGAAAGGCCGCGACGCCGGCGACGCCGCGCTGGTCGCGTCGATCCAGGCGCGCGGCCTGCTGCAGCCGCTGGTCGTTCGTGGGCCCGAGCGCTCGCTGACCGCCGGTGGGATGGAGAAGCATACCTACGACGTCGTCGACGGGCGGCGGCGGTTGAAGGCGTTGATCAAGATCCACGGCAAGAAGCCGATCGAGATCCCCGTCGTCATCGTCGACGGCGACGAGACCAGCCTGCGCGAAATGGCGCTCGCCGCCAATGTCGTGCGCGCCGCGCTGCATCCCGTCGACGAATACGACGCCTATCGCGATCTCATCGACTCCGGCCTTTCGGTCGACGACGTCGCCGCGCATTTCGGCGTCAAGGAAAAATGGGTGCGCCAGCGCCTGCAGCTCGCCAGGCTCGCGCCCGAACTGCGCGCTGTCTGGCGCGCCGGCAAGATGACCGCCGAGCAGGCCGAGGCGCTGTCGAGCGCTCCCGACCACGCCAAGCAATGTGCCGCGTGGAACGCCTCGCGCGATGAATGGCGGCGCAAGCCCGACCAGCTGCGCGCCGCTTTGCGCCAGAGCGCTCCGCGGCAGGACGACGCGCGGGTGAAGTTCATCGGCCTCGACGCGTATCTCGACGCCGGCGGCGAACTCTCCGACGATCTCTTCACCGAGACGCGGACGCTGACCGACGAAGCGCTGCTCGACCGGCTCGCAGACGCGAAACTGCTGGAGAGCTGCGCCGCCTTCGTCGCCGATGGCTGGGCCTGGGCGAAGACGGAGGCGCAGATCGACCGATGGCGGTTGCGCGAGCTCGACGTCGCGCCCTGGCTGACCGACGACGAGCGCGCCAAGCTCGCCAAGGCCGGAACCTGGAACGCCCAGCAGAAATGGCTCGCGCTGGCGCGCGATCGCGCGCACGCCGATCCCGTAGCCCGCGCCCAGTCAGGCGTCGTCGTCGCGCTTGGCGACGACGGCGAAGTCGACCCGGAGTTCCTGCAGGTCTTGCCCGATGGGCAGGCGGAAGCCGACGACGACGCCGAGGTCGAAGCCGAGAGCGAGGGGGAATCCGCAGAAGCGATCGGCGCCGGCGCCGACGAGGCCGCCGCGCCTGACGCGAAGGTCAACTGGACGCTGCGCGAGACGTTGTCCGAGCAGCTCACGCTCGCCGCGAGCCGGGCGCTCGGCGCTGCGCCCGACGTCGCGCTGGCCGCGCTGATCGCCTCGCTCTCGGTCGCCCTGCGTTCTTATGCGCCCTCGCCGCTGCAGCTCAGCGCCGCCGACGCCTGGCGCGGCGTCGCGCCCGATCGCGACCGCGCAGACGAAGACGAAAGCGAACCCGAGATCGACTGGCCGAAGCAATTCGCCGCCGCGCGCACGACCGCGCTCGCCACCCAGCTCGACGTTCTGGCGCGCCTCGTCGCGATGACGCTCGACCTGCGCGCGCCGCGCTTCGACCGCCGCGGCGGTTGGAACGGCGACCGGGCGAAGATCGTCGCCGCGCTGGCCGACGCGCTCCCCCGCGAACCCTTCGCCGCGGCGCTCGCCGAGGTCTTCGACGCCGAGGCTTACTTCAAGCGCGTCAGCGCCGCGGCCTGCATCGCCGCGATCGCCGAAATGGACGGCTACAAGGCGGCGCTGCCGAAGAAGAAAGCCGACCTGGTCGCTCACGCGCTGGGCAAAGCGAAGGCCTGCGGCTGGCTCCCGCCCGAGCTGCGCACCTGCGCTTACACGGGACCGGCGCTCAAGGAGGCCGTGTGATGATGAGCATCGCCGAGCGCTGGAAGCTCGATCAGGAAATCTCCGCCGCGTTGCGCGAACGCAGCCGCACAGCAACCTACGTCATCCGCAATATCGTGGCCGACAACCCCGGCCGGCGCGGCTTGAAGACGTCGCAGGTCCTGCGCCGCCTCCGCACGATGGAGCGCCGCGGCGACGTCGAACGGGTGGAGAGAGACTATCTCGTCATGCTCTCCTGGCGCATCGCGCCCAAGCACGCTGACACGGGAGCGGCAAAATGATCGAGCGCATCGCCCTCGCCTATTCCGACGGATCATACGGCGTTCTCTCGGAGGCCACGACGATCGACGCCGCGCGGCACGAGCGCGACGACGCCGACCGCAACGAACGTGATCCGGCCAACGCTACCCGGATTCTGCGCGTGCGGCTTGAGGTCGTCGAAAGCCTCGACGACTGGCGGCCGACGCCGACGCCCATCTCGCCGGCGAAGGCGCTGAGTTGTCACGATGAACTCGTCGGCGCGGTCAACGGATTGCTCACCGTCGTCGCGACGCTCTCGCGCAGCGACCTGTCCGAAAACCTGGCCGACGCTGTCAACAAGCGCATCGAAGCGGCGAACCGCGCCGTCGCCAAGGCGACCGCGCTGTGACCGACAAACCCGACTTCGCCGCCCTGCGCGCCAAGCGCGACGCGGATTTCGCCAGGATCGTTGACGAGATCGCGGCCAAGTCCTTCCCCAATACGCCCCGTTCCGAACTGCTGGTGTTCGACGGCCCGCGCGGTTGCTACTGCGCCTGCGAAAGCGGCGGCCCCTGCGAACACGAGTTCGTCGGCTGGCGCGAGTTCGAGGACGGACGCGGCGACGAGCAAGTCTGCCGCCTCTGTGGCCTCGGCGCGATGAGCCACAGCCTCAGGTGCGATCTATGACCGTCTACGTCGACGACGTCCGCCACAGCTTCGGCCACATGGTGATGTGTCACATGTGGGCGGACTCGCTCGACGAGCTGCTGGCGATGGCCGACGCGATCGGCGTCCAGCGCAAATGGCTGCAGCGGCCGCCGAAAGCGTCGTGGGTCCACTTCGACGTCAGCCTCGGCATGAAAACCAAGGCGCTTCGCCGAGGCGCCGTCCTGACCGACAAGTTCGGCCCGGTCGAGCATTGCGCGAAGCTCGACGTCGCGTCTGGCGATCCAGGGCGCGTCGCCTACGGCCAAACCAAGCTCGCCGGCGTCGCGTTGTGCCGCGCCAAGAGCGCCCACGCTCCCGCTGAGGACAACTCGGAGGCTTGATGATGTGCAACGCCTGCGGAAACCTCTGCTGCGGCTCGGACATGTTTGGCGAGTGCGGCTGCGACTTCTGCGACAATTCCGAGTGCTGGACGCCTGAGGACGACGATGAGTTCGACGATGATCCGGCCGATCTCGGTCTCGATTTTGCGCCGCCCGCCCCGCCGGAGCGTCGGCGTCACGTTCATTGCGAGGCCGCGCCGTGACCGATCTGCTCGCCCTATCGGTTCGCCAGCCCTGGCCGTGGGCAATGTTCTACGCCGGCAAAGACGTCGAGAACCGCTCCTGGCCGACCCGCTATCGCGGCCGCGTGCTCATTCACGCCAGCCTACAGTTCGACGGGCCGCGCGACGCTGCATTTGCGAATTGTACGATATGGGCTCGCGAGGCGAACGCCCGGCCTCCGGATGGTGTCTATGACTTTCCACTCGGCGGCATCGTCGGCGAGGCCGAGATCGTCGATTGCGTCACACAATCGGATTCGCGGTGGTTCGAAGGCCCCTACGGCTTCGTGCTGCGCAACGCTAAGCCGCTACCCTTCCGCCCGTGCCGCGGCAAGCTCGGGTTCTTCAAGCCGGATTTCGAGGCGCTCTGAGATGACTCGCGCGATCGTCCGCAACGTCGTCGAGCCGCGCGGGTTGAGCCGCGACGACGCCGCGACCTATATCGGCGTCGGCGCCTCGCTGTTCGACCGCTTGGTCGACGACGGCCGGATGCCGAAGGGCGCGCGGCTCGACGGCCGGATCATTTGGGACCGCCGCCAACTTGACCGCGCCCTTGACCGGCTGTTTGATGCCGCCGAACCGAATGACCCGTTCTCTCGGGTCGCCTAAATGGCCCGGCATGAAACGATCCGGCCTGCCGCGATATGTGATCCAAGACGCCTGCCGCGATGGTCGGCCGCGGCTGCGCTATCGCGCTCCCGGCCATCCGGCGCGCGACTTGCCGGGGCCGTTCGGTTCGGATGCCTTTTGGAGGGCCTACGCGGCCGCCAAGGCCGGCCAGCCGGTCAACCGGCGCAGACGGCGCCACGAAGCGCCGCAAAGCCGCCGACGGCACGCTTCGCGCTCTTATCGAGGCCTACTACCGCCGCGCGCCGGATTTCGTCGCCGCCGACCCACTGACGCAGGCCGACAAGCGCGGAGTTCTCGAAGGCATCCTCAGAGAGGCGCTGGCGCCCGACAATCCGCTTCTCTTTGACGAGTGCCCAGTCAAGAGCTTCACACCGCGCCACGTCGTCGTGCTGCGCGATCGCAAGGCGAGCCTCCCCAACGCCGGCAACAAGCGGCTGCGCTATCTCAAGATGGTTTTCGACTGGGGAATCGAGGCGCGGCTGGCCGAGACGAATCCGGTCGAGAAGGTCAAAAAGCTGAAGGTCCCTCGCAAGGGCTTCCATGCCTGGACGCCCGAGGAAATCCGCCAATTCGAGACCCGGCATCCGATCGGCACCAAGGCGCGCCTCGCGTTGGCCCTGATGGCGTTCACCGGTCTGCGCGTTTCCGACCTCCGCCAAGTCGGGGCGCGGCATATCAAGGATGGATGGCTGGAGCTGCCGCAGCACAAGAATCGCAATCGAGCGCCGAAGATCATTCGCGTGCCGATACTGCCCGAGCTGCAGGCGATCATCGACCGTTCGCCGATCGGCGAACCGACGCTTCTCGTCACCGACGCCGGCGAACCCTTCACGATCAAGGGGGCGGCCAACAAGGTCAAACAATGGTGCGTCGCGGCCGGCCTGCCGCATTGCTCCGCCCACGGCGTCCGCAAGGCGGGCGCGGCGGTGGCCGCCGAGAACGGCGCGACCGAGGCGCAACTGATGGCGATCTTCGGTTGGGAGGATGCGAAAGAGGCGGTCGTCTACACCCGCTCAGCCCGCCAAAAGAAGCTCGCCGGCGACGCCATGCACCTGATGTTGCCGCGCCTCGACCCGGCCCCTAAATCCTCCCACGCAATTCCCGAAACCGAGCGGGGGGAAGAAATGGCGATAATTACTCAATGAAATCAACGCCGGTTAACACATTGGCAGGAGAGGAGGGACTCGAACCCCCAACCCCCGGTTTTGGAGACC
>QGNH01001278.1_pt1 | contig 51155 bp, 77 predicted proteins | sample 1735481 | NCBI WGS metagenome assembly QGNH01 (sample SAMN09239004, study PRJNA386568) | Viral metagenome, whole genome shotgun sequencing project.
AAATAATTAAATAAATAATTAAATATATTGTTATTTTGCAACTATGTGTACATATTTTGTTATTTTATGTTTTACTATATATTAAAATAGTACTATGTAAAAAGCAAGAACTATTTGTATATATGATTAATTGTTAAGCTTAGTAAAAAATAATTTACCTGCAACATTTTCTAGTAAAGGAACTGGTAAGGCAAATAATACAGTATTATTCACAAAGTTATACTCACCAGCAACTTTTGTTTGTTCTGGGTTGTCAAAAACTAACTATATACTACTACTATTTTAATATATAGTAAAACATAAAATAACAAAATATGTACACATAGTTGCAAAATAACAATATATTTAATTATTTATTTAATTATTTTTGCTCGTTAAATCAATAACTTATATACAATTTCACAAATATATCGATTATTTTATAAAAATATCTTGCATTTTGTAAATATGTTGTGTTATACTATCGCTATGAAATGAAAAACACTTAACTTAACTTAACTTTATGAAAGAAAGAAACACAAATGAAAGAAAAAACAAAAAATATATTACTAACATTAGCATTTACAGCAACAGTAGCAATTTATCCGATAGTTGTTTTTAGCAGTTCTGCTTACAAAGACTACGTGCAACAACGTGCACAAGCACAAGCAACAATAACATACACAAAAAATGTACAAAATTTAGTTAATGAACTCAATGCACTTAGTGCAGACGTACAAAAATAACTTAATAACTTAATAAAAAAAGGAATAACATAATGACTAACACTAACATCAAAAATCACATTATCAAAAATCATTTTTTCGGCAATTACAATAACTTTGCGTTTAAAGTAACTAACAAAAGTTTGTTAATGTATAAAAATAATACTTTAATACGTCGCATAAAATTAACAACTGATGTAATAACACAACTTAACACAATTTTTAAAGAAAACGAAAGCGAATTAGCTTACAATGTTGCAATTAATTTAATTTTAGCTGTTGGCAATTTAGTAGCAAAAATAGATGTTGAAGAAGCAGAAAAAAAATCGTGGAAATAAAATAATAGTCTGCTTTACATGTGCATTACATTAGTGCGCATGTATATGCTAATTGCATACAGTATCACAACTTAACTAACTTTTATGAAAGAAACACAAATGAATAACGACTATTTATACAACATCAAGCACATTACTCTGAAAGAAATTGAAGTAGCGATTGAACGCCAAACCCTCGACAATCTCAATTTTGCAAACACAAGCAACTTAGTGTACAGTGCAGAAGAGTTAAAAGACGCAGTAGAAACTGACTTTCTTACTGAAAATGACATCGCAGAATACATAGAACATGAATTAGTTTTAGGTGACAAATCAATACACACTTTTAGCGATGATGTGACGATTGATGCATTAGACGATATTCGACACATGCAAAGTAAAGCGTGTAATAAAATACTAGACGACATGCATAAACGTAGCTATGATGATTTCGGCTATTTTGAGGGCTGTGGTGAACATCTAACATTTTAATGGTACGTTTGGATATACGAGTTAACTATAATCGCACTACGCCCCCCAGCGGGGCTTATTTTAGGAGTAGAGAAAATGAAACAAGTTAAAGCGACTTATGAGACATTGCAACAAGCAACGACACTAAGCGCTATGCTTAACGACTTGATTATAGTACATGACATTAAAGTTACATATACTACTGATGCTAACATGTTATACACAGTCGTTTTTGATGCACAGTACGTGCATTCTGTTACGTGTAAATTGAGAACTAAGGACTACGATTTAATTAAGACTGAATTATATGATGCAATAATTGAATGTTTAAATGGAAAAGGAGAATAACGAATGGCTATTAAAATAATCAAACAAACAGAACCAATAAAAGTAGAGAATTTAATTATAACTGTGTACGGTTCGCCTGGGGCGGGGAAAACGTCTCTTGCTTTTTCTGCAGATAAACCCATTTTATTTGATTTTGATAATGGTATGCAACGTGCATTGTTGCGTGGTGATGCTATAAGAGTTATTACGTGGAAAGATATTGCGGATTTAACAGTAGATGATTTACAAGATTACGATACAATTATAATTGATACTGTAGGTCGTATGTTAGAAGTATTATCACAACATTTAATTGCTAATAATCCCAAGATAGGTAGGTCAACTGGTGAATTAACATTACAAGGTTATGGAGCATTAGGTACAGCATTTAAAGCATGGCTTAATAAAATAAAATCATATAAAAAAGATATTATTCTTATAGGTCATGCTAAAGAATCATCACAGAATGATATTAATATTGTGCGTTTAGATGCAATGGGTTCTAGTAAAGATGAAGTATTTAAATGTTCCGACTTACTGGGATTTTTAGATGCAAATTCGCAAGGTATCACATTGAATTTTAACCCAACAGATAAAAGTTTGGGTAAGAATTGTACTCAATTTGATGTGTTAAAAGTGCCAAATGTTAAATTAAATAAGACTTATTTTGCAGATATTATACAACAAGCTAAAGACAAACTCAACACACTGAGTGAAGAACAAATAGCGAGACAAGCGACAATGAAAGCATTTATTGAGGAATTAGCAACGCTTAATTCTGTCGATGAGTTTACAGCATTTACAACATTTGATTATATTAAAAATGATATAGAACTGAAAATGCTATTGAATGCTAGAGCTAATGAACTAGGATTTGTTTATAATAAGGAGTCTAAAAGCTATGCACCAAAGACACTGGAAAAGTAGTTACATGTCGCCAAGCCGCATTGACAACTACATCTATCACAGAGACAACGAGAGTAGCACAGTGGAACATTTTATTGTGCAATTGTTGCGCCTTGAGCCAATGTCTCGCAATGTCTTAGCGGGTATTGCTGGTCACGCTTATATAGAACGATTACTAGTTGGCGAGATGGAGAACAATTTTAGCATCAACGGTTGGCAATTCTCTATAAATCCAAAGCTTGATATAACTATTGCTTTACCGCTTGACCGTGAAAAATGGTGCAGTAAAGATTTTGGCGAAATTCAAATACTAGGTAAAACTGATGCGATTGGCGCAGACATTATACACGATTATAAATTTACGTCTAAGATAAACATTGAAAAATACATGCAGTCTTGGCAATGGCAAGTATATCTATGGATGACTGGGTTAAGTAAGTTCGTGTATAACATCTTTGAGATAGACATTGACGACGACAGCGACAAAGCAACAATCACTGACTATCAAGAGCTAAAGATATATCGTTATAACGGGCTAGATGAGCGAGTATGTGGGATTCTAGCTGAGTATAGCAATTACTTGGATTTAATTAAACCGCACATTGATAAAATGAAAGGAGAATAGCACATGAAAATCAAACAATTGCGATGGATGGATTATAACATCATGGGCAATGGTGTTATAGCAAGTTCAATTGATTGCATACACGATAAATATTATCAACTCACAAAACTATCAGATATTGAATATCTTGTCGAATGTAAACATACAGATGTAACGGTTGGTGAGACATATTTCTGTAGATATGCAGATAGTATGACGGATGCAATACTGAAAGCACAAGAACATTTTGAACACTTGGTTAAATGCTATTATTTGGAGAATTAAAAATGGCTAATATTAAACAAAAATATAACGTGCGACTAAAAGTAACTAAAGACGGCGAAGAGAAAACTGACACTTATTTTAAATTCAATCAGTTCGAGGAAGGCGGTATCGGTGTAGCAATGACAATCGAACAGGCGAAAGCAATCGGCAAATTAGGTGAGTTAGCGGAACAGGGGTGCTGTCAAGTTAATGAAAGTAAGTACGGCAAATACATCGCATTTAAAGTATATACACAAGAGCCGTACCGTGGTGAGAACAGTGTAAATACATCAACTAAGAATGAGACTCTGTCGCATGTAAACTTAAGTGAAATACCTTTTTAAGGAGTAGCATTATGTGTAATTTTAACTCAATTAAACGCTTGTTTAAACACAAGTATACATCAGTGGCGACTTTAACAGAATTAGGTAAACTAAGAAAGGAATTAAAAACATGTACAATTATAAAATTGACGAAAACGAAATATTAGAATTCTTACAAGATAAGAAAAAGATAACGTTACTCGGGCTAGTAAACTTCATTCATACAAAATTTGATGTAAGCAAAAGTGGCGCACGGATGAAAGCAAATAGGCTGATTAAAAAAAACATCGTAAAAAGACATACTAATTTAGATGTGAACACTGAATTGATTAACGCTATTTTAAAGAAGTGAGGTAAATAAAATGCGAAAACTAGAAGTAAAAGAACAATTCCAGAATTATAATTTTATTGACTATATGCAGAACACTACTAACAAAGCGACTAAACAAAAACTAGTAGCCATGCATCATTTAAAAGAGGGGAGATCAATTCAGGAGTCGGCTTACATAGCAAAACTACATCGTTCGACAGTAACACGTTGTGCAAATAACATTCTGTCAGGACACGCAGATAATGTATTGCTACAATTTAATGATGTACATAAAGCACAGAACCGCACGAGTGAGAAACGGTTGCATTCTTTTATTCTCAAGCACAAGCATGAATTTACTGAACTTACTATAGCCGATGTACAGCTACTAATGTTGAATTTCTGCGGTATTTTATTCGATATTGATACTGTACGTTATTTAATAACAATATTTAATCTAAAGGAGTATGTAAAATGAGACCTGTAACACTACCCACAAACTTTAGGAGCTACGACTGGCAAAAATTATGTAAGAAAGAGAAAAATGGCAAACTTGCTATGCGTTATTTTGCTTTCTCTCTCTTGGCTAGAGGTTATAACGTGCTTGATACTGCATCTGTAATCAAGCGTTCACCTCGGATGGTACATAGATGGATAAGTTATTTTATTGCGGATGGCATTGACGGCTTGAAAGATAAAGAGGGGCGAGGACGCAAACATCTGGTTTCTGATAATGAACTCGACAAACTAAAAGACGCTATTAAGCACTATGAACAAACTGTGCAGAGAACTGTCATTGCAAAAGATGTACAACTGATTATCACAACGCTTTACGGCAAGACTATAACATTGCCGACGGCTTATAACCTTATGCGACGTACTGGAATTGAGTATAATGCGTATAATATCCCCGCACCAACGCCGAGAAAACTACGCACTCGTCAATAACACCGCCCCCGCTGTGGGGCTTTTTATAAAGGATTAGCTATGGAACAATATCAACTATATGAACAGTTAAAACAGCAATTACAAAGCTGTGATAACGAGGAATACGAGGCGATGATTAAACAATTGGCTGAGGAGTTGGGGATATGATGATAGGTGAAATATGCATGGGGGGGATAGGGATAATGGCTTTTATATTATTTCTGTTGATGATACATCACGCATTAAATGATAAATATGCTGAATTAAGGCATTCAAGGACTACAAGAATATTCTCAATAGGTTTGAGAGTGGTAATGGCTATATTAGGATTGATTTTAGTGATGTTATTAATTAAAGCATCAATTAACTTATTTTGTTGGCTATTTTTAGGGGGTATATTATGAAAACAATCGCATTATTATGCTTAGCGTTAAACTTAGTTTATGCTGAGGAAGGCTGTCACAGAGAGTTTTTAACCTATCATAATGTTGAGCTTGGTGGCGTTGTTATGCAAGAGCCTGTATTTATAACTGTATGTGAGAAAGGATAATGACATGATAGAAATAAGAGAGTTAGTGATTTTGTTCGGCATTAGTTTGCTAGTAACTGGGTTATTGTATCTCAATATAAGCTACTTGAATACTGATGCAAAGAGAAACTATCATATTGTCTCTGGCAAGTTATCAATGATTATGCTGTGGGTATTTAAATTGCTAATGTACATCACACTAGTAGGAGCAGGTATACTGTTTATGAATACAGTATTCAAGCTTATTTGTCTAATTTGGACTACGTGTATTTAATAGGGGGTAATATGGGAATCATAATAATATGTATTTATTTAGCTATATATTTCATTCCAACAATAGTAGCTAGTGGCAGAGATCACGAAAAAGAGCAGTCTATCTTTGTGATTAATCTTTTTCTTGGTTGGACACTACTCGGTTGGGTTATCTGCTTAGCATGGGCTGTAGGTGGGGGAAAGACGACATCTAACAGAGAGACTATGCTATAATAGCTACTTAAGACAGCTTTGTAATTTTCTATAGCGGGGAATGCTACAAAGTTATTTTAACTTTAGAGACCCATATTTTAATGACCGCTATTCATTAACATGTGGGTTTTTTATTTGGTAATATATTTTACACTTCAATTAAATTTTATGTTATAATTATTTCTTTAGGAGTAGATAAATGGAAAATTTAAATATAGTTGAGACTAGAATACTGGATTATTTAGACATGGGCGAAAATAAAACAGACTTAATTCAAATTGCTAGGGATTTGAAATTATCCCGCCCAACAGTATCGAAGTACATTAAAAGGTTACAAGAAAAACAATTAATTCTTAAAGTAACTAAAGGTTATAGCGGGGGTAGCACTCATGATAGAAAACTCATAACTATAATTACTAAGTTATAGGAATATACAACATGGTTAAAAGAAATTGGATGGTTATCTCTTAACTATATTATAATACTGATATAAAGTGACTTTGTTATTGTGCAGTGGAAGGCATTAAAACAAAGTTATTTTTAACTTTAAGCCCGTTTAAAGTAGCGACTTCCACCGCTGTTTTACACGGGTTTTTTATTTGGGGATGCAAATGCAAGAGGTAGAAAAAAAAGATTCCATGATTTTTTATCGTTCTTTTTACGAATCTATCAACGATTTACCAGCTAAAAATCAGTTAGAAATTTACAAAGCAATTTTTGAAATGGCATTTAATTCACAAGAAATCAAACTTTCTGGCATGAGTAAAACTATTTTTACACTGATTGAGCCACAGCTAAAAGCAAACAAAAGAAGGCATACCAATGGTTTTAAAGGTGGTCGACCTACTAAAAAAATAACCACTGGTTATGAATTAGAAAAACCTATGGTTATTAATTTGGATAACCAAGATGTAACCACTGGTTATGAATTAGAAAAACCTAATAAGAATGATAATAAGAATAAGAATGAAAATGATAATAAGAATGAAAATGCTTTGGATAATTCTGATTTACTTAACCAAGTTGTAAGTTATTTTAATAAGGAGTCTAACCAAAAAGCAAAGCCTTATCCATTACTGTCGGATAATTTAAATAAGCTAATCGAGTTAAATTACACTATCGATGATTTTTACTTGGTTATTAATTTCGTGTGTAATGATGATTGGTATATCAAAAATAATGCAGTTACTTTGCAGGTTATATTTAACACAGAGATTAACAGTAAGACGGGCAATATAAAGTTTGCTGATAGATTAGCACATGCATTGGCTAAACCACAACCTAAAGAATACCAGAGACTTATACATTTTGATGATGAAGATAACCTTTGGCAATGGTTAGGATGTGAATGGGGTTGTATTGGGAGAGTAGGGCTATATGATAAGAGTTTTTATCTGGATGAAAAAAATGGCTATACAATAAAGGATAATATGCAATGATTGAAATAACTGGCGAAGTATACGAGGAAATAAAGAAAAAGGTATATGACCATCTAGATATGGGGTTACCAAGTTTAGCAGGTGGCATCACTACTGAGGATTTTATGGTTATCTCTGGTGACTCAGGTTCTGGAAAGTCAACCATAGCTTTATATATGGCTTGTCATGTAGCAAAATATGGACGAAAGGTTGCCATATTTAACTTGGAAAACTCCGAAAAAGTGATAACTGATGAAATTAAAAAACTAGGATTTGATTTTGATAAAGATTTTGGCGAACGAGACGAGCATGGGAGACACCGATTGATAATCTTGAATGATGATATTAACTCGGAAACTTCTAGCATAACGATGTCACAGATACAAAATGTGCTTACTTATCATGAACCTAGCTTAATAGTGATTGACTTGTTTAATGGCTTATTAAGCGGACAAATGCCCAATATGATACCGTCATTAACTGAGAAATACGCTATACAGTTACGCAAATGGTGTGTGAGAAATAAATGCTTGATAATAGTTACTGAACAATTAACTAAAGATAATAAACGAGTGACTAGACCAATGGCGAATGATATAGCAGGGGGTGCATCACTAACACGAAAGGCTACGATTATCTTGATGATATATCAATATAATCAACAGAACGCAGAAAAGAATTTACGACAAGAGCAGGAAGTTAGCAATTATAATACAGCTAATGTAGCGGAATTGATAGTAAGAAAAAGCAATAAAGGGTTGCTTAGGGTTCCAACATTCGTTTATGTGAAAAAGACATCGGGTATATACGGACAGCAAGGCTTTGTTGAGTTAGATGATGAACAAAGAAAAAGTTATGTTGATTATGTGTTTGGCAAGAAATAACAAAAAAGCATGATTAATAAAACTATGCTATAATATTGCTAAGTGAATTTGGTTATTGTGTGAGTAAGACATTAAAACCAAGTTTTTGACTTGAGACCCTCTACTCGTTTATACTTACTCTATAAGCTAGTTGAGGGTTTTTTATTAGAGAGACAAATTATGAATGAATTAATCAATATCACCACTCAAACAATAGATAATACTCAAGTGAGTGCTGTATCTGCTAGAGATTTACATAGCCTTTTAGATGTGGAAAGTAAATTTGCAGATTGGATTAAAAACCGTATAACAAAATATAATTTTGAGGAAAATGTGGATTATTTAACGCTTTCTAAAATTTTAGAAAACGGCGGGAAGTCTACAGAATACTACATTACGTTAGATATGGCAAAAGAATTATCAATGGTAGAAAATAATGAAAAAGGCAAACAAGCAAGAAAATATTTTATTGAAGTAGAAAAAAATAATAAGCCAAAAAATCTAACTATATATGATTATGCAAAAGCATTAGTTGAAAGTCAAGACAAATTGACTGATGCTATTCGCACTAAAGCATATATATCAGACAAAAAGACAGCAACTGCATTAGGTAAACTGGGTGGAACTGTCAAAGCGTTAAACAGTGCTAGACGTCAATTGCACGACTTAGCTACTGAGACGCTACAATTGGATGATGCTAGAACATGTATTAATATGTTAGTACGTGCCTATGCTGAACAGAAATATGACAATAACTATCAAGTAGCGTGGGCTAATTACTACCGAATGGTACAGCCACGATTAAAAACTAATAACAAATTAAAAGATTGGGATTTTGAACAGCTAAACGAGGCATATAGATTTGCATTAAGTATGTGTAAGTTTAGTAATGTAAATATAGACCATCTTTGTATAGATATAGTAGAATAAATAACAAAAAAGCATGGTTGGATGCCATGCTCTTTAAGGAATGTGAATAATGAACGAAACAATAGAAACTAGACTTACATACTTAGGATTTATCATTTCTAAGGCTAAATTATACCACAACGGAGTATGGAAATGTGCAACAATTTACAAACCACGGAAAATAACTGGCTGGTACATTATCTCGGACAAGTTCGTAAACTATGGTGACTGGCGGGAAATTATACCCGCAGGGTGGTTCTGGATTGATGAACCAAAGCAACTTACTACTGAGGAGCGACGACAATATGCTATTGAACTAAAGAAAGCACAAGAGGCTATTATTCAACAGCGTGAACAAGATAGGATACAACGCATACAAGAAATAGCCGATTTTACAGACAAGGTCTTACCGATTATAACAACACAAGCTAAGACACATGCATATTTAGAGCGCAAACAAGCTAAGTTTAGGCATGACTTCACAGTTAATAAACATGACAAATTAGTAATACCGATTTACAACATAGACAGACAAATAACAGGATATCAATTTATCTCGGCGGAAGGAGAGAAAAATTACAAGACAGGGAGTTATCCTACTGGTTCATTCTATCCATTACGTAATAGAGGAGTGAATATAGCTGATGCTGAGTGGTTTATATTCTGCGAGGGTTATGCTACTGCTGATGCTGTAGAACAGCTAGTTGAGGAATATACAGACGGTAAATTTTTTATCGTTATTAACTGCTTATCCGCACATAATCTCCGAACGGTGGTAAAAATATTCGGTAATAAATACCCAAAAGCAGAGCAGTTAGTTATTGCTGATTGTGGGGATATAGGCATTAGATCGGCACAGAACACGGGGGCTAAATACTTCACTATGCATTATGCAGACAGTAAAGATGCTAATGACGCGCTAGTTGAGTTTGGCATGGAGAAAGCATTAAAATTATTTGATAACAATATGAAAGGATTATAATGAACAAGCAAGATAAAGACAAAGAACGTTCTAGTGCGATGCTATTAGCAAGATTAGAGCTGATGTTTAAAGAGCATGAGGAACTAAAAAAGACAGTTAAGGAATTAGAGAACGTAATAGCAGATATAGTAGATATTCAAGATAAACAAGGTATGAAAGGTATCATTCAATCGAACGCTAAGGGGTAGCCACTGCGTTTTAAATGCAGAGTGGTATAAAACTATGTCGAGAGGTAAACAATGCGCATAACGCTAACTTGGAGGAAATATGGATTCATCTCAATTTAGTTCTAATAATAGTATATTCCATCAAATGGAAAATATACGAATAGCTAATGAGGTATTAAAGTTGCAGAGTGTGAAATCGCATCCCAATTATACTAAATTATTAGACAATTATAATAAAGGTGTGACAACCGTGTTCAATAATTTTGCAAAAATGGAAAAAATGGAGATAATATAAATTGGCTATTTTGGAATCGGAAAAAATCGGATTCGAGAATTTAGTAAAAATAACTATCAAATAAGGGGATAAACATGAGCTATGAAATACAATTATTATTTCGTCTCACATTTTTGTTACTGCCGATATTCGTTGTGCCGTTTGGTGTGGTGGCGGTTATCTATGGGAGAAATGGCAAGGAAAGGAGTGGGGCTTTTATTGCTATGTGTATTTGCGCTGTGCTGTTAGATTTTGCTATTTTTACTCAAATGCAATAACTGTTGTGAAGGGTATGAAAATGTGGTTATTTAAAACTATAGTGATTGTCGCTTTGTTGATATGTGCGTGTAATGCCAAATACAAATTCTGTGCAATGGGTACATGTGTATTATCTATTGTTGTATACTTAATGTTTAAACCAAATTAACTTTTTGAAGGATAAATGATGACGAAAGAAAAAGCTATAATATTTGATATTGATGGCACATTAGCCGATATATCGCATCGACTGGAACTATTTAAGCAAGGAAAAAAGAAAGAGTTTTACGGATTAATGGGAGATGATGGGATAAATGAGCCTGTGTTAATGATGCTTGAGGCATTAAATACTTGTTATAAAATAAACTTTTTATTTGTGACAGGGCGCATGGAAAGACATAGAGCAAAAACTGCTAAATGGCTGTTTGATAATACTTGTTATAGTGGAAAACAGAACAAACTACTGATGCGTAAAGAGAACGACTACAGAAATGACGCCATCGTAAAAAAGGAAATATACGAGGAGTATATCAAAGATAACTACGATGTTATTGCTGTATTTGATGACCGTAAAAGGGTGGTGGAGATGTGGTTACCATTAGGACTGTTCGTGTTTGACGTGGGGCAAGGTAAAGGTGATTTTTAATAAATAACTTGCATTTTACAAATACATGTGTTATAATTATGTATTGAGCGTGAAATCATTGCATATGTGAGATGTTGAAAGATTGCACGTTTACGAATAAGCCCTCAATAGTTGCTCACATCGACTATTAAGGGCTTTTTTATTAACTAATGAAAGGAAACAAAATGGAACAATTAAAACAATTACTTGAAGTAATAATCGCTATGAATAAAAATGAGACTAGTGTTAGTAAGCAAGAAAAGATAGACGACTACTACAAAGAGGTAATTAATAAAAGAGTTATTATTCGTAGTTATGAGTCGGGAGTTCATTACGGAACATTACAGTCTGTACATGATAATACAGTCACGCTTACTAACAGCAGACGCATACACTACTGGGACGGCGCAAACTCTTTGACTGATATTGCATTGGGAGGAATTCAAAACAAAGTAGAGAGCAGGGTAACCGCTTCTCTTGATTCAATTATAGTAAAAAATGTAAATGAAATTATACCATGCACAGCATTAGCAATTGATTGCCTCGACAATTTCCCAATTTGGAGTTTGGTAAAATGATTGAAATAATCTATCTCACTGGGAAAACGTATAATAGCAATGGCTCTGGCCGTGGCTCTGGCTGTCTCTTTGACTCTGATGATAGCTCTGGCTTTGCCTCTGGCTCTGGCAATGGCTCTGGCGATAGCTATGGCTGTAGCCCTATCTTTGACTATGGCTCTGGCTTTGGCTTTGACTATGGCTATGGCTCTGGCGATAGATCTGGCGATAGCTATAGCTATGGCTATGGCTATGGCTGTAGCTCTGGCTCTGGCTCTGGCTCTGGCTAAAAAGGGGCTTTTTTATTAACTAATGAAATTGGAGAAAAGAATATGCAACGTGATTTAATTTGGTATAAAAAAACAGTAATACTAACTGACTCTTCACAACATGCAGAAAAGCGACGCGACGTTTGGTACGCTAAAGGTATTTATACAGAATACGAAATTGACGAAGGATGGGACGGATGGGTTTTATCTATTATCACAAAACCTCTGCTGATGCGTGGAGACAGCACATTAGAATCTGCACAAGCGTTTTTGCAATTGATGGATAATAGGACTCATTATTAAGGAAACTATATGCCATTAAAAATAATCTATCTCATTAGTGGCACAGCGCTATTAAGCGGTACTGTTACATGGGCTTATATGCTCGGCAAAGCTAATGCTCAATTAGCATGTGATGCTAAAGTATGTGCTATTAACAAAGCAATACATGATAAAGAGTATATCTATCAACAAAAGATAGCAATGCTTGAGTCAGATATTATAACTGCTGTGAATAACAAAGAAGTGCAAACAGAGGTGAAGTATGAAATACGCTACAAAACAAAAATCAAGTATATTAAAGCTAATCCCGAGCTTAATGTTGATGTGCCTAATTATTGGGTGCAGTACCTCAACGCCAGTTATAGTAACACAGCCATGCCAATTGACGCTACCACCGCAACAGCTAATGGAGTCAATGCCACAACTAAGATTGATACCATCGCAGACGTAGCATCACAGAATGCAGAGTTGTACTATATCTGTAAAGATAGGCTAGAGGGATTGCAAGATTTTATCAGAAAACAAGTTGAGATAAGGGGCAAGTAATTAACTATTGTTTTATGGAGACGACAAGATGAGCGTATTTATGGTACCTGCACCGTGTGTATTAAGATTAAAAACATGTGTTGGTGATATTAATTTTTATGAGTTGACTGATGGCGTAATGACGGTATACCCTGGTGATAGTATTGAATTTAATAATGATATAACGACAGCTAAGAAAAAAGTATTAGTATGGTTAAAAGATTGCGCATTAGTTAAGTTGTCCATATTGTGTAAGGCTTTAGAAAAGGAGTTAGAATGATGAAAATACAAACAATGGCTGATATAGATAGCTTTATATCACCAGAACTACAACAAAGTAATGGTTTATCTGAGCATAATCTTGCTATGTTCTTGGCACAGTGCGACCACGAGACTCAAGGATTTACACAATTAGTAGAAAACTTAAACTATACTACTGATGCTAGATTAATTGCTATATTTCCCAATTATTTTAATAAATACAATGTTGCTAATTACGTTGGAGACCCACAAGCAATTGCTAATAAAGTATATGCTAATAGAATGGGAAATGGTATTGATGACAGTGGTGATGGCTGGAGATTTAGGGGTGCAGGTTACTTAATGATAACTGGGAGAGAAAACTATACAGCATTTAGTAAGCATTGGGGATACAATGGAATACTAACCGCAGATATAGTGTGCAAAAATAAACTGTGGTGTTTGCATACTGCATTGTTCATGTGGAAACTATTGTCATTAGCTAACTGCGATATTACCACATGCACACGGAGATTGAACGGCGGACTTCATGGACTTACTGAGAGAACGGACCGATTGAATTATTATCTGGGTATTGTGGATTAAAAGCATACAAAATAACTTGAAAAATATACACACGTTATTTAACATTGTGTTATAATTATGCTTTATTAACATACCTTTAAGGAGTATAACTATAAAAACAATAGTAAAAATGCAACGTGAATTATTCGGAGAACCTATCCATCAACGCTCAGACAATCAATTTTTGTCTATGACTGATTTAGTTAGGGTAGGCAATGCTTGGAGATTTAAGAATGGATTCAATAATTTTGATTATACTGTCTATTTTAGAAATAAAAGCACTAAAGAATTTTGTCAAGAATTAGAAAAAAAATATGGCAAAATAAAAATATCTGGCAATGGCAGGGGAACTCATACGTGGCTACATCCAATTCTATGGATTGATATAGCGCTTTCCATCAGTCCAGAAATAAAGATACAAACTTATCAATGGTTATATGATAACTTAATCAACTTTAGGAATTATAGCGGAGATAGCTATAAAAAGATGTGTGGAGCTTTATTTGTGAGGAGTACAAAACCTTCTACTTTTGCTTTAGAAATTGCTAACATTGCAGATAGAATTCGCATACACTTAGGGGTGAACGATTGGCAAACAGCAAATGAGGAGCAATTACGCAAAAGAGACCAAATACATGAGGCGATATCATTGCTAAGTGAAGTATTGAAAAACAATAATTATGCCGTTAATTTAGCATTAGAAAAATATTAACTTTTTTTGAGGAGTGATGTTATGGAACGAATTAGTAGTGTGAGTCGTCAAGTATCTTTTAACAACAGCCCGACTGATGAACTTGAAAAATATGAAAATGTGGACGTTAGTAATAAAGGTGAGTCATTAGATTACATAGTTAATACTATATCGCATGTTGAGTTATTGACTGCATATAGTATATTCGAGACTATGGCGCAGTTTAAATATCTGCGCAAAGGTTCTAATCGCATAGAGCAACGCAAATGTTTGAACGAGCTCAATAGTCAATTAATAGCTCTGGGTTTAGAAAGAAATACAACTAAATTATTAAAACAACACATATATGCAATAATGCGTAATAAAAGTAAAATATTTCAAGTTGAAATACCAAATTCGATGAGTGCTTTATTTGATGATACATTGTATATAGCTTGGTTACAATCTGCTGTTAATAGCCCTGAATTAGCTAATGATAAGATTGTGCAAAAGCTGTATAAATGGATATTAGATAACTTTAACCCAAAGCATGGATACTAAGAATTATGGATACAATAATATTAAACTTACCATATCCAATTAGCGTAAATAATTATTATCGCACGTTTAGGAATATTCAAACTATTTCTAAAGAAGGTAAAGCGTTTAAGAATCAAGTTAAATGTGATTATTATGATTTAAAGCCTACAACAAATAATGTAGAATTAACTATCTTGATACATCCAAAATTAACTAAAAAGGGAACTGCTAGTAAAGTATTGCTAGATTTAGATAATACGCTGAAAGTAATTCTCGATTCTTTAATTGGCATTATTTATGTTGATGATAAGCAAGTGAAAAAAATATCCATTGAGTATGATTTACCCATAATTGATGGCGGTGCTACTGTTTGTGTAAAAGAGATGGATTAATAGTTGCATTAATATTGATATTGTGATATACTAATGTCTGAGAATACAAATATTGTGCGATTCAGGCATTAAATTTGTGTTCTTTCGTTAAGAGACCCGTAGCAGTTGCTGAATCCGACTGTTGCGGGTTTTTTATTAATTATTTGAAAGGTATCAATATGCAACATAAATTTAATATAGAACTTTTTCGTGACGATTTTGGAGTATTCACTACATCAATAAATATATCTTTTAATTTGAAAAATAGGAAAGATAAACAATATAGACATGCCGACTTATTACGCAAAATAAAAAATATATTGATAGAAACTCCCACTAATTTTAGCGAACGCAATTTTGCGTTGGTTGAATATATAGATGAAAAAGGTGAACTAAGACCTTTTTATAAAATCACCAAAGATGGTTTAGTTTATTTAATTATGAAAATAAATAATAAAACAGCCAACGAATTATCTATTGCATATATTAACCAATTCAATGAAATGCATCAGGCATTAAATCATTTACATTTTAAATTATTGGATAAAAAACATCAATTACTTAGGATGGAAGATATTCATAATTTATTGACAGATGAAGAAAAGAAAGTAGCTGTTAATTATATCAAAGCTAATACTGTTGTTAATAAAATTACTAGTGATATACATCACCATCCTAAAATGCTAAAAAAAGACCAAATGTCACCGACGGAATTAGCGACTAGGCAAAAGATATTAGATGATTATGTGAAAGCATTTGAATTGACGCACGAAAATAGTTTGACTAATGATGTGTTACGGACAGTATACAAAAAACAATTATTACTCAGTTAAACAAAAGTCCGCATATAGCGGACGTTTCCCTACTGCTTATCCGAATTAAACCACTCTTTGATTTTATTAATTATTTTACGCGCCAAATCAATAAACGGGATAGACGTTAAGCCCGTTACAATCCATGCCAATATTTGATTTTTAAATTCGCTAGGAATATAAGGCAACACAAAATGAATAAAATCCTCAAAATCTTTATAACTAAAGCGATACATAAAACAAAAAAAGATAATCAAGTATATTGACGCTCTATGTCTGTATAGAAAGCTAAAAGCTAGTTTTAAATATTGTAGGAGCTTATCCATTTTATATCCTTATTTTTTTATCGAATCAAAGCAGTATTTCAAACCACTAAATAGGATTGATGGTAACTTTGGTTGTTCTACTGATTGCGGTGATGGTTTAGCCCGGTAACATAAGTATAACATACTAACTGAATATGCAAGTATTAGAAAATCTAATATCAAAAAGTTATAGTTAATGAATGTAGGTTCTTTACCATAACGTCCAAACATCAGAATTAAACAGAATGTATTAGTGATACTTAATACAAACGATTCATAAAACATTTGATAACGATATTGTTTCGGTAAGAATATGATCACCATTAAAAAGCCAATCGTATATATGAACAATGCCGCACTTATTGGTTCATGCAACCATGCCGTACTAGCATGAGTAGCGATAGACAATACAAACCACCTCAAGACTCCGTACCACAAGAACATTAAACTAGATGTAACCCGTACGAACAAATCCTGTTTGTAGAAATTAACGATAGTTTGTAATATTTTAAGCATGACTTATATCTCCTTTGTCATTGTTATTGTTTAATGATATTTCTTTATCCGACCACTTCGCCATTAATTTACGAGTCAATAGCATTACTAATAACGCCTCTACTTTATGCAAAGTATATACATATAATATGGGGACGATAATTATAAAAAACCCATTAAATGCTAAAAAGTGCAATTTACTTAGAACTGTATATAACCTTTCCATAATTATATCCCACAAATATTATACTTTAGTATACTCAATTATGCAGAAACCACTATTTGTGCTACTTCTAGCACCCCCTAAATTTATCACCAATCCTGTAGTTTGCACATAAGCCCCAACAGACGCATTCAACCCGCTTGGCACTACTCCGTTGATACATAATTTAAAACCAGTTCCTTCCGAATACTGTCCTAATATGCTGAGTAAATTAACACAGTAACTATCCGTTAAACCTGCATCAATAACAGTTACACCACCCGCTGTTGCATTAGTAAACGGCACAATCTTTCTATATATAGCTTGTCCTGCTAACCATATCATACCAGTATCATACTCTATATTTACAGGTTTATATACACCGATATTATTATAGTAATACCCATTAAGTGCAGAATTAACTGATAAACCCTGTGCTTGTGTGCCTATACTAGATGGTAAACCGGCTACAGTGGTTGAGCCAATTTGTCTAACATTTAATATAGGGAAAGCAAATCTTCCAGCATCTCCTAAAGTTCCCCCAGTATTTACATACATAACCTGCAATTGAATTTGACAAGTTTGGGTAGGATAATAGTCAAATTGTAAGGTAGTGGCATAATCGTTATTTGCGTATAATGCAGATTGTGGTCCAAAATAACTTGAAGTAGTAACATTATACCATTGGACATTAACATTACAGGTACCACCGATAGCAGTAGGAATAAATTGTAATGTATACCCTTTACCAGCCGTCAAAGTTAGTGTAGTTGCACTTGTAAATGGTATATTTCCAGAGATATAATTAGGAAAATTTACAACATTACCTATTGTATTTAATGTTTGAGTAGCTGCTGATGTCGCACAATATGAATCAACCACATTAATAATGTTAGCTGGTACGGATATTTGTTCAATATAAGCGTAACCAAATTGCTGTGAACTTGCTCCATCACTTCCGACTACCGAAACTCCATTATTTTGAGTTATACGTAATTGAACGGTGGTTGTTACAATTGGCGTAATTATAACAATTGCAGGTGCTATATCAGTTTGAGTTGTGAGAACTCCATTAGCTAGTATAGTTAAATTTTCAACACTTAGTGCAATATAAGATGCTGTAGTTACATTATACCATCTTGTACCTATGTATGACCCATTTGTGATATTACCAAGTTCACCAGTTAGTCTATAAGTTGCACCTGCTTGTAATACGAATGTACCAACCCCTGACATACTAATAGCTGACCCATAGCTTTGTAAAGGCGCAACCGCAGTATTATTATTGTATAGTATAGGATTATTTGCGGTTAAACCCGTAATCTGATTATATACAAATGCTTGTAACCATGATTTATTATACCCAAAGTTATTACTAACATTAGATACAATCCGTGCAACAGACACTCCATCATTATACACAGTGATTGAGTTATTTTGTGAATATAGGAATGCATAATTATTACCATTAATTGTATTAGCTCCATTAGGCACAACCATTACATTATATTGAGTATTATTATCAATACGATTTATCGTAATTGATGTACTAACAGTTGCTGAGGTAATTAACGGTAATGTAATTACAATATTACTTCCTGTTGCGTTAACATATACTATAGTATTCCATGTTGCAATTGTAGAGGTGCTAGTAATCGTCTGTGTAATTAATGTGTTACCTGTTATTACATATGTGACCCATGCTGAACCATTCCATTGATAACCATTGCCACTGACAGTAACAACAAGAGTTCCTGTTGTTGGAGTAATAAATCCCCATGCTGAACTACTCCATGAAGTAATAGCGTTAGCTTGACCTGACCATGCGCCAGTTGGAGAAGTGCCAACCACGTATGTATCACCTACGTTTGGGCTACTTGGCGGGGTATTCTGAAATGCAATAATAGTAGCTGATATACTAGCTGATGCGGGTTGAGTACGTAATATATTTGCTGAATCTGCTACAACCACATTATAATTACCTGATGCATTGGCAATATTCGGCATTGTAACTGTGCCATTGAATGTTGTGTTTTGTGCAAAAGTATTGGTGCTAGTAAATCCATTGCTTAAGCCTTGATATACATCACCGCCAATTGGAGTGACTGTTACACCTATGCTATGCGCTACTGCTGTTGTTCCATTAATGCCACGAGTTAAGCCATTAAATACTGTGCTAGATTTACTAGTATATGACATAACCTCATTATCAATGATGATGTAACCTTGTGCATTAAATCCATTAGTGGATGTAACTGTTGCACTTGTGGCAATATTGGTTAATGTTGCAGTTAATCTTGTAGCTAGTGAACCAGTTGTAGTATTAGTAAACCAAACCCCAGACGTAGAGCTATTGTCTTGTAGCGTGATTGTAACACTAGATGCGGGTGATACTACAGTTATTAAACTACTCGCAAAATTATTAATAGTAATAATGCCCGTACTTGCATTGTCAATTGTGTATTGTATGCCATTGGCTAGTGTGGTTGCATTAGGTAACGTTACTGTTTGAGATAATGAGCCAGTGAATAACTGAGTTCCAGCACTAGTAATGCTTAAAGATGTTGTACCACCTGAAGTTGCTATTACTGTAAAACCTTCAATAAAATTATTAGCTGATAGGTTTTTGTTAGCATCCCACTCACTAATCGCATTTGCGGTGGGCGTTGCTGTTGCGGTAGTCCATGTAGGCGTACCTGCTCCTGCTGATGTTAATACTTGCCCAGTTGTTCCCACTGCGGTAAAAGCTGTTGTTCCTGTTGCAGATTGGTATGTTACTTGCCCTGCTGAGCCACTACGTAGATTAGTTGCTGTATTGACAGTGACAGCTCCCGCATTAGTGATAACAGCATCACCGCTAATTGGAACGCCGACAGGAACGTTAACTCCACTCCCCACATAGACATTAGCAGAAGTTAGATTAGCTTTAATTGTAGCATTATTTAATACTGCATTACTTCCTGATACTGTTAATATACTTGAGCCAGTCTCAGTTAAACTACCTGTTGCATTATCTGATTCGTTTGCAGTCGAACCAGTATTGTTACCTTTCCATGTATGTGCAGTTGCTTGTGCTAATTTAGTATTCGTAACTGCATTGTTAACGATAGCAACAACTCCCGCATTAGTAATTGTAGCATCTCCACTCATTGCTACAGGAGTGGCTATATTAGAGGCATTCCCTACTAGAATGTCCGCAGAGGGAACAACATTAGATAAACCATTGGTTACTTGCGCAATCGTATAATCACCAGCTTGAGGAACTACTGCCCCAGTATGACCGTTAAAACTATCTACACCAGTTACAGCCGTTATCCAATTACCACTAATCTGTAGTGGAATATTTACTAATGCAAGAATAGTATTACCTACAAATACAGGAGTGCCACCCAATGTACCAGCCACAGTTATAGCCCACATGTCACCTGCATTAATTGCACCCGCTGTGCCAGAGCCACCAGTTGCAGGATATAGGTTAGTAGAGGCATCATAGCCACCACGAAAAGACTTGCCACTAGTTAAGGTATTAGCCACATATGTTTGCACAGCCAATGCAGTAGGCACTTGGCTATTTGTCGCACTAGATAATGTTCCATCTGTACTAACTGCTATTCCACTATCTTGAGCCAATCCACCACCTGTAATGCTTAACAAGTCATTAGTAGCGGTCACGGACATAATAGGTAAATTACCACTTGCTACACCTGTTAAATTTGCTGTAATTGTACCTGCTGTAAAGTCGCCAGAGCCATTACGTTGAACAATAGTATTTGCGGTATTTGCGCTCGTTGCTGTAGTTTGGCTGTTAGCTATAGTACCAGAAATATCGCTAAATGCAGGTTGAGCTAAGTTTTGTACCCCGTTATCACTAATATTAGTTATCCAGTTTGACGCCGTAGCACTGTTATTTGCTATAACGGTTGTATTATCAACTATTGTGCCACCACTACTTGATGAACCACCTTGAATATTACAACTATGGAGAATTAAATTACCCGCACTTTGATTATATAATATATCACAGTCCCAGACTTCTACAGTACAATTAGCTGTCAAATTTAAATTCAAGGTATTTGATGCATTACCTTTGATGACAATATAACCACTACTAGGAGTTCCTCCTACATTAAATTGACCTGTAATATTACAATCAATAAATGTGCTATCATTATTCCATGTACCACTAAATACTACACTAGGATTAGCCGAAGTGCCAAATGGTAAAAAACTACAACCAACATATTTATTCCCCCCCAAATTTCCATTTGCAATTGTTAATGCAGATGTAGAATTAGGACTCTGTAACTGTATAGTATTAAAATAATTGCCAAGTATGTTATTGCCAAAAGACCAATTACCATTTATGAAATATGAATTAACCCCTTGAGATAGTATGCTTATAAAATTGTATTTGCCTGTATTTGCATTATCAACAAGCGTAAAGTTCTGATTAAATGATGTGCTATTAACGATATTGATGATATAACCCATGCCAAATGGCGTGCGATTTGATAATGTAGTATTCGCATAACCTAGAGTAGCCCATGGATAGGTATTACCATTCCCTGATGAGTCACTACCACTAATACCTGACACAGCACCATAATTGGTTATTGCTACACCACCAGTAACGACAGCGGAATTAACATAAGCTACTGTGGCGGCGTGGTCGTATAAAGTAGGGTAGGTCTGTATTACAGCATTACCCGGTATAACTGTGTCTATAGCCGTTTGTATTAATACTGACTCGGCTGTAGCCTCTTCTAATGAGCTTATAATATCTACAGTAGCATATTGTTGGGATAATACCACTGTGTTAGATGACGACCCGTTTAATGATTGACCTGAGAATGGTTGTATGATTACATTATATGTTAAATTGCTGTCTATGCGTTGTATTCTAACTTTGCCATCATTTACGTTAGCTACCATTTGCGCTAATGTTATAAAGACATCCCCTGTTGCTAAAGAAATATCCACTAAATACAATTCTCTTTCCCAATCGGCAAGTGTAGCAGATCCAGTAATTACATCGTTATATTGTAAACCACCATTGGTGATATATATTGAAGCCATGTATAAATACTCCTTTTAGAGTGTAGATTGAAATATAAATGTCGAGCCATAGTCCACCGCAAGTGATGCAGTAGCCCCCTGCCCTTTTAATACCAGTGGTGCAGTAGCTCCACCTTGAAAAGTGTTAGGGCTAGTTAAGGCAATATTAAGTACATTATTTGTATTGTCTTTTTTGCGTACTACATAAGTTTTAGTTGTGTTTGGTGATGATTCTAATACAGTTATTAGACTTAAAGTCACAGTCAATGCGCCAGATGTACAATCCACTATCAAGACATTATCGCTATATACAAGTGTTCCATTTGCTGTAATGGTACGATTATTATAAATATTAGTATCTCTGGCACGATACCAAAATAAACTACCTTGCGCAGGAGTATTATTCAAATTAGGGAATTGTGCGCTATACCAGATGTAACCTTGATAATAACAAGACACCCCAACTGGGTAACTAAAGTCATTTTCCCATTGGCAAATAATTGTTGATGTATCTGATAAATTATTATCGTTGATAATCCCCAGAGCTAAATTAGCATTAGTTATTGTATTGTTGGCTATCTGAATGGCTGTAATGGTGTTATTTGCGATTTGCGTGGCTGTGATGGTGTTGTTAGCAATCTGGGTAGCCGTCACTGCATTGTTAGCTATTTTTGCAGTAGTGACCGCTGTATTCGCTAATTGCGTTGTGCCTACCCCACCCGCTTTTACTTCTAATGATGTTCCTGCTCCACCTGCGTCTAATGTCACATTATCATACAATAAAGATATATTATTACCAATGTTTTGAATCGGCAATGTTGTGCCAACAAGTGTGGGAGTTACACCATAATCAAGCCATGTATTGCTACTACTATAATATATTGCATGTCCAACGGGGATATTCACGCCCGTTGGGTTGTTAGTTCCTGCAACTGATACGTAATACCAATCGCCCAAATGTCCAGTACCATTAGCTAAAGCTGGGCTATTTGTTGATGCATTATAATTGCCTTTGAAATTGGCTAAACTACTCGTGCCACCACCACCGCCACCACCACCGCTATTTTGCGGAAATATATTAATCCCTATGGTCATTTCTTACCCCTTAAAATGGGCGGGATGAATAACCCGAGCTGTCGAGGTTATCAATCCCATTGTCTACACTAATGTTAAATCTGATACCGTTCCCACACCAACTGCATTTGCAGTAATGCTTTTTACTAGTCGATATGTTTGAGCATCCTCGCTAATTGTCATAAAATTACTTGTAGCTGTCAGTTGATATGTTGTGCTATTATATATTGCATTAGCCCAAACATTGTTGATTCTATCTAAAATTTGCAAAGTAATTGTCTCTGTAGTAAGTAATGCATTACAACAAATGCCGATATTATTTTTACCGCTTGAGGTAAATGCTGGACTTGTTGCTGTTGCTGTTGTTGGTGAAATTAAAGTTGTAACTGCCATGTATGTCTCCGATTAGATATTATATTAAATAAAAGATGTACAAATAACATTTATATTTCCAACTATAGCGGGATAACTTGCCGGTGCATTCGTATATACAAACATTTGAAGTATAGAACCAGCCGAGTCGAGTTGCGTCTGTCCTCCTGTCACCGCATATGTGCCGCCACCACTTGTTCTTGCTGTGCATGCTCCATGATATGATTCTGGTGTAATTACGCCAGATATTCCTAAAACACTTAACGCAACCTGACCCTCAGTCCTCGTTGAACCTTGAGTAAGATTTACTATTGACCCACTAATAGATACCCCCCAATAACTACCATCAAAAATCCCCACCATCGTCATTTGTGACTGACTTACTGAATCTGTAACACGTTTTTGTTTAACAATCGGTATATTACCACTCGTAATTACTGGCACTACTCCAAATTGCACAGGATTAGACGCTTGTATTTGTTGTGCTGATAGCACTGCTTGCGGTCTGATTGTGCCTGAGCCTGTCAACTCGCCTGCTGTTGCTATTGCGACAATGCCATTTGTTGCTTGGGTTGCTATTGGTTGAGCAGGTATAATGCTTTTCCAATTTACACCGTCATTAGCTAATGTTGTATTAGATACGAAATCGGCTGTATTATTATTTTGCAATGATACAGTAAAAGCATTCAAATAAGCAGACCACAGTACAGCACCAAGAGGATACCCACCTATCGCTGTTGCTGTTGTAGGATCATAAGTATATACACCGCCTTGACCCATTTGCACAATGTAGTTAGTGTAATAATTCAATGCGCCGTTCATTTCCACTTCTTTAACAGGGGTAGCGTTTGGTGTTGTTAAATCAGTAGCTTGTAACTCTGGAAATCCAGTCTGCACATTAGCTACAGTATCAGGGCTGAGAGGGGCTGTTAGCGGTTGTACATTATCCGTCCGAACATATGCAAAAGGATGAGCTAAAGGCGTGATAATTGGTGATATTATTGACATATTTGTCCTTTAAAATTATGTTATTAAATTTGGTTGTCTGCCGATTGGCACTGGCAAGTAAAATGTTCCTTTGTCTATATAAGCGATAGAAAATATATAGCTTACCCATAACGGTAATGGAGTAAGAACTCCCCCGCTTTTGAATGTGTAATTTATTTGAAATGGATTAACAGAATCTACCGCTACACTAACATCAATGCTGATATTTAAAAGAACGAAAAAATCATTTAATAATTTAGTAATAGATAAAATAGATAAGTTACTCATCATTGTACGAGCCACTAATATTAAGAGTGCTTTATATTCCGTGTTACCCAATATGGAAAATCCCGTACCAGAATAAAATGAACCATGATCGAAATTCTGCGCATAGTCCGTAATATTGCCGGGATTAACAGTAAAACCAAAAGTCTTATCCTGTGTTGGCAATTGATATTGTCTACCAACGCCCAAAATCTGCCCCCATGCATCTAATCCCGCTGTATTAATATCTTGTCCAGTTATATAAAATATTTGATCATAAAAGGAACGCCAATAAGAATTAATGTAATTGTTGAGTCCTGCATACGGCGTACTATCCTTAGTGCCACCATACAGAAAGTTTTGAAAGTTTGCGGAATTAGCATATTGTGTATATAGCATATGTTTACCCTATATTGATGGTTACATTAATATTATTGATGGCTAAAGTTGCAACTTCGGTTATTGGCAACAATAAAGTCTGAGCCGTAGGGGTAGACGTTATACCTACAGCTTGAGCAGTCACCGTACATGCTCCCACCGTATTGACAATAGTTGCTATATAATCCGAAATATTAATAGTTTTGTTCATATTTTCAGGAGAGTAACCAGCATATCCGAAATAAAACTGACTTAATATAGCTTTTTGCACTGAGGATGCCAAACTTGCAGGACTGGCATTAGCAGAATAAACCGTTAAAGTAAATGCTATAAATATTTGTGTAGGCTGAGGACTATCAAAATAAACAGTTACAGGATCAACTTCGGTATAATTTGGGTTACTATATACCACGCTATATTGATAAGCCGAATCTGTTTGTATGTTACATGTTTGATTAGATATTTGGTTCAATATCAACCCTGCAATATATTGCTGTCCTGCGTCCGTAGCTAAATAGGTTGGGGCATAGATTGATACATACACCGCACCGTTCGGGATGGCAACAGTAGCCCCTGTGGGTGTAACTGGCGATCCTGTATAATTGCCATAGGCATAAAACCCTTGTATATAGGGATAAGATATACCTGCGTCATCATATTTACTTGAGCCATCTTGCGCCATAAAGTTTTCTAATGCCGAATATAATGACTCTATGCTATTGCGTCCATTTAAATATCTTGAATATTTTATAGTATATCTATATGCGGTGTCATTTTGTATATTCTGTCCAGCTTCAGTTGGCAATGGATTAGTCACTGTAGCCCATCCACTAACAGGAGTTACAATAGTTGTTATAGAATTGGCGGCCGAATAAATAGCTCCTATAGTTACAGCTGTAAATATGATAGTTTGAGGACTTGTCGTTATCGTAGTATCAAATGTCACTTGATAAATATTTGTTCCATCACTGACTTGGCTATTAGTAGGAATTACTGTTCCTAGCGTTGCAGTGACTACACAAGCTACCAGACTATAACTTGTGGGAGCTCTCTTTATTCCAAATAGTTCGCCTATACCGTCTAGGAATACTCCAGATGTTGTATTTAATCCGTACACATTAGTTGTCACATATGCCATGTTATTATTAGTATTAACATTCATGTCCGTTAACTCTTGCACGAATGCACCCGTTGGACTAGATGGGGATAAATTCGCACCAGTTGGATTTGTGGGAATGTTGGCATAAATACCAAATACATTTAAAAACATTTGTTGAATATTTGCCAATGCAGTGGAATTACTAATAATGGTAGTTCCCCATTGGGATATAGTTACATCAGCCATTAGCTACATTCACCTCTAAAATCGTATTATTATTTAAAGTAACTATTGCATATAAAGTCAATTGTCGTTCTGCATTAAAACTATAGTTAGTTTGTTGCACATTCTTAATCTGCAATGTAGTATCCCCAATGTAATTGTTCTGCGCATATATTGTCTGCTGTATTTGATATTGCAATAGCGGTATTTGTTGATAACCAGTTTGCATAGCTATTTGCCACGATATACCAGTTTGCGTGTTATATTCATACTCATTAATAGATAACAACAACGCACACTCAATCATCTGCTGTACACAATATGCGCCAGTAACAAAGATAAAATTACCTGCTTCATCCAATGCAATATCTAACTCAGCGACTGGGTCTTTTGAAGTCGGGATGGTTTTTGTTAATGCAAAATCTATCATTTCATTTGCACCTTTCTCTAAAAATTAAACAATTATGCCTGAATCACCTGTAACAGCACCACCACCACTAGGAGCGGTATAACTACCATTACTATGTATATGCGTGGCAAAGTCTTTACCATTCACCATTAAACCTGATGTAGCCGTTATTGATGTCGCCTGTAGCGTAGAATCGCATGTCACTGCGCCATTAAGTTTAATAATAGGGGCTGTTACATCAATCTCGCTAGTAGCTGTAACTTGTGCTTGTTGACAATTTATTGTGGTGTTAGCTGTACCACTATTGATTACGATTGGGTTATTATTACCAGTAATTGTAATACCATCATCATCTATATTAATAACAACCGTTGGTGCTATTGGGCTAACTTTCGCTAATATAATGCCATCCTCAAGCGTGAATTTACCATAACTTAATGGAGTTAATCCGCTTGGAGATAAGTTACCACCTTCCCATGTATTTCGTAATACAGCTAATGATTGTTGACTATAGCCAACTAATACTAAATCACCAACTTGATATTTGATGTTAATACCTGCGTTACCACCCATGACATATGTAATTGGCACAAAGAATTGCATAGGGCTAGTTAATGCATTGCCATTAGCATCGATATTATTAATTAATTGTGTTACTTCACCATAGGTTACACCATTGACAACAAGGTAAGCATCAAATACACATACCATCAATGTATTGACATTAAATAAACTTTGTGTGAAAGAATAATCAAGTGTATTAGCCAAGTTATTAAAGTTACTACGCTGTAGCGTTGTTGATGTTTTCATGAATTAGCCCCAAATACTAATGTGCCATATGCATTCAATTGTAATGTGCTTTGCCATTGTTCCTCCCGATTGTGTAATTCATGTACCATTTGATTGATGTATAGCTGTTTATTGTTAATATACGGTACACTTACTGAATTGACATATAAAGTTTGTCCTACAATCAACGTGGGATTAAAATAGCACTTAATCGAAAAGCCGTAATTCTCTACTACAGGGAATCCTATCATTTCATTATTTTGTGCGCTTAATGTGATATTGCTATTTTGCATAGGTTGTCCAATTGGCGATATTGATACAATATTTAACACATTATCTGGTGAACGTGTCATTGTTATTTGATACCCATATCGTTTACATGCTTGTTGTAATTGGTCTCTCACTGTGCCAGTTAAAATAGGACTATAGGCATTGCCTGTTATATTATAACCACGATATACTAGATTACCTGCTTGACATATTTGTCTAAATAGATTATCAAGTGAGATAACCCCCTTTGGATTAGTTGGCTTTATATTTACATTATTTAAATCGAAAAACTGCATCGAATGTATTACGAATGGTCTATCTCGGCTATTATTGTAATTAGCTCCCGCAAATATTACATAGCCACAAAATACTATTGGCGGTAAACCATCACTACCTAAATTATATCCAGCATATATCGTTATTAGATTAGCAGTAAATACATTAAACCACAAATCTAAATTAGACCGAGTAAATGTATTAATATCAGCAGGGTTCATGCCATATATTGTCACTGTTGCCGTATTGTCTTGCCATCCTATACTTTGAGTAATAATAGCATCTACTTTGCTATAAGCCATTCCCTCTTGCAATGGTGAGCCACTATAAGCATAAACGTATTTAGTTGTCTTACCATTACTAAAGGTGGTAGATTGATTGCTACTGGCCTGTGCAACAGGATTAGCTATATCCAGACGAATTACCAAATATCGTGTCTTAAGTTGGTTCTGAGCCATATACGTAAGGTACCTGCAATGCTTGTAAATTATTTAATACAAATGCATCAAAATTAGCTTGTAATGCATCATAATCACTATAATATAAATGTGTATTACCATCTCCAAAATTAGTGTATTCAATTGTATCTGTACTAGTTTGCCAATCGTCTACATAAAAAAACAAATAACCCACTAAGTCAGAAGTGAAAGGGTTTAAATATACTCCATTGCTACACATACAATTATAAATAATAGGATTGCCATTTAATACTATATCTGCAACCAAAAATATAGAACTAGGTGCAGTTGCATTAATATCCGCATTAATATTAAATGTTATTGTAGTGCTTTGATATTCTGGTGTTGTATTCCATAGCTCTTTGTTATTGACAGTGATCGGTCTAATCGTAATACCGATTAATTGATTATTAATATTAATCGTTACACTTTGATTAATAACTGCTTGTAAGGGTATTTCTTGTAATATTGCCATTAGAATAATACCCCGCTACTAGGTTGTCCTATATTTGTTGTATCTCCTGTCGGTGTTACAGGATTGATTATACCATTATCTATGTTAGAGGCATTTGCAGGATTAGTGCTGTCACTACCCGAGAATGTGTTATTGGTATTAATGCCATCGACATTTTGATCTATATTGTCGTTGGGCGTATAATTCGTACGTATCTCTCTAAAATTCATTACCGCAAATAATGCCGTATTATCTGGTCTTTGCGCATAATTCCATGATTCTAAATGCATATTAGTATAGGTTGCAAACATTGGGCCTACTTTAAAAATAACTACTAAAGCATTGGATTTCAACAAATATTCTAATGTTGATACTATATCAGTTGTATAATTTGCATAAACATCAGATAAGTTAGTATTGTATTGTGACAATACCGCCGTTATAGATAGGCGAAATGGATTATCGATAATACTATCATTACTAAAGTCTCTATTTTCTAAACTTTGTTGCGGAATAACCACATTGTTAGCATAATTTAGCCCAACATATCCATCGAAAGACAAGTAAAGCGCATCATTTAACGCATTAGCCGTAGTAACAGTAGTTGCCGACATGTCATATATTTTAAATTTAAAACGAGTATTTGCATTATTAAATAAATTGCCTAACCCGCTTAATACACCACCTACGATCATGCTAGTTGATTCCTTCCAGAATTAAACGCCGTTGTTTGTAACATATTTAATTCACTCACAAATTGTTGTGGATTATTAACATTTGGTAAATGTATGTTATCTATATTATATGATGTGCTAGTATTATGATTAATTGCACTATGCTGTGCAGGAACGCTTTGTTGCATTGATACACTATTCTGTTTTACCTTCTGTAAATACATCTCATTAGTAAAATTATTATTACTCCCACGATAACGTTTAATTGCACCCTCTGTGCCATATGCTTTATTCAATCTGTTGAAATATCGTCCTGCTATCTCATCGGCTAATTGATAATTATTAGCTCTTAATTTATCAGCTGTTATTGTATTTGCCATTGGATTATGCTCAGATGCTAATTGCTCTCTCGCTGTTTTTAATGTCAAACCATATTTGCCATAAGCTCCCATCGCATCAGCTTTGCGTACTTGGCTTGGCAATCCACCAGATGTCTCGGCAAATGCAATGCCTGATTTTATTTTATCCCATATGGAATTTAATGTAGGCATTGGGGTTGTATGTATTCCTACATTATTTTGATTTAAAACTGGCATAATTCCTGCAATATTTGGCATAAAATTAGCTCCGTGTGCCGATGCTTTGCCGATTGTGTCTAATGGATGGAGTAATTTATCCACAATATTAGTTAATCCTTCTAATCCGGGTATAATATCATCTAATAAAGTAGTTTGTATTTTGCGCCATCTCTCGCCCAAATCTTGGAAACGTTTGTCTAATTCCGCTTGTTTCGTTATATCCTCATTGCTAACTAGATCACCTTGTACTTCTTTTGTGTATTTGCCAATATTGCGAGGATTATTTACTAATGCCTGTGTGCCAAGACTAGTCAAGCCAGTTAAACCTAAATAAGTGCTACGTTCTTGTGGTGTTTTAAATTGGCTAATTTTTTTTAATATCTTTAATATAGCTGTTGATGGGTCACTCATCACTTCTTGCGTTGATACACCTAACCCGCTTAATACTCGTGATAGTTTGGCAACTCCCTGTGGATTAGATACGTCTGTCAAGCGTTGATATAACCCTGCCACTTGATTATTAGCTGTTTCTGGTGTATCTCCTGCACGTTTGTATACTTCCTGCAATAACTGTAAATTACGTGGAGTAGTACCAAATGCTTGAGACATAGTTTGCATACCATGCGCTTGGGATGTCATGCCTTTGATAAAGTCTAAAGCAAACCCAACGCCTAGAGTAGTGCCAAGCCCTATCATTCCGCCAGTTAAAATCTTAGAGAATGATAACGTATAAGTCTTAAGTAAATCCTCATTCTTAGATAGATTTTTCTTTAAATCGTTTGGACTAAATATTTTGTCGAATTTATCTTTAACATCTTTACCCATCTTGTCGAAATTAGCATTTAATTTGCTAAAATCTTGTTTGAGTTGGTCTGTTTCCAGCTTAACCGCTATTATAAATTCATCGACTTTGTTATTATCTGCCACTATTTGCGCTTTCTGATGCTAACCATTCGTTGTAATTATCTACTAGTACTATATCAAGCAAATCCAAACAATCATCATATGTATATAGTGTTTTTATCTCGTACAATGTTGCTAACCTCTTTGATATAATCAATCCAAATATTAATGGTAACCCGTAATCAATTAAACCTCTAATTCTTTTGCTTGTAATATTAGGTATTCTATCTATTCGCTTATTAAAAAAAAATCATTATAGTTATATCGCATAGCATGAGCCAATGCACTAAATAAACGTTGCGGAGTATTTAATATCACTTGCTCTGTTGTTGCGTCAAGTGGAGCGCTGTTGTACGTGTATAACGCCAATAATTCATTTTTAATACTCTCTTGTGTTTCTCTATCCACAGAGATAAATACAGTCTGTAATATGGTAACAAAGTAGTCACCATTGAGTAAATCATTGTATGTGTCTTTCCATTGCACAGCTTTAACCTTTTTACCTGTATCCATTATCATCATAATAAATGATTCAGCAAATTGGCGACCCAATGTAAATCGTGGGTCATCTGTTGTTTTCTCTGGTAAATATTTAATAAGATTGGATATAAAAGCTAAACAATCAAATGCTTTAAATTTACTACATTCGATTATTGTAGTCTTATCAAGTGCTAATGTAGGATTAATCATATTACAGCTCTTTCTTTGATTAAATTATATTGCCAATTGCGTTAGCCAATGCTCCAACGTTGACCATGCCCGGTGGAATGGCAGCGAACTCGAAAGAAATATCCTCTGCTCGTTCGTTTTCCTCAAACCCCGAGAATGGAGACAAAAGAATAAACGTCGGATATTGTACAGTTGTGCCACGTGTTGGACTAGTTGCATTTAACGAAAATGCCATCACTCCCTTACTATCTTGTAATATTGCTAAATTAGCTAATGATTGCACAGTGGGAGAGGTGGGCAAAAAGGTTATTTCAATACCTACCCAATTATTAATGGGAGTGTTATACACTAATATATTACCATCGGTTGTGCGCATAAATGCAGAGTTACGGGCTTTCTGCGTAAAGTTAAATTTACGTTGCGTTGCAAATTGTTGAAATATGATTGGTCCGGTAATACCTTGTGTCAATAAAATAGGCAATAATGTAGCACTAGTTGGTGTCATTGTATATACCGTATCTTTGGCTGTTGCGTCACCAATGACTGGATTAAAAATAGACATATCTTACCTCGTCTCTTAAATTACAGTTGTTAAGTTCATTGTTACAGTCACAACACCACCGCCATATGTATACCATGCATTGACACTGCTTAATGTTCTATTAGTTATATCTGTAGCACTCGCTGTGATTAGCGGTATATAGTAACCTTGATTATATAGGATGGAAGTAAAGTCATATCCAGCTTGGGCAATTAATTCGGCTTTTTCTGTAGCGTCTAATGTAATATTTGTCTGCACTGCGCCATTGTTCAACCCTTGTTGAAATATCGGCGTTAAAACACTATTAATAACCGATAAATTGTTATAAGGTATTGAATTAAGCGATTGCATGAGATTAGCTATAGCTACTTGACATTGGTCGTTAATCCAAGTGTAACCAATAAAGGTATCTGCCCACAGATATGAACCACCAATAACGCCAGTTTCAAACCATTGAAAGCTATTAGCCCTACTTTGTAAATTAATGTATGAGTTCATGCCAAACTCATTAAGCAAAAGATTTAAGTCAGCATTATTGGTAATAATTGGAGTAATACCTGAGAATTGTGCGGCATTGCCTGTCAACATCCCATTTTGAGCATCGAAGTTAATACTAGCGTAAAGTCCTGAGGTAGCAAATGGAAGACCAATCCCATTGGCGGTATTATTCGTAGTAATTAGCATCATGGTTGTGTTCATACTATTAGGTTTTACAGTAGATTGTCCATACCCTGAGGCGATTAATGACAGTTGCATCGGATTAGTAATCGGTGTTTGTGCGCCAGATTTGGTATCATAATAAAACGGCAAGAATGATTTTCCATTATTTATCGTCAAGTTCCATGCTGTTAATCCATTCACTATTGCATAAGTAGAATCAGAATTAATATCAAAATTACACGTAAACATAGCAAAGTTGCTAGTAATATTAATAACAGCATTCATAACGTCCGCAGGAGATTGCGCTGATAATCCTTGTGATAACATTCCCCCTAGCGTTGCAGTGATTTTCATTTTATCTGCTAATTGGTCTGTACCACCTGGGTCACTAGCCGTTATATAACCAACAGTGTTAGCTCCGCCAAATGGAAATGTAACAGTAAATGCATTCGTGATAGAATCAAAAGTTACTGTTGCTAAAGATAATCCACTAACTGCTTGTACTCTGGTTTCAATAACTCCTGCCATTGCGGTAAAGCTAGTAGAACTTGACAAATTGACACCAGTTGCAGCATAAGTTGTACCATTGTAAGTCATATTCAATGTTCCAGCTGTTACACTTTGTAATGCTAGTAAGTCAGTAGATAATGATAACGCTGTACCTCTAGTCCATGCAGAAGTATTATCCTCTGCATAGTAATAAAATAGTATACTTGATGGTGGATTGCCAGATCCTTTGTTTAAACTACCTGAAAAATAATACCCTGCATTGTTACTATCTATATAGAGTTTAGCTGTTGTATCTGATGGATTAGTTGTATTACCAAAATAGCTAAATACAGCACTCGTTGAATTGAATTGCAATACGGTTCCCGTCGGTATAATCGGGTTTTGCGTTAATACTAATAATTGCGGGGTATATCCACTTGAAGCGGCACTCACCACATTACCGTTAATTTGGACAAAATTGCTTAAGGAAGCGGCGGATTGTGACGGCATTATGTTCTCCTTTTATTGTTTATTTGCTAAATACAATGTAAAATCAACAGTATTAAAGTTCGGTATAGGTATAACTTGACTTACATTGTTAAATATTTCTAATTCTACTAAAAATCTTTTGTTATACATTTCCCGTCCAAAATCTTCCGTTAAATTGCGTGGACTCCTTGCGCTATGCACACTACAGTGGTGACTATTTAAATCCCAATATGTATTTGCATATCCGTTTTGACAGATAGCATTAAATACACGAGAGTTATTTTCTGCATTATTACCATACATGTCAATAAAAAATAGTGTACTCATAATGCCATAATATGTGTTTTGTTGTGTTGTGCTATTATAAACGGGTAAAAATCCTAAAGACATATTGCTATCAACAACAGATGTTAGTACCACATAATTATTGCCAGTTGGTGGTACCATCTTATTATCATACCCACGAAATATAGGCACTATAGTATTCCCACTAGTATTAGTATATGATGCGTAGTCAGTAGGAAATAATGATTGTAACAATGCAATAATAGCTTTATATAATGCATCCATTAGCCACTCACAAAGTCTGTAGACTCACAGCCTACTACATGCACCCAACCAGTTTGAAAGTTGTATATAACCTCTACTATGCGATAATATAGGCTATTCCAAATGATGTAATCACCATCAGTACCTAAATTACGGTTTAATCCTGTTAATGTTGTGCTATTAATATAAAACCTTTTGTATATCTTGCTTTGTTGATAATACTCTTTTAACATAATCTTTTGCGTATTAGCTAATTGTATTTGTGCTAGTGTTGTTGTTTGATTATATGTAGTCACGATATTAAAATTAGTGTCCTGTGATACTACAGGCAAACAAATAGTTATTGTCTGATTGTTGACAATGCTACTAATTAGCGGGTTTACAATATCGTGTAAGTTTAAATTCATTTGCTAACCTTATATTTAATGCTGTTTAACATGTCGCCACTATCTATCAATGGCTTATCCCGTCCTTTTTTCATTATTGTGAATGGTGCATTAGGTGTAAATTTATGTGATATTATTGTATCCATTATATCCGTTCTCATGCGCTCTCCAAGGTATGATAATGCTTGTTCAGGTGGCATTGATTCTAATAATACCTTTAATCCTTTAGCCCATTTATTTTTATAATTCTTTATTGTTGTTGTCATGAAAGGACGTGGAGGTATTACAATCGGTTTATTACTTTTATGTATGCCAAAATTATGGAAGAACCAGCCCCTCATTTTGGGAGTGACATTTATCGTCGCTCCATATTCATTAATAACAGCTATCTGCGCCATTTCGGGGGTTAAAAAACCTACTTTCAGAGTAATATTATTTTGTGCAGTTTTGTTTATTTTCTGCTTAATATTACCCAGATTAATTTGAATTTCCGTAGATATTGTTAGCTCCTTGATATAATATACCACCGTACGGTACATTAATAAACGCAGTAAATCCGCCACGTTGTTTAATTAATTTCCACACTCTCGCACCATATGTTGTTTGATTCCACCATGCACTATTCATACTAGATGTATAATCAAATCCACCTGTTACATCGCCCTCAGTTCCAGTATTTAACCTACCCACAACAGGACGATTATATAGTGTGAGAATGTGCGACATGATGATACCTGCCCAGTAGTAAGGCACAGGTTGCCCAATATTAAACCATTGCATAAATAAGCTATTAAAGCTCACTATGTCATATACATTAAAAGCTATATTTCCTGCCCCAAAGTCAACAGACCCACCGACTGTACATAAATAACACTCACCAACAGCAGGGACACTATTACTTAATGTAGGTGTATTCGTGGTTGCATTCCAAACGTTTATCGCCCCAGTAGATGCATTAATAGGTATATTATGTCTAAGCATACTTATTACTTTAGAACCTAATACTAATGCCTCATTATTCCAGATATTAGACAATTCCTCAACACTATAATTAACCACTAGCGTAGGATATTGCGCCATATAAACAGTAGAATTAAACGGGAGCATCGCACAATGGAATCGAGACATTATATTCTCTCGTTAATACTCAATGGTTTATGTTGTAGTGCTTTCTTACCATATTTATCATTTATGTCTAATGGACGTGAACCTGTATCTAATGAGAAAATACCACCACCAAGTAAACGTGACTTAGCTTTAGCAATGGCATCAGCTTGTTTTTTCTCAGCAAAGATAATACCAGTACGGAATAATGTACTCGCAGTTCCCCACTCAGCTATCAGATGTTCCCAAGTTTTATCGTCAAGTTCCATGACTGCAAAACAATCACCATAGTACATATTACATGACGCAATAATTGTCTTATTATGTTTAGAAAGATAACCAAAAATAATTACTTCATTGACTGGGATAGCGTGGACTCCGCTGGTTATATCACCTCGACTATCTTTTGTATAGAGGTATGAATCAAATTTACCACCCTCACCTTTATTATGCAGATTAAATTTATGACTCTGCTCATGAAAACTCACAACGAACATATACAGCTCCTTTATATTTAAACTTGCGTAATTATCAGACTACCACTAGCGTATGAAACAGTTCCAGAAAACCCACTAGCGACTATAGCAACATTTGGACTGGCGGCCAAAGGCACAACAAGACCAGTAACCATCACTTGCAATCCAGTAACAGATGCACCTATTACAATCGGAGTAGATGTAGCTGTAACATTAGCCCCACCAATAGCAAAAGTACATCCAGAGGCGTCCGCCGTTGTTACTGACAAAACAGCAGTCACATTAAATGACTTAGCTTGTGGAATATTCACTACAGGGGTTGCCAATGTAATATCACTAGAGGCAGATAATACACCACCAGTGAGAGGCACATTCCCATTAGCTGTTATCGATGCTCCCATTGTTTTAACAAAACCATAAGAACGATAAGCTAAGAAATTGAATGCTTGTAATATAGTGCTACTGGTTGCAGGGACACCAGATGCGGGAGCAAGACCAGCTAATGCCGTTCCTAAAACATTAACTGTGCCACCACCGCCGAGTGTGTACAAAGCTACAGCACTAGAGTCAGTATTTGGGGTCTTGTATGTGATAGGTGGCTCACCACCAACAGGCGTTCCCCAAGCGGTATATTGATAAATTATACCGTTATACAATACTTGCGGGTATATCACAAATAAACCACCATCCACATTAATAGGCTTATATTGAATAAGATTATTAAATGTAGTATAAGTTGGTTGCAATTTGACTAATGGTACACTCATTAACTACCCCCCATAATTTGGATGCCGATGGCATTGCTTACAATTGCGCCACCTAATGCATAGCTAATTTTTTCTTGAAAGCTACTAGCCAGACGCACAACACCGTGACTATTGTATAGTGTGGCAAATGCATTCAACAGGCAAGGTTGACCTTCGATATTGTCAAATATCAATACAATCTGATTAGCTACTGTCGACCCAATTGGTGAACCTGTTCCTTGCAATAATGGAGCTTGGATAATTTCCATATTGGGGTATGTATCCTCAATCCATTTGCGTACAGTGATATTACCTAAAGGCGATGTAACTGATACAATTGATGTATAATTAACAGGTGGAATTAACAAATAAGACTTAGTGCTACCATCTACCTGACCACCAGCACGACTAATCACAGCATTAAACAATGATGCAATATCAGCAATGATCTCAAAGAATATACCATATACCCACAACGTAGATGCAGAACCGCTAGGCGCACCTGCTTTAACTCCTGCTGTGATGCTTGGATTGAGTGACGGGTCATTCAATAAACCGTAAATTTCCATGTTAGTGCTATAGCCAAAAAAGCCAATTGCATCTTGATGTAATTTAACTTGACGCAACATACCTTCTCTAAGTTGATTAATATAATCAATCTTGCCCATACTCATTTGTGCAACAGCTAAATCACCATAAATCAAAGTACGTTCAAAATTGACAATTTGTCTATCAATCCAGTTTACGTTAATACTTGAATCGCCTTGTACCCCGAAGTCGCTATATAATGCATAGTTAGAAGCATATGACACGGTAGGGATTTTAATGTTAGTAATACCAAACATACCTTGTTGGAATGAATGAGAAACTTTATCAAATACATTAGCACGAGTGATAACTTCAAATAGATTGTTAGTCCAAATTGTAGTTAAATATTGTGGTGTACCTTGCGAAGTAACAGAATAAGCATCATCTCTAAATGCGCCAAATATCTGTTCTGCATGTCTGCTATTTTGGGCTAAGATAAACTCATTACTAATGTCGCCATAATTACCCATGCCATCATTAAATGTAACACCTAATGTATTTTCAACATTAGTTGTCATGCTAGGCAAATATGCTTTCCTACCCGATGCGGTATTTTCCACCCCGTTTTTATGTATCAATTTATGCTTAATATTATTTTCATAAATACTCTTAGCAGATGCATCAGCAAACATTTGTGATTCTATGTCTAAACGAGTACTTCTTAATTGCTCTAATAAATCCATTGTTATTGTCTCCTCAAATCGTTGCTTGAACATTAGAAATAGCAACTAAGTTACTCAGTAAAATCCCTTGCGCATCGTAAACGGGCGTTACATCAATCACAGTCCACGCTTGGTTGCCAGTAATACATTGAGTATACCCACTCGGGATTGTCGTTGATGTTTGACTAGCTAATGCACCAGTTATATTATTAATAAGCACTAAATCACCGTATAATATCACTCCACCGCCATTAAGGGAAGGGCATATTGCCCCAAATGTACCAGTTGACCAGTACTGCAATTGGTAACCTTGCCCTACTTGCATACTATAACCTTGCAATACATTTGCATCCGGCCATACTGTATCCTGTGTCCTACCTACAAACCCTAATAATTTTGCGCTTGGCGCATCTGCTAATAATGGTGTACATGTCTGATTATTTACATACCACGTGAATGATGCCACCGCTTGTGGGATAGAACTTGCATAATTAACTACACTCGATTGTGATGGATTGTATAAGTTCCTATTGCCAATATAATCACCCGCTAAATATGTTGCCATACCGCCTTGAGTAATATTAACTTGCTGTTGAAATAAAGCAGTCATTATTTATTGCCTCCTAATTTAGTTAAATTATCAACAGTATAAACAAATGAACTATTTGTGGCTTTACTGTCATTTATATGAACAAACTTTCTATTGCTTGTATGTGCATTAGCATGTATTAATGCTTCTAATATAGCTTTCTGTGTGTCATATGCTTTGCCTTCAGTTTTATGACCTAATCGTACCAGCGTGTCATTTAGCAATATTTCTTTATCCATCACTAAAGCACTATCCGACAATGCGCCCCCAATTGCTTTAGAACACATCAATTGCACTTCTCTTGTCTCTCTTAATTCACGAGTAATAGCGTCTTTGATTTCTTTGACATGCTCTTTCCCTGCCTCATAATCCTTAGCCTTTTTGTCTTTGGATTTTTTATCCTTAGACTCATCCTCTTCTTCGCTTTCCTCATCCTCAGCACAATGTTTGTCTTTGGCTTTCTTATCCTTAGCGTTCTTTATTTCCTCTTTTTCGTGCTTTTCGCTTTTCTTGATACGTTCTAATTCCTCTTTGTCTTTTTCCTCTGCGGAATCATCATCAACTTTTTTCGTCTTATGATATTCATACTTTCCCTCTATCTTTGATTTTCCTTCATATTCCAAGTTATCCTTAGCTTTATCATTCAACAACATCACTTGTTGCACTTGGCTATCATCGATATTTTCTAAACTAAAAATGCCTTTTAATGCACTTTTAAGAAACTCTTTCATGTAACTATCCTTCTCTAAATTACTATCAGCAATCATTGCACTAGATACTCTACCTTCTCGCACTAAAGCAACATGATCAAGTTTTAAATCTTTAATCCTCACATCATAATGCTTGTTATCATACACACCTTGCTCAAACACTGGCACATAATCATACGAACATGACAAACTTCTTTTGCCGAATTGACCTCGACTTTTAGTTGCCATCTCTATATCTCTTATTGCGCTTTTATCTGTAACAAAGACTGTATTTAATACTTTCGTGCCATCGAGTGAAGCGCTCTCGCCTGTTGCTCCTATAGTGTATTTCCTATTATCTTTAAGACCATTCATTGGATGGTGGTCATCTATCAAATCCAACCCGTTATATTGCAATAATACTCTTTCTATCTCGTCCAGTGGTCTATATACTTTATATAGTTTGTCTGCTTCTAGTCCCGCAGTTTGATAACCTTTTATTTCCTTGCCGAGATACTCATTAATAGTAGCCTCAGTTAATATGCAATTCTTAATAGCCATGCGAGTATCAGTTAGCATTTCTCTATTGCTATCGTTTAATAAATCTATCTCTACGCTATCGTTTAACATATTTATTTCTTGCCGTAGATTTTTTCTAATGTTCCCACTGCATAGGCATATTTATTATTTACTTTGTTTTTGTCTGCTTCTTTTTGTAATTTAGACCACATTGTCTCTATCTTTTCTATAGAGGCTCCGCTTTCTTTGTGTAGCTTTTTGATTTCACCAGTAGGCATGATGTTATCTCTTATAATGATTTGCTTTTTAGTAATTCTGCTTTTTTCATTTCTAATACTTTTCTAACCATTTTTTGTAAAGTTGAATCACATTCTTTACCCCTGCCTAATATCACAAGGCGGTTATTATCCACATGTTTAGTCATTGACATTATTGTGTATTTTCCTTATAATATAATGCAGGTTATCCAAGTATAATATATATTGATAACAATTGCAACAGCATCATGCAATATAGTTGCATACAGGGTAATATAGTGTGATATAATACACTATCGTTAATAATATTTAAAGGATAATGTATGGAAACAGAAAAATGCAATTGCGCTAATTGTAGAACATCGCAAGAGAAAGATGGACAACAAAATACAGCGAATGTGACAAATAATAGATATAGAGTTGAGGCGTTAGATAATTTTATAAATTCATTTAATGATATTGATAAGAGCATATTGTATAGAAAAGGATGGGATGATTTACAGCTATACTTTAAAAATCACCCCAATGGTGTGCCTATAAATCTTTATCGCATTATAAACGCAATATTATTATCATGTATAGAAAAGCCAAAGAAAAAAGAACTCACGCTTGAGGAACAATTGGTAACTGATGGGTGGAGTAAGCGTGTATTACCTATAGGGTCAATGTTATCATGCCATGACGTAGTCGAATATAAAAAAGATGAAATTGTCATTATTGTAATACGCACAATTGCACCTGTGGAGATAGTGGAAATTATAGTTCGTAGCCAAAAGCACGCAACTACATTGCCAATAGATGCAACCTACGAGCAAATCAAAAAAACTGTAGAGTATGTCAAGTCATTATAGGGGGAATATATGCCATTTGAACAATTGCACAAAGCATTAATAGCTGAAGGATTTCAGTTACAACAATATGTCCATAACGAATTACAGCAAGATTGCAGAAAATTTATCTATCAAGCAATAGGGAATAAATACGATGGAATTATAATTACTTTCACTTATTATGTTTTTTTAGAGGAAGTAGAAATTTTACTTGTTAATCATGGTGCTCATAAAATAGCTATTCCATTTACATGTGATATGTCACAGATAAAAAAAGCTATTAAATGTATACTATTACTAGACCATGAAATTAATCACAGCTAAGGAGTTATGTATCATTCTCAACATCTCTCGTGATACTCTGTCACGGTGGCGTAGGAGTGATGCATTTCCTCGAGCTATAAAAATGCTTGATAAAAATGGAAAGCTGTTGTGGGTAATGGCTGATATAGAAAAATGGATTAAGGAAAATAAGAATGACAACAATAAAACTAACTAATGAACAAATCGCACAGATTGCACAATGTAAAGACGCTGTATTGAATCTCAAGCTAACAGTAAACACATTAGGGTTGCTGAATTTAGTTGAGCAGTGCTATGCGCATTATACTAAACAAGGCGAAATATTTGCTAAAGCATTTCAGGCACACAAAGATGAGCTACTAAAGAACCACCCCGAACATAAAGAGTTACTAATCGGTTTCTTTTCGGTATGGCATGACCCAGTAAAAAGCAATAAATATGTAGATAAGCATAAGGAACTAATTGCTATTGTGCCAAAAATCGAGGCTATTAATCAAGCTATGAATAATACAATAGTCAGTGAAAAAGATAAACAACACGAGTTTGTTATGAGAGATGATTGCTACTATGGTGAATTGCTTGACGATTTAGCAGAGCAAGGTATTGAGTTGAAAAATCCTATTGCGCATGTGATTCAGATATTAAATATGATATTAGTAAGAGTATATTGTATAAAATAAGTGATTAATCAAACATGGGGAGATAAGGCGCAGAATTACACTTGCAGTTATATTTTTCTGCAGGGTAAATCTACTCCCCATCAATCCAACATCCTTTATCTATTTCGTAATACCTTTATTCTCTTTCATCATCGCCTACGTCTTGAGTATTATCTAATTCGCTAACATAGTCTGTAGATTCAATCTCTATCCCATCCCAACCGCTGTCCTTTGCAGTTTGTAAACGCTGTGCCACGTTCTCAGGGGTCATAACGCCACTTGTAATATATGCCACCGACTCTTGCGCTTTGTTTAGTGCTATTTGCGACAATTCTAACTCATTCGCTGCCTCGAGTGGTTCCCATTCGTACCCTATGTTGTCGTATATTTCACCAAACAAATCTAGTTGACATAGTTTAAGCGTATAATCCATCTGCGGATTGCCCATCACAACTTGGTCTTCTCTGATTGTATCATGAAAACTATTCATTTCAAACTCGCCTGTAGGATTCATACCTTTCAGTGCGTTTTGAAAAATTTTAGTCACTGGGATTTTAAATATACTAGCTACATAAGTCATGTTCTGATTCATCACTTCATCGATACCAGATAATGAAAGTGTTATGTTAGCGAAGTCCTCTGATTCCATGTCTAAAGCTATTACATTAGTGGTACTTGCTGTTTTAGTAAACATAGCAAGACGCATGGCTAAATTTTGCCCACATGCGATAGCAGAATCAGAATCATTAAGCAATGCCTCGATATCCGTCTTTAATACAAAATGATTGTATTTAGCTACTAATTGATTAATATTGTTGCGGGATTGTTCATAACCCATCAGATATGGCAAGACTTCCTGCGCCAACGGTTGCCCATTGAAAAGGTAAGTAGGCTTTAATATGTCTGGCACTTCTTTATATTTAAAATGCATAAAACGTGTAGCATGAGTTAAACGACCTAAGATTGTGTATTTGGATGGATTATAGAAGTCTGGCTTAAGCGGGTCGAATGACTGCCAATTCACAGCCGTATACCACACTGGCTCAACGATAGTAAGATACTCTACATCGCCTTTACTTATCTGTAATTTATCTAACATCAGCGGATTACTACGCTCTTGCGCTCCACCTATTTCTTTATCATCGCCTTTTAACTTCGGATATAATATACAACCACCAAATTGAAAAGCTAATTTAAAACATTTGCGGAATAAATCTTTAATTTTATGCTGTACAAACCAATTTTCAATAGCTTTGATTTCTTTTGTGCGGTCTATCTCATCTGTTGACACTAACTTAACCCATTTGCGCACCATTTCATTAGCTCTCATTTCACAACCATTGCTAATAATGGGATTTTGTGCTATTAACGATAATTCACCATAACCGATAAAGAAGTTATTAATTACTAATGAGTTGAGATTATTAAAATAATTGCTCGGCGGTATAGCCGATGGTGTGTTAGCATACGGATTATAGTCAGCATCATTAAATGTATATCTCTCATTTTTTGGTGTTACAGCATCATAAATAGCGCTAGCTTTCATTAATTTGCATGTTACCTTGTTGCCATCATGCGTAAAATGCATTCCTTGCGGTTCTCTTAGCTGTACACGCTTGTCAGCCATCATAGAGCTATATTGCTGTTGATTAATCATCAAACGAGTTGCAGTACGATTAGCTTCGTCCCACATTATCGCTTGTCTAGCTAATTGCTCAATAGTTACTTCTTTTTTATCTTGTTTGACTTCTTTTGTCATTGTTTTTTTAGCCATTACTTATAATCCTTATATAATTTTGCATAGCTTCTACAGGTAAACCTTTTTTAACAATAGCAAAACACATCATAACTGCATCAGCCAAATTTGGAGACTGTGCGCCATCTGGTTTTTTATCTATTAAAATTTTTCCTGCATCATTAATACTATAGGTTGGTTGGCTTAATTCACTAATTAATCTTAAATAATTAGGTAGTTTACTTGATATAGATATAATATCATCCGTATCACAATTAATACCCTTAGTTATCAGATTATGTGTTTTTTCAAATCTTAGTCTTAACGCCCACCACGCTTGTGCTTTTAAATTGTAAAAAAAATCTTTGTTTTTCCTCCCTTTCACCATCTCCGATTCTGGATTAATTACACTACCACTGCCTTGAAATTTATTATATGCTATCAATGATTTTTTTCCATAACGCTTTTCATTAACTGATCTTGCAAAAGCTCTCACGCCACTGCCAAGACCATCAGCATCATAATCAAAAGTTTTATATCCCATTTTATCACATATTGTAAAAGTATATTCAGTAGTATATCCTATGTCACTATCTTTACCAGTCCAAGATTCTAAATATTCTATTAAAATACCATGTCTACCACAAAAAGCGTTAAAATCTGCTCCTTCATCAGCTACATCCAATGCCCCTTTCTTAATTCCTGTAGGGTCAATGCCTAATTTAATATGTGCATCAATAGCAGATTGAATCCATTTCGATGGAATAACCACCCCTTCTACAGATGCAGAGTAATCAATATCAATTTCTTGAGCGATAATAATGGGATTGTTTAAATTTTCTATTTGTTTTTGATACCATTGCTCATCTTTGCGAGGGTCATCACGCCAATGAAAAGTAAATACATCTATCTTACCACTATGTCTTTTTTCTGCAAATGAATTAGCCAAACCATTGGGCGTAGATATATCAATACGACAATTAGTAGTCTGCGATAAAGATGCATCGCTAATTTTAGGACGCTCTAAAAAAGCAGCCTCATCTACAAAATACATGCTTGATCTCCCCCCCCGGCCAATCCCATCGCCACATTCCCCAGTAATAATGGAATTAGTATGCGGGAATTTAATGCGCATGAAAGGAGCATCTTTGCTAATATCCCAACCATTCAAAAATTCTGCAGGTATCAGTGATAAGAATAATCTTGCCTTCTGCAACAAGCTATCAGGATTGCCTATTGTATCAACAGCCGATTGTTTCCTACTCCCAAAACCGATTGCTAAATCATCGTAAAATAAACATAGAGTACACGCTAAAGCTATGGATAACCAAGACAACCCACCATCCCTAGACTTTTCAGTAAGTGAGGGCTTTTGAGTTTTCCAATGGTCGAGAACAAAATCAATCCATTCTCGTTGTCTATCAAACAAAATAAAAGGTACAACTGATGGTAAATTTTTCTCTGGATTGCGAGGGTCAAAAGTACAACCCCAATCAATAATGAATTGCGCAGGGTGGTTTCTATAATGCTTTGTTAATAATATTAATAATTTTGGGTTATTTCGTAGCTTGTATAATCTTACTGCTCTTGCATTAAAGATTGACAAATAATCGGGATTTTTGAAGTTAAAATCATTTTCAATGCGGTTTATCATTTACTATTTTTTATAAAATCTTGATATTCTCGAGATGCATCAACTACATTATCATTGAATTTAACATTATCAGCATTAGCACCCACACTATTTTGTATTGTAACTTGCGATGTAATTATACCCAAAGATTTATTGCTATCTGTAAAGAATGGAGCTAAATCATCTACAAAGCGTGTTATCCGCTCATATGTTGCAGAACCGTCTGATTTACTACTTGATGTATATAATCCATCTGGAGAAGTGTCAATTATATGCTCTATTTGATTAATAGCTTTTTCTATTAATGAGGCAAATTTTTGTTGTATAGTCAATAAACTTATTTTGTACAATTCCATCATTACTTCATCTTTGTTAGCCTGTTCAATGATGTCTGGTAATAACTCATGATGTGGGGTTTCTTGTAATGTTAAGATTTTATGCTCTCCCCACCCTTTTTGTTTAGCTTTGCGTATAACTTGTGTATAATCAATATTATACTTGGCACCAATATCCCGCACTGCCATTCCTGCTATATAATCCAAGCGTATTTCGTCCCAATCCTCTCGGGGCTTTGTACTTGCCATTCCATTTCCTCAGTTGATACAGTGGTGATAAGTATAGCACTTTGGTGACAAGTTGTCAAGTATTTTTTACTAATTTGGCGTCTGTTTGCGTTCGCTGTTATTGTTGTGGGACATTTATCAGTTTCCTATGATTTGTAGGCTTAATTTTGAGTAAAATGTATAATGTATGATTTTACCTTCACCATTAGCTATAATGGAAAATGCAATATATAAAGTCTCTACTTGTGGTGATATATATTTCGCAAGTTTAAATGGCTTTAGAGTGCTATCTGCTTCACTATTAAAATTGTAACAATTTAGTGTTGCTGGTATAACTTTAGAGTCTAATACAAATTCTCCGTCTTTATTTTTTGTTTCATCGGTTAAAAATGCCATTTTTACACTAAAATCTCGAAATTGAAATATTAGTTCATTTTTATGACAAACAATAGTGCCAGTTAATATTACCCTAAGATCATCAACCAAAACAGATTCTAATATAAATCTACTATTGTTAATCATTATTTTTTACCTTTCTAATAAAAAACCCCTGCTGTAGTAGGTGGTACGAACAAATACTATAGCAAGGGTAATAGTGCATTCGGTTTTAATGATTCGTACTCACAATAACCCAATGCATACGATATTATATCACAATTAAAATAAAGTTGCATAATCTCGCATATTATGATATAATGCTATTGTTAATTAGAGTTCAGTGCATTCGTTTTCATACATAGCAATCCTTTATAAAAAATGTTAAGCAGATAAGCCCCGCAGAAATGTAGGGCTTTTTTGTTTTGGCGTTCTATGGGATGGGATTATAGTATTGTTATTATACTATGTCAAGTAATGCTAGTATGAATTGTCTACCTTTTTGTGTCCATTGCGAATTATAATATATATGACCATGTTCTGTTGTTCCTTGTTTTACTTCGACTAATCCCATTTCTGCATATTTAGCATATAATAGCCATGTGCCATTTTGTTTATATTGAATGCCTTTATTGCAGAGAACAGCATTTAATAGTTTAGCAGATTTAAGTCCACATTCTTTTGCTATTTCTGATGTAGTATAGCTCTTTGATACGTGCATTAGAGCGTTATTCAGTGATTGTATACGTTCTTTCTCCTCTGTGACAGCTACAAGCTCTTTCAGTGCCTCTAAATAGGTTTGGGGTGTTCTGCCTCTCTCTAACTCTTGCCAACGCTTAATTATTTTCATTCTTAATATAGCAGAGTAACCCGAAACTAAACACAATGTTGTATCTTTATCGAGATTGAAACACGGTTGTTCACGGTTTTGGCTGTCTAAATACGTTGACCCAAATTTGGACTCATCTATAACTAATTGTTCTAGCATGATTTTTATATCTCTAATAACGTGTTTATGTTCTTTATCACATAAGTTAGCAATATCAACACTAGACATAGTTAATTGATTGGTTGTAATTAATTGATTCATTATTTATCTTTCTAATAAAAAAGGCTCACATACTAAAGAGTCAAGCAGTAGTATATAAGCCTCGTTCTGAAAGTACACAATTTTAACATCTTGACTATGCGATAATTGTATACTCAATACAATATTATACCACAATTAAAATAAAGTTGCAATATTATTTGGTTTGTGGTAATATTATGGCAGACGTGGGGCGTAATTGGTGGTACAGAGTACCTTGTTTGGTGTGCGTCTTTAAAGAAGTACCGAACTGATGGCGAAACTGGCGACGAACTCACGAAGTAGTGTAGTTCATGAGTGGTGATACGTAATGCAAGAGAACGATAACTTGTAACGTCACACTAAGTTAGCAATCAGATTACTTCTATCTCTTATAGAACATTTAAGCGACTAGAGCAGTTAGCGAGTGTCTGGGGGTAGGGGGCAATTTGAAAGCTCTACAAGCTCTGAATCTACAAAGTATCGAGCTAATACTACCTAATTGAATGCTACTATAGATTAACTTTACTATATAATCCACTCTCTAATACAACTACACTCTTACACCAGCTATGTAGTTAATGCTCAAGCTAACTTACTCTACTACCTAGAGTGACTTGCTAAAGTGTGCTAAAAAAGATATACAATATATAGTAAATGCTCTCTGCTCTCTGCCCTATCATGATGCTATGCGCATGAGTGAAAATAGTATGATACGCTAATTGCGAGAAGTGTGGATAATGAAAATAAGAGGAGATGATACTCCCCTGATGGTTAAATAGCTTTGACTATGCCAATTCTTACAGCATCGCTATTATTTCTCAATACATCACATAACAATGCTATATTTTCCTCTATGCGGTAACGTAATTTTAATTGTGATTCAGTAGCAGTTTCCCAGTCAGTTACGTTACATGCTTTCTTGATACGGTTTGCTATTTCGGCTATTTCCTTGTAAAATAATGCTTTATTTCTAGTATGAGCAAATAATACTCCAGTCATTTTATTGTAGCTGTCACCGCTATCGTTGCGATATTTCAACAGATTATCATATAACCATTCATACACTTCTAATTTTAAAGTAGGACTAATTGCTAATGCAATATCAATAAATAATATGGGATGTACCCAAGTATGAGAATGTTTATTTTTAGCATTTATTTTAACAGTGCCATATTTTTTCTCCAATGCCTCCATAAATTCTTTTGATGCCTGAGTTTTAAAATATTCGTGTATATCGAATAACTGCAAATCATGTTGACTTCTCCATTTATTCCCGGCCTTTACTAATTCAGTAACAGAAAAAAACCCACTTAAAGATTTTTGGCTAATTGGCATTCCAAATAGTTCACGTTGCATGATAACTTCAGTTTTCATCTTGTACCTTTCTATATAATATTATTTTACTTTGTGCGTTCAAGTCTATATTATACCACAGGGCGCACACCATAGAGTAAATAAAATACTAGAATCAGTCAAGTAACTTAATTGACATGCTAATATCAGTTGACAAATAAATAATATTATGCTATAATATCGCTATGCTGAATAATTGGCTATCCATTCGGCTGACAACTACAGTAAAACGTTGAATGCACCTGTAGAGGACTTCGGTTCTGGCATGAGACGAGAATAACAATAGTAGTTTGTTGAATTTAGTTTTATTTGCATGTTTGCTTTATAGCAAGTGTTTTTGTTATTTTAACTATTCGAATTGAGAATTTATAAATGACGTTGTGTGATTTGTATCCTATACTTGATAATTATACAGAAAGTATAATTTTAAAAGAATTAGGTGAGATAAACCTACCGATAAATATAGAAAAAATAATAGAAAACTATGGCATAACTTTAAAAAAAGAATGTATAGATAATGAGGAAATAGCTGGAGCAATTAAAATCACAGATGATTCTGCAATTATAGTTATTAATACTTATAATAATGCAGAAGTAAGGCAGACGTTTACAATGGCTCATGAATTTGGGCATTTCATATCTTACAAAGTGCAAGGAATGATTGGTGAAATAATAGAGTTTAGAGATGGGACATCCTCTATTGGTGAAAGCTCTGAAGAAATATTTGCGAATAGATTCGCTGCATCTATTTTGATTCCAAAGTCCAAACTAAAAGAACTTGAAGAAGTGTCTCCCGAAAAATTTAACGTATCCCCACAATCTTTTGCAATAAGAATGAGATGGTTACTATGTTAGATAAAGATTCTAACCATACTAATAGAGTTAGCAAAATTATTTATGGTCTCAGTTTCCACTATTAGAAATAGGTTAAAATTTGAATATGGATACAAATAAATAATATATGGATGATGTTATGAATTATATGATGATTAGTTACCGAGACATGGCATATTGTATCGAAAACAACATTGTTAATGAAAAAAATATCCACCTTATCGGTAACTGTTGCTTGTGTCAACCCAAACAATTAAGGTCAAAGAAAAAGCAAGTAGTATTGCATATTATTGGTAACTCTGATGAATCATATGAATGATGTTATTATTGATTTGTTGATTGAGTTATTGTCGTTTAAGCTGATTAAAAATAGCATCGTTGATAAGTATGATAATGATAACGATGAAATGCTTGATTTATTATGCAGTGAATGAATAGCTTATTTTCGACATGAAATAATTATGTGTCGATAATTTGTATATATTTATCCATATATACTATAATGTACGGGGGTTGCAAAAATGCACACACTATATATATGACATCATTTAATTATAAATGCCTATACTAATAAACTTTACTGCAGCGTAGCTGCTAATTCATATTTATACAATTAGCAGCTACGCTGCA
>QGNH01001279.1_pt1 | contig 50923 bp, 74 predicted proteins | sample 1735481 | NCBI WGS metagenome assembly QGNH01 (sample SAMN09239004, study PRJNA386568) | Viral metagenome, whole genome shotgun sequencing project.
CGGCCGCGTCGATGGCGCCCTCGACGCACGGCCCCAGCACCGGATGCGGACGCGACGCGGCGATCGCCATGTCACGCGCCGCATTGGCGTAGCTGCAGGTGCCGCGCACCGCGAGCACCGACCCGGTGGCGACGGCCCGCATGTCGCGCCAGTCTATCACCTGGCCTGTCACCGCCGGGTTGTAGGCGTCGCGTGACAGGCGGGCGAGGGCGAGGTCCGGGCTCATGGCGACACCGCCGGGTGTACCGGGACCGCCTTGCGGCCCTCGGCCGCCTCGATCGCGTCAAGGGCGGCGAGATCGACCCGAGCCCACGCCGCCGCCGCACCGGCGACGGCGGTGACCATGGGCACCGGGACCGCGCAGCCGGGCATCGCCAGCAGCGCGGTCAGCGACAGGGCTCGGATCACGAGCTGGTCTTGGAAGCCTGCACGGCCGCGGCGGTGGCGGCCGGCACGGCGGCGAGCAGCGCCTGCACGCCGGCGGGCGCGGCGATCGGCACCGGAGTCGTCGCCGGCGGGGTCAAAGCGCCGACCACCTGCGCCTCGGCGCACGCCCTGGCGACCGTGGCGGCCGTGGCGGAGGTGACGGTGACGCCGGCGACGGCCATCACCATCACGCCGTCGGTGCAGAACAACTGCCCGGCCTGGGCGGTGTCGGTGGCGATCTTCTGCGCGGTGGCGGCGGAGACGCCGGCCGTGGCCAGGCCGTCGGCACCAACCTGGCAGCCGGCAAGCAGGCACGCGCCCGCGATTGCGAGATAACGCATTTTTGATATCCTTCAGTTTTGAGGGTGTTGACCCGGTGCCGGGATGGCGCCGGCGGAAACCGCCTTAAGCGGTGGGGCGGCCGGGGACCGGCGGCGCGGCGGCGAGCAGCGCCGTTTTGGTGGCTGACCCGGCGGAGCTGCCGAGGTAGTAGCTGACCGCCGTGCTGGCCATGCCCATGGCACCGCCGGCGAGCAGTTGCTTGGTCGATTCGTCGTGGGTGGCGTAGGCGTAGACCAGCATGCCGGCGAAGATCAGCAGTGACAGGACCGCCACGGCCGGCTTCGCCCAGGACGGCTCCGTCCCCGCCGGGGCGGCCATGACGGTGGCGGCGCTGGCCATCGCGAGGTTCGCGGCCTGGGTCTCGACCGCCGCCAGGGGTGGTGGTGCGGTAGTGGTTTCCGACATGGCTCGTTACTCCGTTGGAACCGGCGACCCGGCCGGCGCGGGGTTGAGGGCGGCGAGTTCGGCATCCATCAGCCGATCGGCGTCGCTTTCCGGCGGCGGCACGTAGGAGGCGCCGACGTTGCGCACGTCCGGCTTGGTGCCGGGCGGGGCGTTCGGGTTGGTCACGTAGAAGGCGTGCCAGCCATCCACCGCGACGCGCCTGGCCTTCGCCGCCCAGGCCGGCGGGGTCTTCATCGACAGCGCGAAATAGCTGTCTGCGCCGCGGGTTTCGTCCGGCAGCATGCCGCTGACCGCCCGGTGGGCGATCTGCATCGCGACGGCGAACTCCGGATCGGCCTCAGTCACCGCCAGCAGTTTCGAAAGATTCGGATCGTCGTGATTCCTGCACGAGAACTGCCAGGGCTGCAGGCAGACGCCGGTGATGCTGCGGCCCCACCAGGTGGGATGATCCGCCCGGTTGAGGATCACACTGGCGACGTGGCGCATGCCGGGGCCGCCGCAGCCGCGGGCCTCACCCCAGATAGTGCGGGCGAGGGTATCGACGGGGTCGGGCCGGGGATCAGTCATGGGCGGGTTCTCCGTTCAATGAAGCCGACGCGGGCGTCCACCGCGGCGGCGGAGGCCTCGACGCGGCCGAACCGGTCGGCGATCTGGCCGAAGGCGGCATCGATCCGGTCGAGGTGGGCTTTATTGGCGGCGATCTCGTCCGGGCGCGGCATTTCGGAAAGCTTGTCGGAGAGCACTTGCAGGGTCCGCGAGAGTTCCGCCGCTCGGGCGGTGAGCACCGCCACCTGGGCGGCGGTGACGTGGCTGTCAGTTGAGGATGACCAAACCTGGACGCCGATGTTGCCCAGCATGCCGGCGATGACGACGACGGGCATGATCCATTCGCGGAGCGGCGGTGTCGCCATGTTATGCCCCCCGCCGGTCGGGCGGGTGCTTGTGTCGTGTCTGTGCCGGATTATGTTGATGTGTCGTCATCGCTGGTAATCTCCGTGGCGGTGGCGGGACTGGCTCCGGCTCGCGTTCGCTGCGCGAGTCGGGGTTCGGGCCTGTGATATACTTTCGGGGTTTCGTGTCTGTGGTGGTAAGGCGCGGCGGCAAAACGGAGAGACCGCCAAATGCAAGACAACGTGCTTGACGATATCGGGATACTCGAAGGCACGGATAAGAGTTCGACACGCTGGGACTATCTTCGCCATTATCAGGAGGTTTTCCGCGACTGGCGTGATGATGAGTTCAATCTGATTGAAATCGGGGTTGCCGGCGGCAACTCAATCCTTACTTGGCGTAAGTTTTTTGCCCGAGCAAACATCGTAGGCATAGACATCTCCGAGAGCGCCCGTCGATGCCGTCGGGACGGGATCGAGATCGAGATCGGCTCACAGGCGGATGAGTCATTCTTGAATGCCGTCAGCGACAAATACCCTCCGAGCATCGTTATTGACGACGGCTCTCACCAAGCCGACCATATTATGGTCTCGTTCCGGGCCATCTTCCCGCGACTGGCGCCCGGCGGGTGGTATGTGATCGAGGATCTCAACATCACCGGCAGTCAGGACAAGGTTCCAGTTACACCGCATTTATTCTTCAGCCGGGCGGCGCATGCCCTCCTAAACCGCAAGTCAGATGACCAAAGTGCTATTGCTGAACACATCGATAGAATTGACTGTGCTCCAGGGATAGTCTTCGTTCGAAAAAAAGACCCAAGAGCGCGCCATGCACGCCTGATGCGAGACGTGGAACTCGTTGAACGCACCCGAAATGCCAATAACTACCACTGGCTTGCCACCAGAATGGCCGAAGATTATGGCGATCTGCCACAGGCAGAGACATTGGCCCGTCGGGCGGCTGAGCTACATCCGGGTGCTGCCGTTTACCATCTTGGCCTCAGTAGAATTTTGCAGCAGCGATGCAATACGGAAGGTTCTGTAGAGGCGGCCCGCAATGCTGTAGCGGCCGAACCAGCAAATTTTGAAAGTCATTTTCAACTTGCTGCCGCATTGCTCGACCTTGGAGATCTGCGGCAGGCAAGTGAGGCGTTTGACAAATCCATCGACGCTGCGCCGAAATATCTGCGCATCCATGTCACGAACAGATGGGACAAAATCCGCGGCAAAGCGATCTAATCAACGCCTGATTTTCTCGGCTCGGGCGTCGTCAATCCTTGTCGGGGGTTGCCGATGCGAGGGCTTTCGCCTTCAACTCGTCCCGCTCCTTTGTCACCGCCGCAACCTGTTGTTCTAATACAGCGTTTTGACTGCGCAGAGCGCCGATCTGGTTTTGGTTCTGGATGATCAGCGTGCGCAGGTTGGAAATCGTGGTCGTGACTTCGGCGGATGCCGCGTTCAGTTGGTCCATCAAGGACGGCTGCTGTGCCAACGCGGGCGTGGCGAACAGGATCGAGGCGAGGATGATGCGTTTCATGGTGGGTTCCTAGTAAGCTGGGATGTAGCGGACGTTGCCGATGCTGTCCGTAACGGTGAACCATTCTTGGATCGTGGCGTGGCTGCCGGTCGGGCCAAGTGATGTCATGGTTGTCGCTACTGAACCGTTGGCCGTGAACGCACCCGAACCGACCGCGATCACCCCGGCATCCGTCACACTCAGAACGTTGGACGGCGTGCTGTTTTGGACGCGGAAAGCGAGCGTGGTGGATGTGTCCGGGCCTTTGATATCAAGCACGGCAGTCGGCGCGGCGTTCATGATCCCGATCTGGCCTGGGCTGACGGTCGACCCTGTGCCAGACAGGTTGAGGCCGTAGATGCCGTTCTGGATTGACATTTGGCTGCTCGCCGTCGCGGTCGGAACGCAGGCGCCTTCGCCAAGCTCCAGGTTGTTCGAGCCAGATGTGATGCAGTTTTGCCCGGCAACACCTTGGTCGGAGAATACATGATTACCGGTGCCGGTCGTGATGCTGGCGCCGGCATAATACCCGAAAAGCACCTGCCGAGATGCGGTGGTAATGCTATTACCGGCAGAAGCCCCGTATACAGTGTTATCCGAGCCTCCATTGCCACCGGAGGCAAGGCCCGGCGCGATGTTGTATCCAAAGAATGTATTGCCGCTGTTGCTGACAACGAAATTTCCAGGCCCGCTATCCCCCACGATGGTGTTGTATTGCGGCGCGGCAACAAGCGGAGAGTTGAACAGTTTACTGCCGATCAGCACGTTATGGCCGCCCGTGTAGCCAGAGCCAACGGTGGCTTGCGCGTTCGTGCAGGTTCCGGAGCAAGACACTGTAGGCGTAACAAGCCAGCTACCGGGATAGTGGCCCTTTAAGACTGTCGGGTGATTGGTTATATCGGCCTGCTGCCATGAATACGGAAACAGGTTGTGCGTGCCCTCCTGAACGCCATCGCCTAGGATGTAGTTAACATTATTTGCGCCGCTCCAAGCAGAGGCAAGATGCCCCACAAGAATTGTTGCCGTAGTGTCGCCTGCAACCACAGTGTATGTATTCGTGACCGGCCATGTTGAGGCGACGGTTCCTGGATTGTTACTGTTCGTCGTGCAGTTAACGACAATCGTTGTCCCGTTACAGGCGTTGCTGGTGTTGGTGCTCAAAGTGTATACGTCGCCGACATGCGGTGCGCTGTTCGTGAAGGTTATGGAGGCGGCGGCCCCCCACAGTGCACCCCCGCCGATCGCGATGTCTACGCCGGTCCCCGACCCGTCTCCAAGGGCACCATTGCCAATCGCCATCGAGCCTAAATCTGTGGCTTGGTAGAAATCACGTGCGGCGTCTGCGCCGATAGCGAAGCAAGCCGATGTAGTCTCCGCCGCGCACGAACTCGTCCCGAACGCAACGCCGCCGCCAGAAATAATCGCGATTCCCGACCCATGCCCGACGAGTTCAAGTTCATCGATCATGACACTGACCGACTCGCCAGCGTAGGGGCCAATACCAGACAAGAACGACGCGCCGGTTGGCATACTCGCACCTGCGAACGGCCCGACGAAAAAGGCAGGTTCGGTGGATGCATTGCTGATCGTGAACGGCGGCGAAGGGCAATCCGTCGGCGCCGCAGTCGATCCGGTCGCATTACATTTGGTTGTAAAAGCCGCCATCGTCGCAAGGGCAGAGTTGGTGACAAGTCCGGTTGCCGTGAAGCTGCCGGTGATCGTCGGCCCAGAGATCGTCGGCGACGCTGCTTGCACGGCAGCGCCAGTGCCCGTCACGGTAATGCCGTAGCCAGAAAGCGTCGTCGGGGTCGATCCGAGTTGCCCCCAGGTCAGGCCGGTGAGCCCGGCGCCGCTTCCTGTGGGCGACAGATAATCGGTGCCCGCCGTCGCACCCGTCAGGGCCCCCCCGCTACCCTTCAGCATGCCGGTGATCGTCGTGGTCAACGTGAACGCAGGCGTCGTGCTCGCGTTGGCGACAGTGCCCGCGAGGCCGTTCGCGGTGACAACCGATGCCCCGGTGACCGTGCCGCTGCCGCCGCCAACGCCAGACCACGTTCCGTCGCCATGCAGGACCGTGCCAGATGTTGCGTTGGGCAGCGCCCTCAACTGACCGATCGCCGGCGGCGGATCATCCGCCCAGCCGACCGCAGGCACCAGCAGCAGCGCAAGCGCCAGAAGAAACCGCGTCATAATCTTAGCCCCCCACAATCGTCACGGTCTGCGCGCTGCCGCCGTCGGTGATCGCGGTGATCGCCGAGGTCGGCATCGGCGTGTCGGCCGAGCCGAGGGTTTTGCAGCCGCCGCCGGCCGGGATGCCCAGGCCCGACCCGACCGCCGCCGTGCCGCCCGTCATGCCCAGCCAGACGTTCGACGTGCTGCTGAACAGCGTGCAGATTTTCACCAAATGATACTGCGCCGCGGTGATCAGCGTGCCGGAACTCGTGCCGGCCGATCCGGTCGTGCTGGCGGTATAGGCCAGCGTGCCGGGGGTCACGCCGATCGGCATCGGGTTCGTCGGGGACACCGCCGCGCCGCCGACTTCCGGCACGTTGTGCGTCGCCAGTGAGCCGTCGCCGTTGCGGTCCGAGCGCAGCACCTGCGTCGTACCGGTACCGTCGCGCACCGACATCGTGGTGGTGGTGGTCTGCGCCCGTGCGCCGGCCGCCGCCAGCACAAGCGCCAGCGTGAGCGCGCGTGTCCAGTGAAGTTTCATTCTGAACGATCCTGTTCTGTCAGAGGATGCCGATAAGGCCGCTGTTGGACGGCTTGGAGAAGTCAAGCGACTCGGTCTCGGCGCTGCAGGTCGCCACCGGCCCGAAGCCAAAGGAAGGCGGCGGCGACAGCGGCCAGACACCCAGCAGCGGGTTGATCATCAGGCCGATGGCGTATTCCAGTTCCTCGCCGCCCTCGGTCACTGCGTCGACCACCACGGTGTAGTTACGCCCCGGCACGCCGCCGGCGAGGCGCAAGCCGATCAGCGTGCTGGTGGCCGACAGGCTGACGATACGCAGCTCGCCCGCGCCGGACGGGGCGACGCTGACGCTGACGGTGGCGAGCGTATCGACCATGTCCGCCAGCGGCGCGGTCAGATCCAGGGTGTAATCCCGGTTGGCGCCTGGGCCGGCCAGCGGCCAGCGCAGCGCATCCCCCAGCACGGCGGCGTTCAGCGAGGCGTTGACCCCGCTGCCGACGATGATGGTGCGGGCGGCCGATGCCTGCATCAGACGGTCAGCGACTGGCTGGCGGCGGGCAGCACGGTGGCCCCCAGCGGATTGCCGTCGACGATGACGTCAAGCTGCGAGGCGTAGGCGGCGATCGTCCCGGCGACGGCCTTGTACTGGCTCAACGTGAAAACATGCCAGGCGCCGGCCATATCCTTCATCGGATAGGTCGAGACGCCACCGGGGAAGCCGCCGGTGGTGTTGATCGTGGTGGCAACGCCGGCGATCTTCGCCTGCGTCAGCGGGTCGCACGGGAACACCGTGGCGGCGAGCGTCAGGCTGCCGGACAGGGTCAGGGTCATCCCGGCGTAAAGTGCCGCGCCAGCCTGCTGCGCCAGCGTCGGCGCCGGCACGACGGGCGCGGCGAAGCTCCACACGCCATTGGTTTCGGTGGCGGTCCAGCCGACCTGCGGGGCGGGCGAGACGGCAGTCACGTCCACCCAGACCAGCGCCGGGTGAAACAGGGTGCCGATCACGGTGCCGGTTGGCACGGTGAGCAGTTCGAACACCTGGCCGTTGATGATGTGCGCGAGGTTCATGATGATCACCACTGCAGAATGACAAGGCCGCCGGAGCCGGCTGCACCGGTCCGGGCGCTGCCGCTGGCCACGGTGCAGGCACCGCCGGCGCCGGCCCCGTAACCCTGGCCTGCGAATACCGCGCCGCCGCCGGCCGACCCGCCGCCGCCCCACGGGCCAGACCCGCCGGGGCCGCCGAAGGCATTGACGGTCGTACCGGAGACGCTGGCCTGGCCCGAGACCTCCGCCCCGTTCACCGCGGCGCCCGAACAGTTGTTGGTCGCCGCGGGTGGGGCCTGGGTCAGCGGTGGTGGATTGGCGGCGACACCGAGCGAACCGTGGCCGCCAGGCGCCGAGATCATCGCACCGAAGCTGCTGGTGCCGCCGTTGCCGCCATTGCCGCCGCCGGATGCGCCGGCCGTGCCGCCGGCGCCGATGACGCCGGAGATCACGGTGCCCGGCGTGACGGCGAACACGCCCCAGCCCCAGGTCCCTGAATTCGCGCCCGCCGATACCGACACCTGCGATCCCGTACACGCCGTGGTGCCGCCGCTGCCACCGCCGGCGCCGAGCACCCACACGATAACCTCGGTCACATTGGCGGGGACGGTGAACGAAAACGTCCCTGGCGTGGAGAAGTTGATGCCCTGCTTGCCAGGCAGCGCGAAAATAGCCTGCAGCAACTGCGCGTTGTTGGAAGCGTTCAGCGTCTGCCCGGAGGCCAGCACGATCCCCACCAGCTCCGCCAGGATCGTGTTGAACACGTCCGGATCGAGCACGGTGGGGGAGAACGTGCCGGGCGAGCCGCTGTTGCCGTAGCCCGGCGTGCCGGACGGGGTCTGCTTGGCGGGGATTGACGTCCCGCCCTGCGTGCCGTTTGCGATTAACTGCATGATTGACCTATGAATACTTGAACAGAAGCAGCGTGTGCGCCGGCTTGATTGCGTTCAGCCGGCACTGCAGTTCGGTGTTGCCGATCGACCAGAACGGGTCGCCCAGCACGCTGGCACCGAGATGAAACCACGCGACCGTGACGCTCGGTGCGTTGACCTGCCAGACGAATTCCCAGCCCGGCCCCATCAGCGGCGTGCCCAGGGTCGAGATGCCGAGGCGGAACGGCTTGAACTCAGTGATGGTGATGGTGAAGCCCAGCGCGGCGGCGACGGCGGTGTAGTAGGCGATCGACTGGCCGCCCAGGCTGGCGATCTTGGCCAGCAGCGAGGCGCGGCGCTGCCCGACCGATGGGTTGAGCGGCGAGCACGGGTCGGGCAGGCCATATTCGGCTTCCCACTCGGCCAGCAGTTCCGTGGTCAGGGCCGGATCGGCCTCGACGTTGGCGAGCTGCAGCGCCACCGCGCGCACCGCCGCCAGTGCGTCGGCCGGCGGGGTGAAGACCTTGGCCATCAGCGTGTCGGCGTCGCGCGGGAACGCTCGGCCGGGCGGCGGCAGCGCGCACACCGCGGCGAGGAAGGCGTCCGGCGGCGGATTGGAGAGCAGCGTCATGTGATCGTCACCGTCCAGGTGCCGGGCACGTGGCCCAAGGCGAAGGTCACGTCAGCGGCCGGCGCGGTCAGGTCGAAGGCGGTGGGGCCGGCGGCGCTGATCGCGGCGTAGATTTGCTCAAGAAACAGCGTGCCCCCGGGGTTGGTGGCGCTGACGCCGTCGCCGATGGTGGCGCTGCCGGCGGCGACGGTGCGGGCCAGGGCGTTGAGCTGCGCGGTGATGGCGGACTGCATCGCCGTGGTGTTCGGCGCCAGGTTGATGATGGTGATTGTCAGCGTGTCGGCGGTCGGGGCGAAGGCCTGGGCATCGGCGCAGACCGGGCGGGCGGCGGTGATGGCGGCTTGCACGGCGGTGATGTCGGCGGACAGCGGGATGTTGTTGCTGCGCGCATCCATCACGAACAGGATGTCCACCGTGCCGAGGCCGCGGTTCAGCGGGTAGACCCAGACCCTCGTGACGCCGGTGACTGACTTGGCCCAGGCGACATAGTCGGGGCCGGCGCCACCCTGCGGCGGAAGCTGGATGCGGGCGAGGCCGCGAATGCGCAGCGCGGCGTCGGTTTCGCTGTCGGTGCCGCCGGACAGGCCGCTGCCGTCCACGTTGGCGGTGGGCTGCACGCCGCCGATCGCGGTGGAAAGCTGCAGCGGTGCGCTGGCGACGGCGTTGCCGGCGGCGCCCGCCACCAGCGCCTCGATCGCCACCGTGACGGTGCCGCCGCCGCCGATCGTGACGGCGGCCTGCGTCGCATACTGGACGCTGTTGTCGCTGGTCTGCAGTTGCGTGCCGAGCGGGATGGGGATGCCGGCGGTGCCGGTGAAGATGGCGTTGCCGGCGGCGAAGGTCGCACCCTCGCGGGTGATGCCGTACGGCGCGAGACGGCGTTCCAGATAGGCGGTCTCTGCGCTGTCAATGAAAAGCTGTTTCGCCAGCCAGCCGATGAAGCGGTAGACCAGCCAGAGCGACCCGGCCCACACGTAAGCGAGGATGCGGGTGGTCGAGCGGCGGAGGGACGAATCGGCGCCCGGAATGCGGGCGTTCATGTCGGTCAGGATCTGCGCCTGCAGATCCGTGCGGGACGGGATCGGGAACGGCATCTGTCAAAGAATCCCGATCATGTCGCTGTTGGCGGGGGTCGAGAAGTCGAGTTCGTAGGCGGCGCCGGTGAAGCCAGGCAGCGGGGCGGGCAGGCCGGGGACACCGGCCGACCAGGCGAAGGCGAAGCGCTGGCTGGAGCCGTCCCGGCCGATGTTGATGGTGAGTTCCAGCGTGTTCGGCGGCGCGGCCGGGAACACCGCATGGGCGGTGACCGATCCGGCGACGCCATCGTCAAGCATCCATTGCAGCGCCTCGCGCGCGTAGCTTTCGGCGCGGCGCAGGGTCTCGGTGACCTGCAGCGAGCGGGCCAGCAGCCACAGGCGCGAGCCGGTCAGATCAAGGCCGGCGGGCGAGTCGCTGGCGTTCGGTGCCGGCGTGTCGCCCCACCAGCCGCGGCGGTCACCGGTGCCGTCCGGGATGGTGTCGGCGGCGTCGGCCAGGCGGTCGCAGAACAGGCTGATGATGACGGCTGTCTGCAGGCCGTTATCCAGCAGCAGGTCACTGCCGGTGGCGTTCATGGCGAAATCGGCGCGGCCGTTCACCGGGTCCCAGATCAGGGCGAGGTCCGTCATGTGCCGGCCGTCGGCGCGACGGTGCCGGACGCGGCGGTGCCGGTGCCGTGCTTGTGGGTGGTCAGGCCGACACTGCCGGAGTCGCAGTCGGCGATGATGGCGCCGGTGCATTCCAGGAGCGGCGATTCGATGCGAACTTTCGTCGGGCTTTTGATCTGGATCATGTTGCCCACCCGGAAGATGATCATCTGGGTGCCGTCGGACAGGCCGAATTCACCCGGCGCCAGGTCAGCGATGGCGTTGCCGGCCATGTCGCCGCCGAGGGCCACGACGTGGTCGCCGGATCCCATCACCTGCAGCAGCACCAGGTCGGCGCCGACCACAGGGCGGGCGCTGTAGCCGGGCGGCAGCAGCAGCTCGACGGTCTGCTGCACGACGCCGTCGAGGCCGGTGATCTGCAGGAAGGTGCGCGGTCCGACCCTTGTGTTGGCGACCTTGCCGCGGGTGATGGCGCTTTTGATGGCCGAGGCGATGCGGTCCAGCATTATCAGCCTCCCGCGCCTGACCAGTTGACTCCACCGTGGCCGTGCTTGCCCTTTTTCCCCTTGTGCAGCTTCACTTCGCCGGGGTCGGGCGTGTAGCCCTCGACCGGGCCGAGATCGAGTTCGGTCATGTGACCGCCGGCTCCGTCGAGGGTGAATTTGACTTTCGCGACCAGCAGATCGGCGTCGCATTCCAGCCAGGGGATGGTGCACGGCACGATCTGGTTTATCCGCCACAGCGTGCCGTCGGCCTGGCGGAAGCCGCGCAGCTTGACGGTGCATTTCGTGGCCTGGCCGTAGGCATACTGTTTCTGCCAGTTCACCCGCTGCTGCATCTGCGTCAAGGTCATCTGGCTCTCGCCGAGGGTGACGTGCGGGCGGTAGCGCGGCACGTCGGTGTCATTGGCGACGGCCCGCATCGACGTCTGCACCGCGCCGGCCGGGGCGTTGCCGCTGGCGCCGATGCCGCCGGCGCCACCCCAGCTTGCGGCGCTGCCGCAGCCGATGCCGGCCTGGCCCTTGATGATGTATGTCGAAAACCGCTTGGCCACACTGATCATGGCGTGCGCGGCCTCGATATTCTGGCCTTGCACCAGCGTGGACGATGCCTTTGTGCCGCCGGCCGTGGTCAGCACCAGGTTGCCGTTTTCGTCGTCGCACAGCAGCACGCTTGCCAGCCGGGCGAGGCGTTCAAGAAACGAAAATGCGGTTTCGCAGCGTTCCAGGTTGGTGTTTTCCACCACCTGGTCAGCCAGATCGGTCTGCACCACCACGCTGATGCCGAACAGCGCGCCGATCGCCCGGGCGATCGCGGCCACGCTGTAGCCGGAAAACTGCCCGGACGGGATGTCGGCGTTGCACTGCACCAGGTCGATCGTCTTGCTGTGCCCGGCGACCCGCACGCCATGGGTGTGGTGGTCGAATGACGGGATGTAGGATTCGACATAGCCGGTCAGCATCAGATCAGCGCCGACGTAGACCTGCACCGCATCGAACGGCTGGATCTGCCACGGCACGTCGCTGCCCGACCAGCGCTCGGACACCGCGATGTTGAAGCTGCTGACACACTTTTCCAGGCCGCGCTCGATGCTGATCTCTTTCCAGCCGGCGTAGCGCATGCCGTTGACGACAAGGGTGACGCGGTCGGGGGTCACGCAGAGAGCCTTACGCCGGTGAGCGGCATGAACATCGGATCGGGCACGTCGTTGAGCAGATCGAGCTCATCGCAGCGTGCGGCGTCCTGATACCAGCCCCAGGCCAGCACCAGCGACGGCTGGGCGGACAGTTTGATAAAACTGACCAGGCTGGGCAGCGCCTGCGCCCTGGTGATCAGATCCAGCATCGCCGCACTGCCGATCGCCTGCCACCCCAGATACAGCGCGTCCTGGCCCTGTGCGGCGGCCAGGTCGAGCTGCGCATCGATCATCGTCTGCACCTGCGTCCGCGCCGCCGTGGCGGCCTGGCTGGAGGGCCAGTCGATCGAGGCGTAGACGGTCAGCACGGCCAGCACCGCCTGGCCTTGCACCAGCGCCTGGAATGCGCCCTGCTGGGCCGCCAGGATCGGGTTGGCCGGAACCGGCAGCGCACTGCCCCAGGTGGCCAGCGCCGCGAGGCCGCCGGACGGGTCCGACGCCGGGGCCAGCAGCGGCGAGATGCCGAGCACCGGGTCATCCGCCTGGCTGACCGGCGTGGCGGCGATGATGGCGTTCTGCGCCGCCGCCTGGAACACCGCCTGAATCCCCGCCGCCATGGCGCTGTCATCGCCGACACTGCCGGCGATCGCCGCGGCCGCCTGCGTCTGCCCGTCCATCGTCGCCGAGGGCAGGCTAAGCAGTCCGGCGATCAGGTTACCGGCCGCCGCGCCCAGCGCGCCGCCGACCAGGCCGCCCATCAGCGGCAGCAGAAGCTGCGGATACTCGACCAGCAGGCTGACGTCTTCGTAGGCGCTGACCGCGAGTTTCAGCAGGCTGCCGACGCCGGCGAGCAGGCTGGAGACGGTATCGATCTGCGCCGTCGGGCTGGGCAGGCCCCCCGATTCGACATGGAATTCGATGTCGATCGCGCAGAAGCCGCCTTTGTCTTTGCTTTCGTGCCAGGTCAGCGCGCCGGCGCTGCACAGGATCTCGCCGCGCCACGGATTCACGAAGATGGCGGGGGTGTCATAGTCCTGGCAGGCCGAGATCAGGTCCCGGCTCTGCTGCAGGTAGTCATCGCCGACCACCCAGGCGCGGACGCGGTATTTGTTCGCGGCCTGGCCGAGGTCTTCGATGTAGGGCACGTCACGCAGCGGGAATTCGTGCGAGACCTTGCGCCGCCCGCCGGTGCCGCCAGCGTCATCGACGAAGAACGGCACGCCGCGAAACGACGCCGGGCGCAGATTGTTGCGCCACGACGTCAGCGACGCGGCGGCGGCGGCCAGGCTGTTGACGAAGCCGGACATCAGTATCCGACCGCGAGCGGGTTGATGTAGCCGACGCTGGTGTCGGGCGGCTGGGCGATGCCGCTGGAGGTGGACTGCACCTGGGTGCCCGGCGGCGCGTTGGTGAAGTCGACTTTCACTTTGACTTCCCCTTGCTGCTGGATGTTCTGTGCCGCCGGTCCGTCGGGCCGGTACAGGCCGGGCGCCGGCTGCGCCGGCATCGCCCAGGGATTCGGCCGGCCGGCGCCGTCGTCTTCGTCATAGGTGCGCATCGTGGCCGGGCTTTCGACGCGCGGCGCGGCGGCGCGCACGGCGGCGGCGGTCGGAGCGGCGGCGCCGCCGATCTTCTGGCCGATCCAACTGTTTCGCACCCATCCGCCGGCCGATTTCAGCGCGTCGACGATCGGGGCGATGCGTGCCCACGCGGCATCGAAGACGGCGGTGACGCCGTCCCACAACGTCTTGAAAAAACCCTTGATCGGCTCCCAGTTGGCGATGATGAGTTTCGGCAGAAAGGTGAACGGGGCGATCGAATCGACCAGCACCTGCGCCCATGGCGAGCTGCTGATCGCGGCCCAGATCGCCAGCAGCTTGCCTTTGACGAATTCCCAGTTGTTGTAGAGCAGATAGGCGCCGACCGCGACGGCGCCGACGGCCGCCAGGATCGGGTTGGCCCACATCAGCGAGCCCAGCGCCATGATGACGCGGCCGAGCGTGCCGAAGATGCCGATCACGCCGGTGACGGCGCTGATCAGCGGGCTGCCCATCATCAGCGTGACCGCGCCCAGCACCGTCCGCAGGCCGCCGTGGCTTTCGATGAGCTGGAACGTCCACTTCACCCACTCGGTCACCTGATTGATGACGTGCCCGATGTCGAGTTTGGCGATTTCGGCGGCCAGCAGCTTCACCTTGTCGGCGATGCCGGTGGCGATCCAGTCGCGATTCGCCAGCACCCAGTCGCGCGCCATGGCGACGATCGGCGCGAACACCGGGGCCAGGTTCGACGCGATTTCTTTTTTGAAGCCACCGATCGCGGCTTCAAGCTGTTCCCAGTTGTGGCCGAACTCGATCAGCGACTGTTTCTGTTCCGGCGTGGCGATGTAGCCGAATTTCAGCCCCGCCTTGGTCATTTCCTCCAGCGCGTCGCGGCCCTTCATCAGGATCGGCAGCAGTTCCTGCCCCTGCTTGCCGAACAGCGTGGTGGCCATCAGCGCGCGCATCGCTGGATCAGTGGTTTTCGCGAATGCGTCGGCCAGTTCCGGCATCAGATCAGCGGTGGTGCGGGTGTGGCCGGCGGCATCCTTCATTTTGATGCCAAGATGGGCGAACAGCGCCGCCGCATCCTTGCCTTTGCCGGCGGCGGCCATGCCGAGGGTCTTGTTCAGCTTTTCCAGGCCGCCGACCAGCGTATCGGTCTCGACCCCCGATTCCTTCGCCGCCCAGGCCAGGCCGCCGAATTCCTTGGCCGAGATGCCCAGCTTGGTGGTCAGCGCCTGGGTGGCGATGGCGCCGTCGGCGGCGGCCTTCACCATCTGGAACATGCCGACCAGCGAGGCACCGGCGCCGAGCGCGCCCAGCATCGGCAGGAATTTGGCGAAACTGCTGGATACCGCGCCGATCGAAGTGTTCAGCGAGCCAAAATGCCCGCTCAACAGCCGCACATGGGCGCCCATCGAGCGGAAATAGCGGATATGCGAGGCTTCGAGATGGGCCTCGGCGTGCTCGACCTTGGCCAGCGCCTCTTCGGCGGTCTTGCCGGCGGCTTTGACCCCTTCGGCGGCTTCCTTGACGGCATGCCCTGCCGCCACACCTGCGCGTCCGGCGGCTTTGGCGCCCTCGGCGCTGGCCCGCGAGACGCCGCGGGCGGCGTCGACGATCCCGCGCATGCCCTTGACCATGGCGCGAATCGGGCCGGTGGCGGCATCGACGGCCTTGATCGTGGCGTCGAACACCGCATTGGCCATTACTGCTGCCTCCTTGCCTCAGCTTCGCGGTTGGCAATGCGTTCAGACTGCGTCAGCATCGTTTCGAGTTCGGAGACGGTCAGGCCGAGCACGAAATCGAGGTCGTTCCAGAAGCGCGCGACGTCGAAGAAAGTCTCTAGGACGTCGCCGTGGGCGCCAAAAAACCCATCAGCTCGGCGCTCAACATCATGAAGTCGCCGGCCGCCATCATTTCGACGCTGCGCAGCGGAATGTTGCAGCACGCGGCGATGAGTTTGCCCATGCCCTCGGCGTTGACCTCGACCGAGGTTTCGTCGGAGTCGGCGCGGGTGACGAAGCGCATCACCGATCCGGCCTTCATCAGGTGGCGGCCGGTCGGCGGGGTGATGGTGACGCTGGTCACCGTGGCGTCGATCACGGTGATCGGCTTGGCCAGGGTGAAGACGCGAGGGCCGGTGGCGGCGGTGACTGAGTCGCTCATGCGAGGATTTCCTGGCAGCTCGTGCCGCTGAACTTGATCTGATACTTGCCGGCGACAGTATCGACGTCGATCTTGTCGGCGACGAAGGCGTTGCGCAGCAGCCACGCCTTGCCGTTTTTCATCTGCAACTGCACGGTGACGCCGACGGTGTCGCGCAGCGCGGTGACCGAAATGGCCGGATCATCGAAGATTTCGACCTCGATCATCGGCGGATCGACCTTTTCGGTCCAGTTGCCGGTCGGGCCGGACGGGCCGATGGCGGGGGTCCGCACCACCCCGCCTGGATCGACCTTCATGCTGCCGGCGAGCGAATACAGGGTCCCGCCGACGACGAACTGCGCCGTGCCGCCGAGAACGACATTGACTGACATGGTGTAACTTCCTGGTTGTCGTTACGCGGGAAACGATCAGGCGGCCTGCGAGTTCGGCAGCGCGGGGTTGCTGTTCGCGCCGAGGTAGAACTGCGTCGCCACGGCGAAGATGGCCAGGCCCGGGACGATGTTCGGGTCGTAGAGAACATCCAGCCGGGTCGGGTCGAGCGCGTTGATCGTCACGATCAGCCCGGCGGCGAAGGCGGCGGCGTTCTGCACCCAGCCCAGATCCTCCATGATCGTGTAATCGGCGATCAGGTCGAGCTGCACGGTGCGCGGCGACACCGCCGGGATGCCGGCGCCGATCGGCGTGCCGTTCGCCACCAGCAGAACGTTGGCGTAGCGCTGGGTGACCAGGCCCCGCAGCCGGCGCAGCACCGCCATCAGGGTGTAGAGCGTGCCGACATCCAGATACGACTGATCCGCCACGCCGAAACTGTTGGTCTGATAAGTGGTGACGCAGCGCACCACCCGGCAGGTGCCGGCGCGGTCCCAGTTGAGCACAGAGATGCCGGTGGTCAGCAGGCTCTGCAGGGTGGAGATCGACGGCAGGTCCACCGGCGGCGGCGCCAGCACGCCGGTGATGGCGATCTGCTGCAGCGGCAGGTTGGGCTGGCCGACGATCGAGGGCACGATCGCCGCCGTGGCCGCCGCGGCGACCTTCCAGGACGGCGTCGGCGTGCCGAACGCGCCCCAGATCACCTGGTGCTGGTCATTCAGCGCGCCGCCGAAGGTCAGCAGGTTGGAATTGGTGTCGACGTCGGCGGCGAACACCCCGCCGTAGAGCTGGTTCAGATACGACCAGCGGCCGGCGGTGTCGGACATCATCGCCGTCATCGCCGCCAAAGCGGCGGAGTCGTTGTAGCCGGAGATGACGAAGTCGAAGTCCATCACGCCGAGGGCGGCGGCCATGCCGGACAGCACCGGAACGCCGGCGCCGCCGCTGAAGCTGCTGACCGAGACGGTGAGGCCGGCCGGGGTCGTTTCATTGCCGCCGACGGTGGCGAGGTAGTTAAGCTGCAGCGCGAGGGCGTTGACCTCGATCAGCTTGTGCTTCGTCGTCAGGGTGACGGTGCCCGACGCGGCGGTGGCGGTGACCGGCACGATGGCGGCGGTGATCGCGGCGGCGACGGCGGTGGCGATGGCGGTGGCGAGCTGGCCGGAGGTGACGCCGACCTGCACCAGATGGTCGCCGATATACAGGTTCAGCGTGCCGTTGGCGGTGGCGGGGCCGGTGATGACCACGGTAGCTGTGGCAGCGGTGCCGCCGCCAGGATCTTGCACCGGAAGCACCCACACCTCGGTGAACGGGTCGTTTGCACGGTAGGCGCCGACCATTTGCGCCAGCATGCTGCCCTTGCCGAACAGCGCGGCGGCGGCCTGCGCCGCGCCCTGGGCACCGGTGCCCTGCGGCGGCGCCATGAACACGGGCGCCAGCGGCACCGCGTTCAGCGTGCCGCCGACGATCAGCACGCGCTGCGTCTGCTGGTTGGCCAGGCTCTGCGCCTGACGGATTTCCGCATAGAACAGCGGCACGCGGATGTTGGCTGGTATCGTTGAGAACGATACGGATTGCGGCGACACGGTGCCGGACATGCGGGTTAGCTCCCTGGGGTCGTGACGGGGGTGATGAAGTGTGACTGGACCGTTCCGGCGTGGCCGATCGGCATGTTGGCGTTAAGGCCGGACAGTTTCGGCCCGGCCACCGGGTTGTAAGTCTCGCGCCATGTGCCGGTGATCAGGATGCGGGCATCGCCGGTGGTGTAGGCGCCGCCTTTTTTAAAGGTCGACGTCACCCGAAAACTGCTGACGTTCTGCAGCAGCGTGGTGAAGGTCGGCGCGGCGAACAGCGTGTCTTTGACCTGCGCCGTCAGGGTGTCGAGCTTGTCCAGCGCGTCGGATAGGTTGGCATCCTCGACCAGCGCCTGGATCACCAGGTTGATGGTGGCAGTGAAGGTCAGCGCGGTGCCGGCCTGGCTGTCGGTCTGCGCGGTCTGGTCGGCGAAGATGATGAGGCGCGGCGTGTCGCCTTCGGCCACACCCTCGACGCGTTCCTGCTCGACGCGGTCGCCGGCGATGGTGCCGGCGGCGCGCAGGATCTGCGCCGTGGTGAAGCGGATCAGCGCCGCCTGGTCGCGGAGCACAATCACAGGCTGCCTGGGGGCAGGCGGAGCCGTGCGGCGTCTTCGTTGGAGGCGGCGGTGAGGCGGATTTTCAGGTCGCCAAGGCCGTCCGGCTCGACCGGGTCGCTGATCCGGTAGAGCACGTTGCGGATGAAGAAATGATCGCCCTGGACCGGCTGCACCGGGAACTGCGCGGCGCGGATGCCGAGAACGATGGCGGTGTCAACGATCTCGATACCGTCTTCGAATTTCGTCTGCTGGTAGCGGTCGTTGAAAATGCCGGACACGGCGAACGGGCCGGTCTGGGCGGTGTAATACTGGACGGTCTCGCCGAATGCCGCGCTGCAGGCGGCGAGCACCGTGGCGTCGAAATCGATCATTTAAGCTGCGGGCGGCGGGGCGGGCTCGGACGCGGCCGGCGCTGCGGGCGCGTCGAGATGGCCGGCGGCGACCAGTTCGGCCGCCACCGACGCGGGCAGCGGCAGCGAATCGCCCGGCCGGAACGGGTGCGACCCGCCCGACAGGTAGATTTTCGTCTGCGCCGTGACGGTGCGGGTGGCTTCGTCCATCGGTTACGACTCCGACCGGCCGGACTGCAGCATGTCCGGGCGGGTGCAGATGTGCAGCGGGTAGGCGGTGGCCTCGATGTCCACCTTTTCGTTGCGCTTTTCGTCCGGGATCATGCGGACGTAGCGCGGCTTGCCCGGCTGGTTGACGAATTCGAACGATTCGCCGGGCGCCATCCCCTTCTGGAACACGCCGGGCGCGCCCTTGGGGAAGAACTTCACCTTGTCGGTGGGGATCGCGATGGTCGAATTGTCGTCGCTGCCCCGGTAGTTCACCCAAGTGATGCCGCCGAATGAAAACTGTTCGAACGCGTTGAACTGCTTGCCGTCACGGATTTCCCGCGCGTCAGAGAAGTTCAGGAAGGTCTTGCGGACGTCCTGATGGTTGGTGAACTGGTCGAAGAACGTGTCGCCACACAGGCCGATAATCTGCGTGGACGGCAGCCACGTGCCCTGCGCGGCGCGCACCATTGCGCGGCGAATCTGATTGCACAGCGGCCGGATCGTTCCGGTTTCGGCGGTGGCGCCGGCGGACAGATTGAAGCCGATCTCGGTCGCCGGGGTGATGCCGAACTCGTTGAACCAGTTGAACAGCGTGCTGCCGTCGTTATCAAGCAGCAGGCCCTGGATCATCGCGAGGCGATGATACTCTTCCGTGTATGCCAGGTTTGACAGGATGCCAGTCGGGCCGGCGAGGCGCCGCTGCACCTCGGTGACGAGCTGCATCAGCACGGTCTGCGCGACGCCGCCGTCGCCGATGAACTCGCGCACGTTCTGGATCTCGTGCGACTTGATCGCGTCGCCGTGGAACAGGCGGAGCACGTCGAAGTAGCGCACCTTGCGCTTTTCGGTGACGCGCTCGGTGCGCGGGGCGCCGCGCGGGCTGGTGGGCAGCAACACCAGCACACCATCCCGCTCTTCGACCGCCATCGCGGTCGTGCGCAGCGGAACGGGCGTGCACAGGTCCATATCGCCCAGCATCGTGGGGATGAACGGCTGGCGATCGACCCACGATGTGAGGGAGATCGCCGAAAACGCATCGGACCGGAAGACGTTCAGAATATCCATGAAAGGCGGCTCCTGCGGGAGGGGGAAGCGCGCCTGACCGGCGCGGCGGGAAGGATTCGGATCAGCGGGCGATGATGCCGCGGGATGCCAGCGAGGCGATGGCGGCGGTTTCGACGGCGGCGACTGATCCGCTGTTGGCGATCGAGGGGTCCCACTGCAGCTCCGCCTTGTTCACCTCGGCGAGGCGGGTGATCACAGTGACTTTCTTGCTGCCGCTGGCCGGGATGTAAGCGAGGTTGTACAGCACCGCGACCGCGGGCAGGTTGGCGGCGCCGGTGTAGGAGGCGTAGCCGGCGGGCGGCACGTTGACGGTGAAGGTGTCGCCGGCGACGAAGGCGGTGCCGCCGGCGGTGACCGTCAGGTTGATCTCGGCGCTGGTGAAGCCGGTTCCGGCGGTCGCCACGCCGAGGTTGACGCCGTCCGGGTCGATCACGTCGAACGTGGTGGCGGTCAGCGCGATCAGCGTGTAGAGGCCGATCTGCGCCGCGACACCGGCCGTGATGCTGCCGATGGTGCCGTTGCCGGTGTTTTTGACGCCGGCGGTGCCGACCGGCGTGCCGACCGCGTGGGACAGCACCAGGCCGGCCTGCTGCGTCAGGTCAACGGTGCCGGCGTTGGTGATGGTGCCGACGTCGCGCGAGAGCTTGCCGTCCGCCTCGCTGATGACGAAGCCGCCGGTGTACCAGTTCTCGGTCAGAATGGGTGAAACCATCGTGGTGGGTCCTGTTCAGTGTCGGGTGTTGGGAGCGGGAGCCGGGTGCGGATCAGGTCCGGCGCGGGGCGAATCCGTTCGCGGCGGCCTGCTGATCCCACAGCGCATCGATCGCGGCCTGGCCCTTGGGTGCGGCGACGGCGCCGGCGCCGGGGCGGATCGAGCGGTAATCGTCCATCCGTTCGGCCAGCCGTCCGCCGCCGGCGGCGGGCTTCGGCGCGGCCTGCAGCAGGCTGATGGCTTCCTTGCGCGGCAGGTCGGTGGTCAGCGCCAGGCGGACGGCGAATTCGAGGTTGGCCGCGGCGGCGGGCGATTCCAGGATGGCGGCGATGCGGCCCCGCTCACGCAGGCGGGCGGCGCGCACCGGGGTGCTGCCGCGGGCCTCGCGGCGGTCCGATTCCTCGTCGTCATCATCGTCGCCTTCGTCGCCTTCGCCGTCTTCGTCACCCTCGTCGGTGCTGTCGTCAGCCCGATTGGCGGCGGCATTCTTCTTGCGCGGCTTGGGCCTGTCATCGGCGGAGCCTTCGTCTTCGGCGCTGCTGGTGACGTCTTCTTCCGTTTCATTGGCGTCCTCGTCTTCAGATGCCGGCTTCACGGCGGCGGCGCCGATGCCGCGGAACTGAATCGTCGGCATGGCCGCGCTGGCGAGCAAGGCGGAGCGGGCCGGCACGCGGACGCGCGGCTTTTCGGTAGCGACAATGGACATTGATGACCTCGTTACAGGAGCTGAAGGAACGCGTCGAAGGCTTCGTCCGGGGCGGCGACACGGTCCGCCAGTTGCAGTTTCACGGCCGCCGGCCCGAGGAACGTGCTGGCATCCATGTCGCGCACCGCGCTGGCGGCGATGCCCCGGTTGCGGGCCACGGTTTCCTCGAACAGCACGCCGATCGTATCGATATCGGCCTGGAACCGCGCGCGGGCCTCTTTCGACAGGGGTTGGGTCTCATTGCCGTCTGCCTTGCGCTTGCCGTGGGCGATGACGTTGACGACGATACCGGCCTTGTCGAGTGCGGCCGACATGTCCACGCACATGGCGATGACGCCGATCGAGCCGGCGCCGCCGGTGCGCGGCACGGTGATCGTGTCGGCCGCGCTGGCGAGGCAGTAGGCGGCCGAGTAGGCGGCTTCGTTCAGGATCGCCCAGATCGGCTTGACGCCGCGCGCGGCATGGATCGTGTCGGCGAGATCGAACACGCCGGCGACTTCTCCGCCCGGGCTGTCAATGTCCAGGACGATGCCCTTGACCGAATTGTCGCCGACGGCGTCGAGGAATTTTGCCCTTATGCCATCATAACCAGTCATCCCTGAGAAGGGATGCAGGCCGTGGCGCTGCACCAGCGTGCCGCGGATCGGGATGATCGCCGCGCCTTCCGGCGTGACGTCGTAGGGGCGGTCCGGTTCGGCGTCGCCGGACAGGTCCGGGGCGAACATCGCCGCCATGGAGCCGTCGGTGCGCGCCAGGTGGGTGATGCCGAGGCGTTCGGCGAGCGCGGCCATGATGATCTCGGCCTTGCCCTCGGTCAGCATCAGCGGGGTGTTAAAAACCCGCTGCGCCAGAAACGGAAAATGGCTCACCGGGAGAGGCCGCCCAGCACGACAGATGTCATCAGCACGATGGCCGCGAGCAGGGCGACCACGATGCCGAACGCCGTCAGGTCGAGGCCCGGCCGGGTGTTGTCTGGCGCCCAGAAGTCCTGATCCCGGTCCGGTCGCCCCGCGGTTGATCCGGGCGGCGGCTTCGGGGAGGGAAACGGCGGCGCTGGCATGCGGGACATCACTGTTCCTCCGGCTTCACGGCCACTTCCTGCGCCGGCAGCCCGGCCCAGTCGGGCAGGCGCAGGCCGCGCGCCTTCATCTGCGCCTGCTCGACCTCCCGCTCGTCCAGGATGTCGAGGTAGTAACGACCCGAGATGGTGGACGTGCTGTCGGACAGCGTGGTCAGAGCGGCGTCCAGTTTGAGCACCTCGCCCTGCGGTTCCTTGACCGGATCGATCCAGCCGCGGCCCGGACCGATCCAGCGCGCGTGGGCGTAGGCGGTGCGCATGTCGGCGAAGTCCGGCGCGTTGCGTGGCAGCGCGTCGGCCAGGTGGGTGTCCAGCGCCTCTTCGAGCCAGGCGCCGTAGATTTGCGCGGCATAGCGTGCCGAGAAACTGCCGCGGCGGCGGATCAGGGTGCGCCAGGATTGCAGCATCGCACCCCGAAAGCTGGAATAGTTGGTGTGGCGGAAGTCGCCGGAGACTTCCTCGAAAGCCTGGCCGGTGCTGGCGGCGAAGTTGCGCAGGAAACTGGTTTCAAAGGCGTCGAAATCGGCGGCGTGGCTGCCGCCGGACGCGGTCTCGATGCTTTCGCCCGGGGCGAGCAGCGGCATCCGCACGCCGCCCAGCGACATGCCGTGTTTGGCGTGCCAGGCCGCGCGGGCGCCCAGCTCGCCGACGAAGGCGTCATCGGTCGAGGTGGCTTCCTCGCCATAGGTGCCGGCGTCAAGGGCGTTGCGCACCTGTTCGGGGTCGTAAGGCGACTTCAGGAAGAAGCCCACGATGGTGCGCAGCACGGCGGCCTGCAGGGTCGCGGTGTCGTACTTGTCCAGCATTTTGAAGCGCGCCAGAATCGGCGTCAGGATGCTGTTGCCGCGATGCTGATCGTCGCGTTCCTTGTCGTAGTAGTGCACCACGATCGGGCGGCCCCACGGGGTTTCACGCGGGTAGAAATCCCACACCATGCTGCGGTCGGCGTCATACCAGTCGTTCTGGTGCGCCTGGCGGATGTGATAGCCCATCGGGGCGCCGAGATTGTCGATCTGCACGCCGCCGCGGCGGTCATGCGTGTCAACCATCTGGTAGGGGTTCGACAGGCGGTCCGGGTCGATGCCCTGCAGCGCCGTGCTGTAGCGGGCAGCGCCGCGGCCGAGCCGCTCCGGCGCCCAGAGCAGCATCCCGAGGCACTCGCCGTCGATCAGGAAATGCAGATAGGACAGGTAGAACTGCTGCGTCATCGTCAGCGTGCGGGCGGCGTCGCTGTGGAAGTTCAGATCGTCCGCCCAAAGTGTCCATTCCGAGCGCACGGCGGCGGCGTACTCGGCGGCCCAGGTGGCGTCGAAGGCCTTGTTGAAGCGGGACAGGGCGCGCCAGTTCGGCGTCGGGATCGGGTGGAAGTCGGCGCCGATCGCCGCGTCGGCGATGCGGGTGACGATGCCGCCCTTGGCCCAGCCGTTATTGCGCACCAGGTCGCGGGTGCGGGCGACGACGCGGTCGCGGTCGAGGTTGATCTCGGAGTCGGGGCTGCGCAGCCAGGGCTGCCAGTCGTTCATGTCCTGGCTGTAGGGGACCTGCGCGTCGTAGGGGAACGCGTTGGCCATGCCGCCACCGGACAGCCCGGCGCGTGCGCGCGGCGGTGCCGCTGGCGCTTGCGGGCGCAGCGGCTGGCCGAGCGTGTCCACCAGGCCCTTCATGCGAAGCTGATTCCTATGGCTCGGCGTGGCCGCATGCCGAGGGCGGCCTGCAGGTCGGCGATCAGTTGACGCAGCCGGCCGGAGTCGGCGCGGGTATAGGTGACAGACCGGTTGCCCTCGCCCTGGGCGTAGGAGACGGTGGCGACCATCTGCCCGGATTCGAGGGCGATCAGCGCCGTCTGGGCGGCGGCGAGCGCGGCCTGCAGGGCAGGCACCGCCATGCCGGTGAAGGGTCCGGTGGCCATCGGTTGACGATTCCTGTCTTGCGGTTGACGCTACCGGCGCAGCAGTGAGGCGATCCGGTCGAGGCGGTTGACAGGCGAGCGTTGGGCCGGCGCGGGCGCAGCAACAGCGGCCATTCTGGCTGCTGCCGCTGGAACGGGTCCCGCGCCGGTTCTCGTGGTGCTGGTCTTCGTCACCAGCACGTTCGTGTCCCACTCGGCCGCCCAGGGCGGCGGGCGGTCCCATTTGATCCGCGCCAGACCGTGCAGATCGGCCAGCACGTGGCAGCCGACATGCTGGTCGAGCGCTTCGTTGCGGGCGTTTTCGGCGATCTTCACCCAGCGGCCCTTGCTGTCCGGCCGTTCGGCCACGACCTGGTCAAACCAGCGGTGGCGGGTTTCCGGGGTCTCCGGCTTGTCGGTGTCGGGCCACTCGCCGCGCAGGCAGCGCGGGTGGTGGACATACCAGGCACCCGGTTCGGCGGTGGCGAGCTGGCCGCCCAGGTCATTCTTGAAGCTGTTCGGGTTGAACAGCAGCAGCGGTTCGGACCCCGTCGCCCTCGCGTCGCGGTCTTTGCGCTTGGATGTCGGATAGACCACCTGCATCCGCGCCGCGTTCGGCCCGGAGGCACCTTTCATCGGCAGCACGCTCCACACGTCGCGGCCGTCCGCCTTGCCCAGGAACTTCACCTGCCGCCGGGCGCGCAGCCGGCGCCAGGCGGCGTAGGCTTGCTGGGTGACGCCGGGGAAGCCGGCGCTGTCGTAGCCGATGGCGCGCAGCCGCAGGCCGCGTCCGGACCCGTCGGCGAGCGGATAGGCCGCCTCGGTCAGGCGTTCCAGCAGATCGTCCCAGTCTTTCAGGCTGACAGCGGTGTCGGCCGGGATCTGTTCGACGTCGACGATCCAGGATTCGCCGTCGATCCCCCAGCCCCGCACCATCATATCGAAGCGATTGTTCTGCACGTCGACGAAGCAGGTCAGGAACCGCACGCCGTCCGGCACTTGCTGCAGCGGCCGGTCTTCGGCGCGGTCCGCCAGGGTGACGGCGTCCACCTGGCCGATGCGTTTGCGCGGTTCATAGGGCAGGCCGAAGCGGCGGGCCATCACCGTGCGCAGCGGCTTGTCGTCGCCGGTGATCAGCAGGTCGCGTTCGGCGTGCACCTTGGCCGTGGCGAGGGCGCCGATGCCGCCGATGATGAACGGGCTCATCGCGCCGACGATGTGGAAGCCGGCGATGTCGCGGCGGGCGCGGTCGCCCTCGATCGAGCCGTCCGGGGCGATGGTTTGCCCGATTCCCACCCATTTGCCGTCCAGGTTCATCGCCCGACGGTGCTTGTCGGCGATCAGGCTGCCGCAGGACGGGCAGAGCAGCGCCGCCGAGTCGCGGATTTCGTCGAGCGGGGCATTTTCCGGGTAGTGCAGCGCCATCACCCGCGATGCGAGCGGGTGCGGCGAGCTGAAGTCGTTGCACTCCGGGCACGGCCAGAACCACATGCAGCGCGTGCTGCGCGCGTAGAGGCGCATGATGCCGCGCTGCCAGAAGGCCGGTTCCAGGCCGATCGCTTGGTCCGGGTGGCTGACCGCGAGGATTTTCGAGTCGCGGCCGAAGGATTGGCGGCGCAGGTCCGCCAGGTCGTAGACATCGCCCAGCGACTCGGGCGCGGCGTCGATTTCGTCGAGCACCAGGCGAGGCGCGCTCTTGTTGCGCATGTTATTGTCGGCCATGGGCAGGAATTGCAGCCACATGCCTGAGCGAAACGACTTGAAGTGGATGCTGCGATCGACCGGGTTGGGTCCCAGACGGGTCTTAAGGATGCCGTGCTGCTCGATCATCGGGTTGATGACCGCTTTCACGTAGGCTTCGACCACGTCATCCGTGGGTTCATACCAAAGCATATCGGCCGGATCGGCATCCACGCTTTGGAGAATCCAGTTCTCGCCGATGGCGGTCTTGCCGGAACGGCCCGGGCCGGGGATCGCCACGGTCAGGTAATCCGGGTTGGTCAGGGCCTCCATGGGTTCGATGAGGTAGGGCGCTTCATCGTGCGACCAGCGGCCGACATAGCCGCCGCCGCGATTATCGAGCCAGCGGTGGCGGGCGGCGTGGTCGGCGACCGAGATCAGGTCCGGTGGCAGGTAGGCGTTCAGCGCGGCGCTGATGAGGTCGGCGGCGCTGGCGAACGGCAGTTCAGGCCTGTTGTCGAGCATCGTCAGTCAAGTCCCCTGCCGCGAACTGGGCCTGCAGATCCTTCACCGCGCTGCGCTGGGTATCGGCGTAGCGGGCGAGCACGGCCTGGGTGTAGCCGGGCGGCCAGTCCTGCTCGCGGGCGAGCTGCTGGATGAAGGCACGGGTGTCGCGCGAGAGGCGGGCGAGCATGCCGGCCAGCGCCGCGCCGATCTGTTCGGCCGGCACCAGGGCGCCGGATTTCTCGGCTTCCTCGCGCTGCAGGCGGCGGAGCTGCATCGCCTTGATCTCGTCGCCGATCGACGGCTTGATCTGCAGCGGCAGGTCGGCGCCCGGCACGTCGAAGGGGAGGCGAAGCTGGGCGAGGGCGGCGTCGCGTTCGGAGGTGGCGGCGGCCTGTTCCTCCTGCTTCGTGCGGAGGAAGTCGAAGACGGCCTTGAAGTCGAAGACGTAGGAGCGTCCGTTGGTGCCGGCCGACTGGATCGGGAACTCGGGCCGATACTTCATCATCCACGCCGACAGGGTCGGCAGCGAGCAGCCGAGGGCCGCCGCCAGCTCGATCTTGTTGCCGGTCGGGGCGGCGGCGGACATACGAAAACACCTACAACAACAGAAGGTTAACCGAAATTTTGCTAAGACAGACCGTCAAGCCGGGGCGCGAAATGCCCTCGGTTTGGCCCTGCCCCCGGGAGGGACCCGCGGCATTAGCGGGCGGAAGCTATGGCCTCGGCGAAGCGGCGCGCGAGAGCTGTCACCCAGGTGGCGAGGAAGGTCTTCTCGACGCGGGCGTGGTAGCCCATGCGGGCGTGGTAGTGGGTCTCGGGTTCGAACGCGGTCAGGCGCGTCAGGTGGCCGCCGGCGAGGCGGCGGAAGTAGCCGCCGATACCAGCCTTGTTGGCAGCGACACCGGCGGGGAGGAAGGCGATTGTGCCGTCGGCGTCAGCGGGTGCCTGGATCGGGCCTTGCACGTTCTTGCCGAGGGCGCGGTGCGCGGCGCGGAGCAGGCGCTTGCGGCGAGCGTGGCGGCTTTCCTTCGACTGCGACTTTAGGGTTTTCAGCGTGCCGTCTGGGATGTTGCCGAAGGCGTTCAGATCCAGGCTCTTGCCGGGCAGCACGAGGGCGCTGCCGGGCTTACGGGTGTTGTTGGCGGCGGTTCGGGTGCCGCCTTGTTCCTCTTCCTCCAGGTATTTGGCCTGGACTGGGCGCAGGGTGACGGTGGCGGCGAGGTGGTCCCGGGTCGCGGCGAGGGCGCGTGGGGCTATCGCGGCGCGGTCGGTGAAGGCGGTGGGGCGGTCGAAGACTTCCGGCATCGCCTGGTTGACGGCGACGCTGGCGGCTCGGGCGCAGTCGTTCAGGGCTTGCGATGCGGCGTAGCGGAGCTGCTTGTCGGCGAGCGCGGCGAGGGACTTCTCCATGCGCGTCAGGCCGCTGGTGTCTACGGTGAAGGCGATCACATGACACCTCTTCGGAAACGAACTGCCCGAGATTTTCGGGTAGTTGACGGCGCAGAAACGACGAACGCCCGACCTGTTGCCGGGCCGGGCGTGCGATTCGCGTGACGATAGCGATTTACTGCCATAATTCTTGGGCGTTTTGGAAGCCCTTAAAAATAATTATTTCGGGCGATCAATCCGGCGACGATCAGGTCGATCCCCTGGGCGTGCCAGCGCTGGATCGCCTTGTGGTCGCAGCCGAGCACCTTGGCGATGCGGTTCCAGGTGAAGAGGTTCCGTTCGGAGATCGGGTGCACCAGCATCCTCGCGCCGACGATGCGGCGGAGCACGTAGCGGTCCTGCGGGATCAGGCGCAGCCATTTGAGGGCCTCATCCATCGCATCGATGCGGCGGGCGGACGGGACTGGCGGCTTGATCGGGGTCTCGGTCCAGCCATAGGCCTCAATGGCGGCGTGCACGACATCCATGCCGCCAGCCGACATGCGCGGGCTGAAGCCGCTGCCGGGCAGCGCCAGCAGGGTCATTCCGGCCGCTTCGAGGTGGGCGTTGACGTAATCGGCGTCGATGACGATTTCGGTGTCGGCTTGGTCAGACATCTTACACCACCTCCCCAAACAGGGCATTGATCGAGGATCTCAACCGGCGTCTGGCGCGCTCCATCTCCACTTTGTTTGCAGGCGACCGGCACGACTTCCAAGCGTCCGTCGCGTCCCATTCGTCCGCTATAGCAGCGCGGTATTCCATAAGCAGCGGGTCAGGCGCTTCATCGTCCGGGGCTAGGCTGGCATGGAAGCTCATGACTGTCCCTTTCGTGCAATTTGGTCGATCTGCGACAGTGCCGTGTATGGCCGGGTTCGGGCCGGGCAGTCGGTGTGCGTTTCGACGGTGATCGAACGGATGCCTGAGAGGGCGGCGCGGAGGCGGGCGATCTCATCCGACGCCCAGCGCGGGTTCTGGCGGCAGCGGAGAAGGAGGTTCTCGCCGGCGGTTTCGGCTTGGCCAGTCGGTGGCTTCTCTCTCTCGCCGGCCGGTTCGGGTTGGCCGGTCGGTGGCTTCTCTCTCTCACCGACCGGCGCGCCTGGGTCGATATCCGCTCGACCGATCCAGATCGGCTTGCCGCCGACGCCGCCGACCCGGACAGCGGACTTGCTTGGGCCAGCCGCCGTGGGCAGGCGCAGCAGTTCGGTGCGCCAGATGTCGCCATCATAGGGGCCGCGCTGGAACAGCGCCTTGACCACTGCCGGCATGAGCCACACGCCGCCGCCGTCACCCAAGCGCGGCACGGGTCGGCCAGTCTTGTCCTGCAGGTCGCTGGCACGGATCACCCTTATGCCGTAGCGCCCGAGGCAATCCTCGGCGTTGCGGATTTCGCCGCCATCGTGCGTCGCGTCATGGCCAGCGAACACACGACTGATAAGCGTGCCGACCTGATCGTGCCTTGTGGTGCCGTCAAACTGCACGAGGCTTGACATCAGCGCCCTTATCACGCGGCGGGGCACACTCTCTTCGTGAGCGATACAGGGTTGATACAGGTCGCGATACAGGTTTTTCATCTACTAACCTCCTGATAACTAACTAACTATTCATTACTGTATCGCTGTATCTTCTGTATCGTGGTTTTTGCATGCAGTTCTCAAACGCCTATGGAGAATTCCAGCTTTGCACGATACAGCGATACAGACATGATTTTGCTGCGTTTTCCTGATACAGGGAATGATACAGGCTGATACAGCGATACAGCCCTGTTTTTGCTCACACTTACCCTGACGGCGACTTCTCACGCATCCGGTTGATGAACGCCAGCACCTTGCCGACATCGAAAAGGTAGCCGCTTTCCAGCGTGCCGCCGCGCTGGGCGACGGGGAAACGGTCGCCGTAGCGGTCGATCATGCCGAGCAGTTCGGGCACCGGCATGTCGATTACCTTGATCAGATCGCGCCAGCCAACGGGCTCGACCGGGTCGATATCGGCGCGGCCGATCCAGATTGGCCTGCCACCGACGCCGCCGACGCGGACCATGAATTTGCTGGGGCCTGCGGCTGTCGGCAGGCGCAGCAGTTCGGTCCGCCAGCGGTCGCCCTCATAGCGTCCGCCGTTGAACAGCGTCTTGACCGCGACCGGCATGAGCCAGATGCCATCATCGTCACCCAAACGGGGCACGGGGCGGCCCTGCTTGTCCTGCAGATCGCGGGCGCAGATCACGCGGATGCCGTAGCGGCCGAGGCACTCCTCTGCGGTGCGGACGTCGCCGCTGTCGTGGGTGGCGTCATTGCGGGCGAAGGCGCGGCTGATCAGGGTGCCGACCTGTTCCTGCCGGGTGGTGCCGTCATACTGCACCCGGGCGGACAGCAGGGCCTCTATCACCCGGCGCGGCGCGCTATCTTCGGCGACGTCTTCGGCGATGCGGACGAAATCGCGGATGGCGACGACGCCGATGCGGGCTTGTCTCGCGTCGGGGACGCCATCCTCGGTCATGATCCACCAGCCGGCGAGGATCGCCGACATCTGATCGATCTCGCCGCCGGCGCAGCCGACGCTGGCCAGCGCGGTGCGGTAGGCTGCCGCCGCCGCCTGCCATTCCGGCCAGTGCGCGAGGATGCGTCCCCACAGTCTCGGGCCGTCCTGCTTCATGCGGGCGGTCAGCGCCTCCATTTCCAGCTTGTTGTCGGCGCCGGCCTGCGGGGCGACCAGGTCGATCATGGTGATGCGGCGCAGATGCTGCGCCTGCAGCTCCGGCGGTGACACGCTGGCGTAGATGAAGCCGCCGACCATTTCCAGGGTGCGGTGGCCACCGTCGTTGGTGCCGCGATGCCCCTTCAGGCCCTCGCCGCCGCTGGAGGCGAGCACCAGGTCCATCAGTTTCTGCGCGCCTTCCTGATCGACGCGATCGGATGGCTCATCGATGAAGATCGGCATCGCCTTGCCGTTCATCGCGCCGACGACGCCGGCGGCGGTGGTGTCGTTGGTGTAGTGGTGTACCGGCGCGCAGGCTCGGCCCACCGCCATCAGCAGCGTCTTGCCGCTGCCCGGTTCGGCGCGCAGGAACGCGTTGACGCGCCAGGACGGGGCGGCGCCGAGCAGGCCGGCGGCGATGACGCCGAGGTAGATGATGGCGCCGGCGGTGCGCTTGAAGCTCCAGAGTTTCTGGATGTCATCCTGCAGGGCGCGGCCGACATCGGGGCCGCACGGCTCCTTTGGACGGGGTAAGGGGGGACCGCCGACCCAGACGGTGCCGTCGATTCGCGCACCGGCGCGGCACCACTCGCCGTCGATCAGGATGGCGTCGCCGCTGTGCACCGCCGGGCGGCCCTGCGAATCGCGCCAGATGCCGCTGTGACGGATCAGCACGTGCGGGCCGTAGATGCCGGCGGCGAAGGCCTGGCGCATGAGATAGGCGCTGGCTGCCGCGGCGTTGAAGCCGGTGTCCATCACGGTTTCGACGGTTTCGCCGGCCACCACCTCGCGGTGGATGCGGCGCTGGGCGAAGTTGGCCTCCAGCCATGCCAGGTCGCCGCCGAACAGCATCTGCAGCTCGCTGCGGGAACCGAGCGCCCGGGCGGCGAGGCAGCGTTCGGCGCCGGCGACGTCGAGGAAGTAGGATTTGCCGTTCTCATGCCCGAGGGCGATCACCGGGCAGGCTTCTTCCTGCTGTTCGGGCGGGGTTTCGTCACGCATCTTTTTGCGCTTGCGGGCGAGGTCGAGGGGGATTGGTTCGGCCATCAGGCATAGACTCGCACTTGCGGCAAAGCAGGGATGGGGCGGCGCATCTTCTTCAGGATGGCCTCACCCATGGCGACGGTGGCGGTGGTGAGGCCGGCGGTGCAGCCGCGCAGCCAGGCCTGCTGTTCGGCCTGGTCACCGCAGAGGAACACGCCGGAACCGCGCGACATCAGCCACGCCAGCGGGGTTTCGTGGACGAAGACGGGGCCTTCGGCGTGGCCGGGGTGGGCCGGCGCGCCGCACACCGCGCTGTCGCAGGCGTAGCGGGCGGTGACTGTGAGCAGGGCGGGGTCGCAGGCGATCAGGTCTTCGACGTAGTGGCCTTTGAGCGCCTCGCGCTGATCGTGGGTGAGGCCGTCGGCGATGAAGCCGCGCGGGCGCAGGCGGTAGCGCGGCTTGTGGCTGGCACCCCAGCGGGCGGCGATGATCCAGCGCCAGGACTTCTTCGGCGGCTTCGGCGCGGTGTCGATATCGAACATGCCGTCGGCCTCGGTCACCGGCGCGATCGCCAGCACCGGCGCGATGTCGGCGATCAGGCTGGCGCTTTTGAACATGCGCTGCCGGGCATCGAGCAGCTGCTGGCTGTAGCGGAACTGCAGCGACAGCATCAGGTCGCCGAGTTCATCCATGGCGGGCGAAGCGCTCCGGGGTTTTCAGGATGAAGCCGGGATGGCCGATGGCCTTGGCTTTCTTGTTCACCGCGGCGAGGTCGAAGGCGCCCATGGTGACGCCGCGCTGGGCCGCCCAGGTGCGGATGGCTTCCTGGCCGGCGGTGATGGGTTCGGTCAGGGGGGCTGAGGGGGCGAAGCGGGGGACGGGGGCGCCGGCCTGGTGGGTGACGCGGGCGGTGACGGCTTCGACCTGGGGGGCTTCGACCTGAGGGGCTGCGACCTGGGGCAGGACGATGGGTGCCGGCGACCCGACCGAGGGCGCACTCGCCGGCAGATGCGTAGAACCACCGCCTTGCGCCAGGTTCTGCGCGGCGGTGCCCTCGGTCGGATGGGGTGTGCGATTCTGGGGAAAGCTCGCCGGCAGCATGGCCGACGGCCGGCTCAACCCGTGCTGTTTGGCGGCGGCGCGGACACCGTCACCGGGCGGCATCGGCGGCCCGGGCAGCTTGGCCAGCGCGGCGTAGACTTCGCTGAACGGGGTTTCAGTCGGCCAAAGCTCGCGCAGTTTCGCAGTGCGCTCGAAGGTTTTCCAGCCCCGGAAGGTGGCGGCGGCCGGGCGGGCCTTGGCCGGCCGGCCGATGACTGGCTTGACTGGTTCCACGGCAGTAACGGGCGCAGGTGGCGGGGCAGCGGCAGTTGGCGGCGCGACAGAAACGACCGGCGGCGTGAAGGGCGCGCCGCCGGTCCTCATGGACAACGGCAATGCCGGTGGTGCGACGGCTGGCACCGCGACCGGCGTGCCGATACGCTCAAGCGCGGCGGCGAGGCGGGTGAGGGCGGTCAGCGCCCGGTCGCTGAAGTCGACAGTCACGGTCAGGTTAAACATAGGACACTCCCAGGCAGAGCGTTGTGGTTTTGCGGAGGAAGTCGCGGAACGTGGCGCGGTAGCCGGCCTCGCGGTACGCCTTGAACGTGGCGTAGCGGGCGGCACCGGCCGAGGCGGCGGTGAGGTATTCGGCGTCGAAACCCTCGATCCGGACGGCGTAGCGGCGGGGGCGTTTGCAGCGGTCAGGCATGGGAACACTCCAGAACGGGAAGATCGCCGCGCCACCAGCGCCAGTGTGCGGCACAGAAGACTTCGGTTGGCACCGCCGGCGCCGGATGCAGATCCACGACCGTGTCGTGCGGGTCGGGGTCGTGGCCCGGCTTGACGGCGACATAGTCGGGCGAGCCGCAGGTGGTGCAGCACAGGGCCGGTTTCGGTGCTGGCGGCAGGTCGTAGCGGGCGGCGGCAGCCATGGTCAGAACCGGATGTTCAGCGGCGCGTCGGGCGTGCGCATGACGACGTCGGACCCCTTGATGCGGATGGCGATGCCGCTCTGGCGGCAGCCGTTGCCGGCATAGGCGAACCACAGATCGATGCAGCCGGCGGTTTTCAGGGCTTGCAGACCGTCCAGATAGCGCCGGCCGAACAGGCTGAGGAACTCGGTGCGCGGTGGCAGCAGGCCGCCGGCGGCCGCGGTCTCCTGCAGGAACGTCTGCAGCCCGGTAAGGCCGGACAGGCGCGGCTTCTGCGGCGCCTCGGCGCGCTGGCGCTGCGGCGAGGCGGTGAAGGCCGGCGGCATTTTCGCGCCGTCGGCGGATTTCACGCCCCAGGTCATGCCGGTGTTGCTGCGCACCTGGCGGGCGAGCTGCACCGCGAGCGAGGGCGCGCCGGTGTAGATGATCTTCACCGGGTGCTTGCCGCCACGGTTCTCATAGATGACCAGGCGGGGCAGCGGCGCGTCGGGGATACCGTCAAACATCACAGCGCCCCCGAACGGCGGCCCAGGGTGACGATGTCTTCGGCTTCATCGTCGTAGCCGGCGGCGCCGCCGCGGGCGGATTTCAGCATGGCGGCGACCCGGGCGGCGCTTTCGGTCATGCGCGCGTTGGCGCCGGCGACCAGGGCGCGTTCGGCGGCGCGGCGGCGACGAAGGAGACCGGTGAACAGGAGCACGACGGCGATGGCGGCGATGTGAAGCCAGAAACCCATGTGATGATCTCCCCTGTTAAATGCGGCGGGTGGTGCGGCGGGCTGGGATCAGCAGCGGCGGCAGGCCGGCCGCGTCACGCGCTTGGATCTCCCGGGTGATCTCGTCGCAGAGCGCGGTGATCTGATCGCGCAGCTCGACGTTCCGGGCGGACAGGATGGCCAGCGGCTCGCCGCCGGGTGTGGGGCCGTCGTCTTTCTCGCAGGCGTCGAGCCAGGACCGGGCGGTGGAGACGCTTTCGATGCCGGCGTCTGTAGCGAGGCGCCAGGCGGCATTTTTGAGGTTTTTGTAAGTCCCGGCGATGAAGGCGGCGACCAGCGATTCCAGCCTGTCACGGCCCTGTCGCGAAGACGATGGCGTGGCCAGATTTGTGGCGGAATTCGCCAGATATCTGGCCGTGGCCGAGGTGGCGCAACTCATCGGTATTCTCCTATACCGTGGGGGACAGACAGAGACGGAATGACGATGAAACGAGGGTTGCGGATCATGGTTGGGCTCCCATCCATTTCGGTGGCAGTATCTCCGGGCTATATTCGGAGAAACGACGATGAACGGTTGGGGCATAGCCGGATGGGTGCTGCTGGTTGCCGGCAGCACCGCCTTTGTGGCGCGCCTGTGCGGGATGCAGGTCAAGGGCAAGCCGCCCAAAGTGAGAGACATGCTCATGGTCGCGGTGGCGGGCATGATCATGGCATCGCTGGCCGACGCGCTGCCGGCGGACGCCTGGACGTGGCTTGGCCTCTGGCTGGCGTTTGTCGCTTTCGTGGTGCTCTGCGACACCGGCCGCCGCGGGTATCGGCGCTACAAGGTGGCGCAGGCGGCGGAGCGTGCCGCCGAGTCCGCCAGATGGCGGCCGCAGCCACCCGAACCGCCGGCCGAAGTCAACGGCCTCAACTTCGACGTGCTGCTTGTCTACGGCAGAAAAGGCAAGCGCGCCGAAGAGCGCCGCGTCACCGTCCACACGGTGCATATCGGCCGGAACCAGGCGGGCCGGCCGGCGGTGACGATGATCGACGGGTACTGCCACCTGCGGAAGGGGCCGCGCAGTTTCAACGTGAGCAGCATGATCGAGGTGGCGGACGGCGCGACGGGCGAGGTGATTGCCGACCCGGCCGACTGGCTGCTGGGGCGCGCCCTGGATCGTTAGTGCTAAACGCGGCAGAGTCACGCGGTAGAAGTTAGCAAATAGATACAATGACGAAGTCGGAACAACAGGGCCAAATAAAGAACTGGAAACGCCGCGAGTCTGCATCATACGGTGCTTTGCGGGCGGCTGACGATGGCAGTCATGCGGCGTCTCGGGGACGCGGGCATATGTCCGGCCGCAAGTCATGGCGCGGAATGCCAGTAATGCGTTCGACGTCGGGCAGACGTTCGGCGGGGACCTTGGTCCACATCGAGACGGCCGAGCCATTGATGGCCAGTCCCTTCGCTATCTTAGCGATGAGCCCGCGCCTGCTACGTATGAGGTCCATTCCGGTCATGCGGTCATGCTAAGCGAAACTGATCAGAGACCGCAAGCGTTATTCCTCAGGACGGCTTAGTATGGATAGAGGCACTATTGAGGCCATGGATATCGCGACCACGATTCGGACCGCCCGACGTAAGGCCGGGCTATCCCAGCGGGCTTTGGCCGAAAAGATGAGTGTTGCGCCAAGCGCAGTTGCTCAGTGGGAGACCAACGTCACCAAACCGACGATCGACAACCGCGTCGATCTCGCGTCGATTCTCTCCGTTCCCTTTGCGGACCTGCTACCTGAAGCATCGGGCGGCCACGTCGAGTCGCAAGACCCGCAGACCATTATACTCGTGCGGAAATTCGAAGCGTTGCCCGCACGAGTTCGCGAAGCAATTCTGATGCAAGTGGTGGCGACGGCAGAGTCCCTTGAAGCCGGCGAGAAAACCGTTCCCGCAAAAAAATAGCGTCCTGGATCGATCTGCTCAGTTTTACTGATTGACCGGATTGCTCAGTTGGGCTTAGTGTGCGTCCAGCATAACGGACGCCATCGCCATGCACCCTCACTGCTCCACTCTCCCCGGCTCACTACGTTGCTCACGATGCCGTGAGTTATCGCTTCGTTTCTGTTCTGTTGCAACGTCCTTTCGATCACGGTTTTCACAGTTTCGTGTGATCGGAACATCAGCATGAGACCGCCCCGCGCGTCGCTGATGGTTGCGGCACTGCAACACAACCTCGACATCTACTTGCTGATATTCGCCAACCCCAAAGTTCCGGCGGACATCCGCCTGATCTGTTGGCGTGAGGCGAACACCATCGTGGAACTGCTTTTCAACGGAGGGAAACGCCCATGAAGTGCGACACAAACGACATGCGCCCGCCGGCCATCCAGCCCAGCCCTGGCGCATGGTCCAGCCATCCGCTGCGTTCGGTCAGCAACGGCGCTATCATCATAGAGGACGGCGCCGGCGAGATTATCGGCTGGGCCACCGACTGTGCCGGCAAGACCACCGAGGATGGCCCACCCGACCGGCGCGATCCGCGCCAGATCGCGATGAACGCCATGCTGTTCCAGCTCGCCCCGGAAATGCGCACGGTGCTGGACCTGCTGTGCCAGCCGGGCGCCATCTGCATGGGACGGGTGCTGCAGGCGCGGGATAAGGCACACGTCATCCTGCGGCTGCTGGACGATCAGGCGCGCACCGCCTGGAGCTGGGATGCCTTCCACATCGAAATCCCACCGGTCGTGCACGGGAGCGCGTTGTGAGCGCCGCCCTGCCGCGCGTGCCGCACGCGCGCCGCGCCGCCGTCGCCGAGGCGTGCCCGGTGACCGCGCTGGGGCTGACCGACGGCGAATCGTTCCGCGTCCTGTCCGCCGATGGCGAGGCATGCGTGATCACCCCGGCCGGCCTGCTGGACATGCCCTCACTGACCCGGCTGTTCGGCAACGACACCGGCTGGATGCGGCGGAACTTCCCGCGCGAGCTGGTGGTGGTGACCGAACGCGCCGGCGGCGGACGGCGGGTGCCGGTGGGCATCGACGTCCGCGCCGTGGCGTTGCATCTGGCGCACGCCTGTGTGGACGCCGAGGAAGCGCGCCTCGCCATCGCGCCGCGCCGCAAACCGAGCCGCTGGCTGCGGCTGCTGGGCTGGCTGCTGGGCCGGTTCTGCGCGGTCGAGGGGTTGGCGCGATGAAAACTCTGCCCCCCACACCCGCAACGGTGGCCGACTGGCGCGCACGGGCGATCGCGGTGGCGCCGCTGGCACCGCTGTGGCTGCACGCGGCGGTCGGCGCGATGCTGGCCGATCCACGCGCGAGCAGCGATGCGATGCTGGCGCTGGCCGATGCGCTGGAGGAAGCGGCGCGCACCGCGAACCTTTATGGCCGCCCGACGGCCATTGCGCGGGAGCTGCGGCTGCTGGCCGACCTGCCGCGCCAGCAGGCCCCATCTCGGGCGAGCCACCTGGGTGACGTGCCATGAGCGACGGGATACGGGTCCGCCCCGACGTGCTGCGCTCGATCGCCGAAACGCTGGAGGCTCGGGCCGGCGCCGATGAGCCGCTGACGGCGGCGGAAATGACCAGTCTGGCGACAGCGCTGGACGACATGGCGGACGGGTCCGACCCGTTTTTCCGCAACAGCCCGGCCCGCTACGCCGCCGCCGAAGACACGATCGTCTATCTGCGCCCGCGCTGGAGCAAGCTGGAGACGGCGGGAGCGGGCCGATGATCGACGATGTGATGCTGCTGATCGTCACCGCGGTGCTGTTCGCGCCGCGCCGGACGATGCGGCCGGGCTGGGCCATCCCCTACCTGCTGTGGCTGGCGATCGTGGTCGGGGCGTTCGAAGCGGTGAAGACTGTTTTCATCTGAAAGGAGTTATGCCAGTGCTGATACGGATCGATGCCGCGCGTGCGAAGGCCGAGAAAAATCGCGTCACGCGCTACAGCCAGGCCGATGCGCTGTTCGACCACCGCCTGATGGCGTGGGACGTGGACCTGTTCGCCGCGCCCGGCGACCCCGGCCTGTACACCACGACTGACGGTGAAACGTTCCTGCGGCTGCAGCGCACCGCGCTTGAACAGCGCTGTGCGGCGAACAAGCGGCATCTGGCCGTCAAGTGGGATGTCCGCACGGGGCCGCGGCTGCCGCACGGGTTCCGGCTTGTCGCCGGCGGCGATGCCAGCAGTCCCGGACGGGTCGATTGGGTGATCTGGGCGATCAACGACCTGGGCCGGCCGGAATGCGTCGTGGCCAGGGATGAAGCGGCGTTGCAGCAGGCCGAGGCGAGGATGGCCGCGAGGGTGAAGAACTGTAGAGCCAGACTGGAGGATGCAGCATGATCGAGCGGACAGCAGCGGCGGGGCCTGACGGTCTCCGCGATCATTACGGCAAGCCCGATGACGGTTTCCGTTGGTATTACTCTTTCGATGAGGAGGACTGGACCATCGCCGACTCGCGCGAGGATGCCATCGCCAAGGGCCGGCAGGCTTACAGCGTCGATTTCTATATCTGCGAGGCGCGGGCGGATGATCTCAGTGACGAAATCTTCGACGCCGATGAGGTGATCGATGCGTTTGTCTGCCGCAACGAGAATGTCCTGACCCCGGTGATGGCGCCGTGTCAGTGCGCCGATGACGCCAAGATCGCGCTGGAGGCGGCGCTGAATGCGGCGTTCGCCAAGTGGCGGGCGCGCTACACCGACTGGCAGCCGGGGGTGCTGGCCGAGGACCGCAACAAGGAACTGGTGCCGAACTGGGCGTTCGCGGGGGCGAAGTCCGATGCGTAACCCGCTGCGCCGGCCACCCGATCGTATCATCGGCGGCGCGTCCGATCCGTATCTGCGGCGGTGGTTCATCATCCCGCGCAACCGCTGGTTCAACATCTACCTGCACCAGTTCCTGCGCAGCGATGATGACCGCGCGCTGCATGATCACCCGTGGGTCAATCTGTCGATTCTGCTGACCGGCCGCTATATGGAACACGACGTGGACGGCAACGTCACGCTGCGCAAGCCGTGGCGCCCCTGGGCGCCGTGGCGGCTGGTGTTCCGCCTGGCGACCACGTTTCATCGCATCGAGATGCTGACCACGACGTCGGAGCCGCAGGGCTGGACGGGCTACACGGTCACCCACGAACTGCCGGTGTGGACGCTGTTTCTGACCGGACCGAACGTGCGGGAATGGGGGTTTCTGTGCCCGCAGGGCTGGCGGCACTGGCGCGAGTTCACCAACCCCGCCAACAGCGGCGAGATCGGGCGCGGCTGCGATGAGTGAGCGCAAGCCGCCCGAGATCTGGTGCATCAAGTCGCCGGACGGCGCGCTGCTGCCCGGATCGGTCTCCGGCAGCGAGGGCGGGGCATGGCAACGCCGCGGCCGGCGGCGGGAAATAGAGCAACTGGCCGCGAAGGCGCTGGGTTTCGCGGCGGTGCGGATCACGCTGACCGAACTGAATGAGGTGTTTCATGCCTGAAACGAGCCGCCTGATCACGGCGCTGACCCGGGCGCGCGAGATGATCGCCTGCGACCGCGACATCGCCGCCGACAGTTTCTCCATTCCCGGCACCGCCGGCTTCCCCGATCCGGACGAAGCGGAAGTCATCGCCGAGTATGACGAAGTGCTGGCGCTGATCGACGTGGCGCTGGCCGAGCCACTGGCGGACCGCGATGCCAGGCAGCGGCGGGTGGGGCAATGGGTGCGAGAGACCTTCGGATCCGCGACGATGCTGTGGCTGGACGAACGCGCCGCGCGGGTGTTGGAGGAGGCGGCGGAACTCGCCCAATCGCTCGGCGTCATGAAAGAGACGGCGGACCGCGTCATTGGTTACGTGTTCAGCCGCCCGGCCGGCGAGCCGGCACAGGAAGCCGGCGGCGTTGGCATCACCTTACTCGCCTGCTGCGAGGCGATGGCCGTTTCGGCGGATGCAAGTGAGGCCGATGAGCTGCGGCGCGTGCTTGCGAAGCCTGCGGGTCATTTCGAACGGCGCCAAGCTGAGAAGCGCGCTGCCATGCACACCCCAGCGATCCGGTCGAATGACGGAGCGCTGGCCGATGGCTGACAAGACGAACATCGAGTGGACCGATGCGACCTGGAACCCGGTTCTGGGCTGCAGCGTGATCTCGCCGGGATGCACCAACTGCTACGCGATGCGCCTGGCGGGCACGCGGCTGAAGCACACGCCCAGCCGGGCCGGGCTGACGACGGACAGCAAGGCCGGGCCGGTGTGGAACGGCGCGGTGCGGTTCATGCCGAACTGGCTCACCCAGCCGCTGCACTGGATGGCACCGCGCGACATCTTCGTCGCCGCGCACGGCGACTTGTTCCACGCCAATGTTGACCAGCACTGGCAGGATCAGATCTTCGCCGTGATGGCGCTGGCGGAGTGGCACCGCTTCCAGGTGCTGACGAAGCGGGCCGACCGGATGCTGGAATACCTGTCGGACCCGGAGACGCCGGGCAGGGTGCTACGCTGCAGTATAAATCTGCTGGCCGCGCAGGGGGTCACCAGGCGGTGGACCCATAAATGGGTGTGGCCGCTGCCGCACGTGATGGCCGGCATCAGCGCCGAGTCGCAGCCGCATTTCAATGAGCGGATCGAGCCGCTTTCGCTGCTGTCTCTGCTGCGGTGGCGCACCTGGCTGTCGGCCGAACCGTTACTCGGCCTGCTAGATCTGGCGAACGGCATCGGGGTTTTAGACTGGGTTGTGGCCGGCGGCGAGTCGGGGCCAAACGCGCGGCCGATGCACCCGGACTGGGCGCGCGACATCCGCGATCAGTGCGTGGCGGCGAAGGTGGCATTTTTCTTCAAGCAGTGGGGGGAGTGGGCTCCCGGTGAGAACTGCGGCGGCCCCATGCGGCGCAGTGAGAACACTGCCGAATGGTTCGACGGCGAATGGCATTTCGGCCGGATGACACCATCGGAATCGGCCAATGGGCACTACGACGATGAACCGGGCCTGTATCGCGTCGGCAAGAAAGCCGCCGGCGCGCTGCTCGACGGCCAGGCGTGGCGGCAGATGCCGGAGCGTGCCGATGCCGCATAGCATGATCAGGGATCAGGAACTGATCGTCGATCTGTTCGCTGGTGGTGGTGGCGCGAGCCAGGGCATCTATCAGGCCCTCGGCCGCCATCCGGACATCGCCATCAACCACGATGAGGACGCCGTTGCCGTCCATACGCGCAATCATCCCAGCACCGAACATTTCTGTGCATCGGTGTGGGTTGTAAAGCCCGAGGTGGCATGTGCGGGCCGTCCGGTCGGCTTGCTGTGGGCATCCCCCGATTGCCGACACTTCTCCCGTGCGGCAGGCGGACGGCCGAAGTGGGGCAAAGTCCGCTCGCTCCCCGGCGTGGTCATTACCTGGGCAACACGCGTCAAGCCGCGTGTGATCCTGGTCGAGAACGTCGGCGAGATGATCGGCTGGGGACCGCTGCTGGCCGACGGCACGCCGTGCCCGAAGCGGATCGGCCGATCGTTCAACCAATGGGTCGGACGGCTGCGGGGCCTCGGGTATGCTGTCCAGTGGCGCGAACTCTGCGCGGCTGATTACGGCGCACCGACGATCCGCACCCGCCTTGTTGTCCAGGCCCGGTGCGATGGTGTCCCGATCGTGTGGCCTGCCCCATCGCACAGTAAGTCGCCATCCCTGTTCGCGCCGGGCCGGTGGCGGCCGGCGGCTGACTGCATCGACTTCTCTATACCGTGCCCGTCGATCTTCACCCGCAAGCGCCCGCTCAAGGACGCGACGATGCGCCGGATCGCTCAGGGCATCCAACGCTATGTGCTGGGCTCGCCCGATCCGTTTATCATCAAGTTTCAGCAGAACAGCGTGGGGCAGCCGACCAGCGATCCTCTGCACACGGTCATGGCGGGAGCGACACGCTTCGGGCTGGTGGCCCCGCATGTAAGCACGTTCTACGGCACCAGCACGGGCCAGGACGCAACGGCGCCGCTGGGCAGCATCACCGCCCAGGGCGAGCATCACGCCGTCGTCTCGGCCTTCCTGGCACCGATCACCCATACCGGAGAGAACCGGGGCAGCGCTGTCACTGCACCGCTCCCGACCATCACGTGCGCACACCGGGGCGAACAGGCATTGATCTCTGCCGTGCTGGGCGGATGCGGCGGCCGGGCCGCTCAGTCCCCGCCCAGGCCGGTTACCGCCCCGTTCGGCACGATGACGACGAAGGCCGATAGCGTGCTGGTCTCCGCGTTCCTGGCGCAGCACAACCTCGACGCCATTGGTCGCGATGCACGAGGCCCACTGGCAACAATCACGACAACCGGGGCGCAGACACAGGTCGTGGAAGCGACTTTGTCGGATGCCGACGCGGCTGGTGCTGAACGGGTTGCTGCGTTCCTGGTGCACTATTTTGGCTCCGGCAAGCAGGGGCAGGATCTGCGAGAGCCGATGGGCGCGGTCACGACACGGGACCGCTACGCCCTCGTGACGGTCGAGGGTGTCAGGCGGCCGATCGTCGATATCGGCATGCGGATGTTGTCGCTGCCGGAACTCGCCGCCGCGCAGTCGTTTCCTGCCGATTACGACCTGACCGACGACGGCCGGCTGTCCAAGACGACGGGCATTCGGCTGGTTGGCAATTCGGTTTGCCCGGCGTTCGCGGAAGCAATCGTGCGGGCAGCGCTCGCGCCGCGCGGCCAGCAGAAGGAAGCGGCGTGATGGCCGGTCAAGCAACCTTGGACCTCGGTGCGCCGCGGGCGATCTTCACCGAATCAGCGGGCGATCGCGTCATCCTCCGCATCGTCGATCCGCGTCGAGAGGATCATGGCTTCCGCCTGGAGCTGACCGCGCGGGAGGCGGACAAGCTTGCCGGCGATCTCTGCGCGGAGGCGACGCAAGTCATCAATCGGATGCGTGGCAGCGCGGAGGCAGCCGATGCCGCATAGCGCGCCCCTGTTCGACGGCGCCGACGTCACCGGCATCACATGGGGACCGGCCACTTCGTCGGACGGCCAGCCAACCGACCTGGCGCAACTGCGCCAGTGGGCCGCCGAGTTCGAAGAGGCCGGCGTTCCCGAGGATGCGCCGTTCGATCCGATCGGCCTGCTGCGCGCCGCCGCCGACGAGATCGACGCGCTGCGGGCCGAGGTCATCGCACTGAAGAAGGGTGCCGCCACGCTCACCCGGAAATGCGCGGCGCTGCAGAGGATCGCCGACGGCGGCGGCCTCGATGTCACGGTGCGGGAGAAGGCGTCATGAATGCAGTCACGTCCGAAACGATCGACCGCCATGCCGGCGGCATCAGCACAGTCAGCTACCGGCGCGGTCGGCTGACGGCGGATGAAAAGACCCGGATCGAGGACTGGGCGGCCATCGGCTGGACCTCCGGCCGCATCGCCCAGCGGCTCGACCGGAACCCGTCGACGATCCACTTCCACATGGTGACCAACGGGCTGAAGGTCACGTCGCGGCGCCGGCGCGGCAGCTATACGCGCAACGGCGTCACGGTCGCCGGCTTCACCGCGCTGGAAGACACGCTGATCACGACGCTGCGCCTGCAGGCGTTTTCGACTGTCAGGATCGCCAGGGTTGTCACCAAGCGCTTCGGCCACAAGCGCACCGCATGCACGATCCACACGCGGTTGCGCATGCTGGCCACGCTCGACCAGGCTGACGACGCATGAGCGCGCAGCTTGACCTGTTCGGGGCCGGGCCGGCGCCGCCGCAGCGGGCCATGGCGGTGACGCCACAGCCCGCAAGGCCACCGGTGCCCGAGGTGTTTCCCACGCCGGCGACGGTGCCCTGGGCGCGACGGCTGACCGCCGCGGGTGCGGTCGCCGGCGACGTCACGTTCCATGTGTCCTGGCTGTGGACGGGCGAGGTGGTGGAGGCGCTGTGCGAAGGTCCGACCGCAAGGGCGCTGCTGCACAAGGATGGCCGGATCGAGGAAATCAAGCCCGACCCCGGCGCGTTCGGCCGCTTCATCTATCTCGACCCGACGCGGGCTCGGGCGCTGCACGCCGACCGCCGGCTGATCCAGGTCGGCATCGCCGGCACCCACTCGGCGCGCTACCGCCTGGCGCGGCCCGGCGAGGGCACCGTGGCAGAGCTGGCGCTGCCGCCCGGGTGCGACTGTGAGTGAAACGCTCATGCCCAAGTGGTGGCCTGACTGCGGGCTGTGCGCGCGTCCGGTCAAGCGCGTGGCGTGGACCGCCGACCCGGCGAGGCCGGGAACGCTGGGACTGCGGATCGAGTGCCACGGCGCGGCCGAGACGACGGAAGTGCCAACGCAGGCCGCGTTCCGCGCGATGGGCGAGCGGCCGTTCGCGATGAAGAGGAGTGCGGCGTGACAGAGCACTTTGTGCTGCAGGAGGCCAGCAGCACGCTGCGGTGGGGCGAGGCGGCAGTCAAACTCAGCTATCAGCAATGGCGCTTGATCGCGGGGCTGGTCAAGCTCGGCGGGCGTCCGTCACGATCGGACCTGATCCTGGCGGTGTGGGGCGATGGAGCGGACAGCCTCGCGGACCCGGCGGCGCAACTGACAGTCGTGATGTTTCACATCAGGAGGAAATTGCGGCGGCACGGGCTTCCCGACGTGTTCTTCCCCGTCTTTGGACGCGGAATTGCTTTCGCCCCTGGGGTCTCCGTCCGAATCGAAACCGCAATACCTCACGTGACGATCCCCGGTCATCACGCGCCGCTGCTGATCCGGCTGCTCGAATCGCACCCCGACCACGCACGCGCGGATCTGCTGCTGAATGATCTGACGTGGCTATGAGGGGTAGTCGCCGGCTGCTCGCATATAGTTCCAACTGTAACCTAAGAGGTAACGACGATGAGCCGGGCAGGATATAGCGACGATTACGACCAGTGGGCTTCGATCAAATGGCGCGGCCAGGTGGCCAGCGCGATCCGCGGCAAGCGCGGGCAGGCGTTCCTGATGGAGCTGCTGGATGCGCTTGAGGCGATGCCGGAGAAACGGCTCATCGCCGACGCGCTGCGGCACGACGGGCATGTCTGTGCCATCGGCGCTGTGGGCGCACGGCGCGGCATCGACCTGGAGGCGCTCGATATCCACGACTATGACCGGATCGCCGAAGTCTTCGGCATTGCCCACCAGTTGGTGCAGGAAATCGAGTTCGAAAACGACGAGGGCGGGTTCGTCTCCCCGGAGGCGCGCTGGCAGCATATGCACGCATGGGCGATGGCGCGGCTTCGTCCCGTTCCTGTGACGCCCGAGAACTGAACGAGGTCGTAGATCGACGTTGCTGCTTTGTGAAACTACGACGGCGGACGATACGGGCCGCCGATCAAACCGGAAAAGCAGATGAGGAACGCCGCTGCATAACCAGGCGTGACTTCGTCGGGTGGAGAGTAACCCGTCAAATAACTGGAGCGAGAAGTAAAGGCGATGGTCACATTTACGGTTGAAGACGAGAACAAGCCGGATTCGGAACATCGGCGCGCCTTGTGCCGCGTCCAGGAACTAGCGGACGGGATTCGGAAGGGTCGATCCGATGCGGATAGCACGCTCGAAACCATCATCGAAATCTGCGAGGACACGGTGCTTACCGCACGAAGGGAGAAATGACATGCGCATAAACGTCTACAGCCAGGAACTGACTTCAGAGGTTGGACTTGTCGCTAAGCAGAGCAACACCGGTCTAACATACCACGCAGCTCAGTTAATCTTGCATTCCAGCGCGCGGCTTCACCACCCGCCTGAGGATGACGACCGTAGTGCAGTCACGTTCTGGTTGCCGAAGTCCGCAGAGCGGCGCGAGGAAATGGCGAAGGCGTTCGAACAGATCGCCTTCCTGTTTCGGAGCGCGCCCGCCGAGACAGGGTTAGACTGATCGCACCATGCCCCTGAAGCCCCGCACCATCCCCGGCTGGCCGCGCGCGCTTTGTGAGGACTGGGCGGCGGCCTATGTCGGGCAGCTTTCCGTCAGCGCCTTCCGTGCCGAGGTGAAGGCCGGTCGCATCCCGAAGGCGGTGCAGCTCACCGCCGGCCGTCTCGCCTGGCTGCTGGACGATCTGGATGCCTATCTTGACGGCAAACGCGGCAGGCCGTCCGATCCGGCCCGCGAGGCGTCGCTGGAGCACCTGGCGGCCGAGTGGGATCTGGCGTGCGATGGCGACCGTGCAACTCGACTATCTTAACGTTTTCGCCGACCGCAAGGGCCGGCTGATCGCGCACTACCGCCGCGACGGCATCCGCCTCCGCCTGCGCGACGCCACCGGCAAGCCGGTAGACCCGAATAACGCCGCCGCGCTGATCGCCGCCTGGACCCTGGTGCATGAGGCCTGGGGCGTCGCGGACAGCAAGGCCGCCGACGCCGCCGGTGCGCGGGCGGTGCGGCCGCACAGCATCGCCGACCTCATCAAACACTATCGGGCCAGCCCCGAGTGGGCGCAGCTCGCGCCGGCGACACGCAAGGATTACGAGAAGGGGCTGAAGCCGCTGGAGGATGACTGGGGCCACCTGCCCGTCGCAGGGATGCAGCGGCCACACATCGGCAAGGTGCGCGACCGCTACGCCTGGCGCATGGCGCCGGACCCCGACAAGCCAGGCTCGCAGATCCGGCTGAGCAATGCGCGACAGGCCAACCGCGTGGTGACCTTGCTGTCGATCCTGATGTCCTACGCCGTCGACATCCTCGGCTGGCGCAAGGATAACCCCGCACTGCGGCCGAAGCGGCTGCGCACCGACGGCGACGGCTACCGCGCCTGGACTCAGGCCGAGTTCCTGCAGTTCATCGAGCGCGCGGACCCCGAGTGGCAGTTCAACGCGCTGTTCGCCCTACTGACCGCGCAGCGCGGGCAGGATCAGGTGCGGGTGCGCTGGACCGATTACGACGGCCACGAGATCTATGTGGTGCAGGAAAAAGGCCGCAAGACGGTGAAACTGCGGATCGAGGCGCACCCGGCGCTGAAGGCAGCACTCGATCAGCGGAAGGCGGCGCTGGCCGACCGCTCGCCGCGGCCGCTGACCATCATGGCCCGGCCGGACGGCACGCCATGGGAGAAGGTGAACGCGTTCCAGAAGGCTGCTGGCGTGGCGATCCGGGCGGCCGGGCTGGAGGGCTGCGTCTGGCACGGCCTGCGCGCCAGCGCGCTGGGCTGGGCGGCCGACGGCGGGGCGACCGAGAAAATGCTGATGGGCCTGGGCGGGCACAAGACCGGGGCGATGCTGCAGCGCTACACGCGCGGGGCCGATCAGCAGCGTGCGGCGGCGGGCGCGGTGCGCTCGATCGTGGTGCCGATCGGCGGAAAGAAGGCCTGATGGGCACGCAACGAAAGAACGGGCTGAGAATGCCGAGTGACAAACACTTTTCGGCAAAAGTGACAAACGCTCGCGCGGACGGCCAGTAAGTGATTGAAAAGATGGTAGCGGCGGGCGGATTTGAACCACCGACCAAGGGATTATGATTCCCCTGCTCTACCGCTGAGCTACGCCGCCATCGGTCCGGAAGGCCGGGGGAATAGCCCCCGACCCACCAGGCGTCAACCGGTGTTCGACGCGTGCCAGCCGGTTGGCCGCCGGTATCGGGACCGCGCCGGGGGACCACGGCCATGCCGCCGCGCGCCCTCGGCCGCCGGCGCGCGGCGGCCAGCCGGTCCGCGGCCCACGAGCGGCACGGGGATTGAGCCTGGCGCTGACGGGGCGCATCGTGGCGCGATCTGGGTGTGGGGAGTTTTCATGCGGCACGGGCGCGAAGACGAGGCGGAAGCCGATCCGACGCCGGCCTCGTTGCTTAAATTCGGCCAGCGCAATATTTTATACATCGGCTTTGTCGCGTTGTCGGTGCCGCTTGGGATGGCGCTGGATGGGCCACGCCCGCCGGGGACGTTGAGCCACGGCGGGATCGCCTTCGCGCTGGCGCTGTGCGGCGTGGTCTCGGCGATTTTCTTTGTGCTGAACGCCGGACTTGTGGTGATCGACCTGGCGAAAGGGCGGCGGATCGCGAAGGCGCTGATCGGCTGCGCGCTGCCGCTGGTGTTCGGATTTGGCGCGGTTGTCGCCCGGCGCATGATGATGTGATCCGGCGGCGGGCAACCGCGCGCCTCATGCGAACTTATATAATCGCGCGCCCGTCCGGCCGATTTCCTCCCGCGCTTCGGGGTCCGGCACGGCGTGCGCGAAACTCTCGACCATCTGGCGATAGGTAACCGAGCGTTCGTGCCCCACGAACGGCCAATCGCTGGCCCAGAGCAGTCGTTCCGGCCCGCCCTCGGCCAATAATCGCGCGGCCAGCGCCGGGTGATCGCAACCGGGGGAGCGGTAGGGCGCCGAAAGCTTCACCCAGCCGCGGCCGGATCCGATCGCGCGCAACGCCGCCTGAAACCCTGGCGCGTTCTGGCCGTGCACGGGGGTTGGGTTGCCGTAATGATCGATCACGATTTTGACCTCGGCGGCCAGCAACTGACCGGTCAGCGCGGCGATCCGCTCCCCTTCCGCGAAAACATGCACGTGCCAGTCCAGATCGGCGACCCGGCGCAGCAGCCGCTGGTATTCGGCGGTGGTCAGATCCGGCGTGCCCTTATAGTTCCGCAGGGAAAACCGGATGCCCACGATCCCCGCCGCCGCCATGGCCTTCAGCGCGTGCATGCCGGTCGAGGGCTCGACGATCGCGGTGCCGCGCAACCGCGGATACCGCTCCAGCGCCGCCAGCGTGTAATCGTTGTACGGTCCCATGAAGCTCGCCGCCGCGTGCACGCCGAACAGCACGCCGTGATCGTCCAGGACGCGGGCGAAGTCCTCGGGCGTTACGTCGCGATCGGGCTTGTGCGTGGCGCCTTCGATCAGCGGCGCGTTTCGCGGGTAAATATGCGCGTGCGTATCGATCAGCGGCCCGAGGCCGCCGGTTGCTGCCTGGCTCATGCCGCGAACGTAGCGCCAGATACCGGCGAAGCGCGAGAGGGCGGTCTCCCCCGGCGGGGTCTGGGTCGCCCCTGTGGGAGAGCCCCGGTGCTTACGCGGCAGCGCGTTCCATCTGGTGATTGGCTTCCTCGAACCGCCGGCGCGCGTCGGCGGGATCGTAGGGACGCTTGCGCAACGTCTCCTCCTCCCACTGCTCACGCTGCTGGCTCACGAAATCGCCGCCATAGATATGGATGGCGCTGGTCAGCTTGCCCAACGGGTTGGTCACCGAATGGATGATGTCCTTGCCCAGGGCGCAGACATCGGTGGGCATCAGCGCGGAGGCGCCCGCGGCCTCCAGCGGCCAGCGCGCGTCGTCCGGCAGCGTGCGCCAGAAAATGTTGTCCTCGCGGCCGCCATACATGCCGATCACCGCCCACATGTGGTGGTTGTGCGGCATCGCGGTCATGTGAGGGCCCCAGACGAGGTTGATGATGGTCATCTCCGCGGACCGGTAGAGCAGTTCGATGCCGGCCTTCTTCGGCTCGCCCAGAACGCGGACCACCTGGCACGGATCGGCGACGGCCTCCCGCAGCAGTTCCCGTATCGTCTTCTGGGCCGCGCCGGACCGGAGGGCCGACTGGCAATCCGCGATAAAGCCGTCGAGTTCGAACACGATTCGTCTCCCCGATAGCAGGTTGGTAGATAAATTTAATCATTTTCCAGGCGGCCGCGCAAAACAAATCCGCGCGCCGCCCGGCGGTTTTTGCCGCCCGCGTTAACCGAAAGCTAACCTTTCGCTGGCACCCTGCCCGGCAGCCAAAACAGCTCCAGCAATGTGAACAGGGCGCCACGGCATGCCGGCGATCTCAACAATGACGGGCGGGCCATGAAGGCACTGCTCGACGGCCTGAAAGCACTTGGTCCGGCGCGCCTGGTAGCGATGGGGGCGGTTGCCCTCGGCCTGCTGGCGCTGATGGCGGTGATGGTCATGCGCGCGGGCTCCAGCGACCAGATGGCGCTGCTGTATGGCGATCTCGACCCGCGCGACGCGGCCCAGATCGTCGATCAGCTCAATCGCCGGCATGTGCCGTATCGCATTGGCGGCGGCGGCGGCCAGATCCTGATCCCCGCCGAGGACGTGCCGGAAGCCCGCATGTTGCTGGCCAGGGACGGGCTGCCTTCGGGGGGCTCCATCGGCTACGAGTTGTTCGACCGCAGCGACAGCTATCTGTTTTCCGCGTTCCAGCAGAAGATCAGCGAGACGCGCGCGATGGAGGGCGAACTGGCCCGCACCATCCGCTCGATCCGCGGCATTCGGGCCGCGCGGGTGCATCTGGTGCTGCCCAACCGCGACGCGTTCGCCCGGGAGCAGCAGGAATCGCAGGCCAGCATCATGCTGACGATGGTTGGCGCGCAGCGGCTGGATAAGGAAGGCGTGCAGGCCATCCTCAACCTCGTTTCGGCGGCGGTGCCCGGATTGCACGCGCGCAATGTCGCGGTGATCGATTCGCGCGGCGGCCTGTTGGCCCGTGCCGGGGAACCCGTGAGTCAACTGACCGAGGCCGCGACGGCCGAGGACATCCGGCGCGCCACCGAAACGCGACTTTCGCGCGCGGTCGAGGAAATGCTGGAGAAAACCCTCGGGCCGGGCCGCGTGCGCGCCGAGGCGACGGTGCGCATGGACTTCGACAAGGTCAACGAAACGAAGGAATCGTTCGACCCCGACAAGCAGGTCACCCGCAGCACGCAGACGGTCAACTCCAACTCCAAATCGACCGAGGCGAACCAGGCCGTCACGGCGCAGAACAA
>QGNH01000542.1_pt1 | contig 50836 bp, 79 predicted proteins | sample 1735481 | NCBI WGS metagenome assembly QGNH01 (sample SAMN09239004, study PRJNA386568) | Viral metagenome, whole genome shotgun sequencing project.
GGGGATTTTGCCGCCATTGAACTAAGGTTGCTTGCGTGGCTGGCTAAAGAACCAAAGCTTATGTGTAAGATCATAAACGACGAAGACTTGTACTGCGACTTTGCATCTATGCGGTATGGTCGCCAAATCACAAAGACCGATAAAATCGAAAGACAGTTTGGAAAATGCTCTATCTTGGGTCTAGGGTACAATATGGGCGCGAAGAAGTTTAAAGCCACAGTGAAGGCGCAGATGGGTATAGAGATAAGTGAGGAAGAAGCGTGGAAGACTGTGGACTTATATCGGAGCACCTATTTCAATGTCCCAAAGCTTTGGGAACACGCGCACAATCTTTTACCGCTTATATCGGGGGGGAAGGTTGGCTGTCTCTGGTTTGCGCCGTTCATAAAGGTAAAGAAAAATTGCCTTGTCTTGCCTTCTGGATTAATGATACAGTATCCAAACCTTCGCCAGATCGGCGATGAGTGGGTATACGACAAATATAAAAAAGTGTATGATGTAGAGACGACTAAACTCTACGGTGGCAAGATGATAGAAAATATCTGCCAAGCCCTTGCCGGAGAACTGTGCAAAGAGGCAATTGAACGGGCTGAACAGGATGGCTTAACATGTGTCGGTCAAGTTCACGACGAAATCATTGTTGTGACTCGCGGTGGCACAAGCTGGCATGATGTGCAAATGGAAGCATTCTTTTTGAAGAAGCATATGGAGCGATCGCCGAAATGGATGCCTACACTTTGTCTAAAAGCCGAGGTGGGAATCGGCGATAATTGGGGGAACGCAAAACAATGAAAACCAAAATAAGCACTTTAAAGCAGCGGCTAAATGCCGAACTTGGCCTTATAATCGATGAGATGGGTAAAGCAATGTGGGATGCCGATAAAGAATATATCGCTAGTAGGAGAACTGATCTATCATTGACGAGTAATATGAGATTGGCTCTTTGGAAATATCAAGAATTTTGCATGGAGCATTATGGCAAAAAAGCCTAAGCAATTTGTACTCTCAGCCTTTCTGAAGAACGCACTGAGACGCCTGAGCTATAAAATTCGGGCAAGGACTGAGGCTTATGCAGCTGTCCGTATACCAAGACCGGCAGACTGGCCGAATCAGCGAGTCAAATGGGTAGTTCCTTGTGCTATATGCACAAAGTTATTCGAAATGGGCGATACACAGTGCGACCATATCGAACCGATCATTCCAGTGACGGGATGGCCATTAGCCCCCGACAGTCCGCTGTACGCTCTTGAGCCACAAGCTAAAGACATGAATGTGCTCGTCTATCGCACGTTTGTCTCCGCCGACAAGTTACAAATTCTCTGTAAAGAATGCCACAAAGCAAAATCGGGATTGGAAAACGCGGAGAGGAGAAGACGATGAACGAACCTTCGGAACTTGACATTGCTCAGCTCAGAGTTGACATGCGCCAGATGTACACGCACGTCGGATTTGCGGGATCACTTCAGGCACTATATGAGATGCTTGTCGCGTCGAGACTTCTCGCAGAAGTGATTATGGAAGAGAAGGCTAAAGAAATATGATAAGAGTACGCATAGGCATTAATTTCACCACTATTCTAGATACTCATGCAGTTCGCGTAGAGGGTGGAAGCGAGCCCAACGATATTAACACGTATGAAATGCCGGATGGACTAAAGTTTAAGCATCGTTACGGCGATGGCGCGGTAAAGTTGGCGATCAAGATGCTGGAGCGGCTAAAGGAGCCCAAATGACCGATCTAAAAGTCATAGTTCTCGACATAGAAACGAGTCCATGTGTTGTCCTTGTTTGGGAAATGGGAGAACAGCATATCCGGCCAGACCAACTCCTCAAAGACTGGGATATTATGGCGTGGAGTGCAAAAGTGCTTGGAAAACCTGCGGCTTCGCGAGTCTACTATGATAGGCGGAAAGGATTGTCTGATAAACAGATTCTAAAGCCCCTTCGCAAACTTCTGGACTGGGCCGATGTAGTGATAACCCAGAATGGAAAAAAGTTTGATGCCAGGAAGATAAATGCTAGATTTATGATACATGGTATACCGCCGCCCAGTCCATATAAGCACATAGACACTTATCTTATCACAAAAGCGGCGGGAGCTTTCACATCGCATTCACTAGAATACCTTGCCGGAGTTTTACAGACCGAGCATAAGAAATTATCGCACTCAAAGTATCCAGGGTTATCTCTCTGGAAAGAATGTCTGAGTTTGAAGGTAGTGGAACAGCCCTGGAAGAATCCCGAAGCATGGGATGAAATGAAAAAGTACAATATTCACGATATTCTTACCACGGAAGACCTATATAACAAGGTGAAACCCTGGGGACCACAGAATATGCCGAGACTCTATGACGCACCACTCAAATGCTCGATTTGTGGGGCTGCGGCGCAACGTAGGGGACGCGAATTGAAAGGCAAAACGTTTGTCCAACGAGTTCGGTGTAAAAACCCAGGGTGCGGTAAATGGGGAACGGAAGCACTACCCAAGAAGGCGAAATAAAATGACTGAATATCAACTTCTCGTGGTTATTGTTATTGCCGACCTTTACCAGGCGGTTATGCTCACTGTTGAGTATTTCTGGGGCCGCAGTGACACAGACATGAAGAATGAGGCGCGCAGAAAACGAAAGTTCAAAGAGAAGTACAACTTTGAGCGATTATGTACTGGGGAGATGCAATGAGCGAGGAAGGATTCTTGACGGATGTGCGTACTGCCGAGTTATTCTTTCGTGTATGCGCCAGATACAAAATCATCAGTCGCGAAGATCGTGTAGCTCTTATGCGTGAGTTGACGCGGCGTAAGAAAGCAAAGTATTTGCGAGATGTCGGTGAGTTTACACAGGGCAAGAGTATTATGAAGGTGGGATTCAAGCCGCCACATAATGACGGGTCCGAACATTACTGCCCTGACTGCAGACCAAAGGAGAAATAAATGGAAAAAACATTTGGATGGATTGGATCATTTTTAGGAGCAGCCTTATCGTGGCACTTGAATCACTCAATATTCTGGACCATCGTAGGCTTTCTTTTTGGCTGGTTTTACATTCTTGTTGAAGTCTGCAAGCATTATCTTTAAAAAAGGAGCCAAAATGAGACGAACTATACGAACACTAGCTGTTTTGATTCTACTTGGCCTCGGCATTTGGGGCTGGAAAAGAGAAATGGGGCCGAAACCGCGGGCAACTGTGCCAACGACACGTTATCATGGGTATGAATTAAACCGCGTAGCAATAAATAAAGCAAAAGCCTTCACTGTCCTGATAAGCAACGAAGGATTCAATGGATGGGGGCGCGGTACTGGCGTGCTATTGGATGCCACGCATGTATTGACGTGTGCGCATGTGGTGGAAGGCACCACCGATCCGGCGTGGATATATCTCTACAACAACGATACTGTGCTGAAGGGTAAAGTGGTTTTTGCTGACCGGCGTGTTGATTTGGCGATATTGGAACTCAATAAAAATGTGCTTATCCCGCATTATCCTGTGTTCATGGAGATGCATTACGATGGAGAGCCAATTACGATTATCGGAAATACGCTTGGGTCTATGAGGTGGTTTGTCACGTTTGGTATTGTGAGCGGAGAGTGGGAGAACTATATCCTGACGGATGGCGTGCTTTACGGTGGTAACAGCGGAGGTCCGTGGATCAATGAGCGAGGCGAAGTTGTTGCTCTGACAGATTGGACGCTTCTGCGCAAAGACACAGAAACGGGTATTCATGGCGGTGTATCAGCCAAGACAATCCATGAGTTCTTGAAGAGATGGAAAGCTCCATCAATGGCCGACATATTCCAGATGATTATTGGTGGTGGCAAATGAAAGAGGATCAGTTTAAAATTCTTATTGCTATTACTCTATTCCAGTTAGCGTTCGGCTTCTATCTTTACGGGATCGGCGAAAGAGACGGGGTAATCCACTACAAAAGAAGCCATCAATTCGCAAGGACTCTCTACAGTATGTACCGTTTTGGCTATCTGGACGGTGCAGACACGTGCAAGGAGAAGAAATGATGACTCCCCAAAAAATCAACGAAGCCGTCGCACGGAAGTTGGGGTTATGGATTAGCGATGGTCCTCACTCAAAGATAGGCCCAACATTCACAAAAGATATCCCAGACTACTGTACCTCGATTGCGGCGGCGTGGGAGATTGCCGAGAAGATCAAAAATACAACGCTCTTTGAAATTCTCTGGCATGACGGGCAATGGGAATGCCAAATTGCTTCTAGCGAAGTAACGACAGTTAATGCGACAGCCGACACTGCGCCAATGGCGATCTGTTTGGCGTACTTGAAGATATGAGTTTACGGGGATTGGTTTTTATTTTGGCGGGATACTTCGTTGTGGTAGGAGTTTGTTTCTGGATGGTAATACGGTGACTGTTAGAGAACTTAGAAGTATTTTAGAGCAGGCAGATCAGGATTTAACAGTAGTCTTTGAGTGGGACATGGGTTATAGTCACCCTAAAGCCCCCGCGAAAGACGGAAAATTTCTGGTTTTTGACGTTAGTTCCTACAACTCAGCCGACCATAACTGCGAATGACTCAGGGAGAAGGTTCATCATACGTTGGAATGCCGTTTTACTGTTGTCGATCGCGTCACCATCTTTGCTTTCCCCTAGAGCTATACAGCCATTTAGCTGAAGAGGTAGATTTGCAGGGTGGCACTCGATATCTGTGCGGTTCGGAACGTCGATGCCTACAACTCTCATACCAAAGTGCGCGGAATCGCGTTTTCGACCTGGGTACGTTCCTTCAGGAATTGCCACCGCCTTCCTTTCCATAGTAATTCCTAGATACTTTCCGTCATAATCCATTCTTCCAAAAAGAGCGTCCGCTGTCTCCATCTTTGGATCGCGTACCACGGCCAGGGTTGTCGCATTCGTCGATATCGATGTTATATTGGCATCGCTCTCTGGGACACTGGGTAATACGCCACCACTTGGCTGACTTCGGAGATTTTTCAAAGCGTTTAATAGGTTCGACGCTAGTTTTGCAACCTGGGCATATAGTTGCCATACATTTATCTCCATTTAGCGCACCATCCATGCTTTTACAGCCATCAATAATATAGCAGTTAATAGGCCGACCTGCCACTTCTGATAGGCCATCAGATTTTCCACTTTCGCTTCCAGTTTGGATATACGCTCTAGCAACTTAACGACGATATCACTTGGCATCTGAATTCTCCTGCGCATCTGGATTCTCAGACATTTTCTGCTTTGCCGCGGCATACGATGGATCGCGTTGGCTGAGAATAAAGTCCGTAACAGCCTGAGACTTTTGCATTTCACCTTCGTTCGTGGCATTCGCGGCATTTTTCTGGAACATTTGCTTCCACGGCGCAAGAGCTGGATGATTGACATTGATCGTTGTCGGCGCACCGCCTTTAGGCACGGAATTGGCAGGCATGCTATGAATGGGCTTTGTCTCGCCCATGTTCTGACTCACTGCCGCACCGCCCACTTGTGCTCCGACTGTTGAAAGCTTCTCCGCTACACCAGGAATGGCATTGGCCGCGCTTTGAGCCATGCTGGACATCGCACGAGGATTTTGAAGCGTGGCTGTGGCCGCGCCCATTGCCCACATCGGATGCCCTGCGCCCAAGAGGCCGAGTGACGTAAGAGCATTGATGGCCGGTTTGTCTTGTCCTGGTAGCTGGCCGACAAGCTTGCCCATCATGCCAAAACCCTTGGCCGGAAGATTACCCGCCCGCTCTCTGCCTAAAACACTCTGCAAACCATCCACGACAGGGTACATCTTGGAATAGCCGGTCATGGCATCTTTCAGATCACCAGGCAGATTCGGATTATCTGATGCCTTGGCTACGATGGACTTCTGGCCTGCATTGAGCTGGCCGTAAATGTCAGCGGCAGCTGGATTCTTCACTGCGCCATTTTCGAAAGCTGAATTTCCATACGATTTCTTGAGCTTTTGGAGCTGGTCAAACGTGAGGAAGCTGGCAGGTGTCTCCGCCGTTGCAATGTCCGGCCCGACGCGCTCTGCGCCATTCTGCCGCGCCATTGCCAAGATGTCAGCCATGCCCCTTTTGTACCATAAAGCAGCTTTCGTCTCATCGGGATTATTCAGCTGACCGGCAGCGGTATATTTCTCACCCAGGGTATCCAAAAGTGGCTTTGTGTCTGTAGTGAGGCCCAATTCGGTAGCTTGGTTGCCAATTTGGCCTATTTTCTCGCCATATGACTCATGGAGAGCCTTGGCCTGGTCAAACATCTCCTGTGTGGATGCCCCAGGCTTCACAATGCCCTTATCCATGAGCATTCTGCCAGTGTCGGCCACTTCCTGCTGACTCATGCGTCCCAGTTCGTCCGATCCCATACCTACGCCCTGCGCCGCCTTGCGCGCAGCAAAATCTTCGATGCTCGGAACAGCCTCATTGGCCAATCCGGCCAGTTTCTGCCCCGCCATGCCACCCGCTGCCCCCAGTCCCGCGCCGATCGCCACATCTCCCGCCGCCTTTGCCCCGCTGCCGCCACTTGCCAGCGTATCTATAGCGTTTCCAGCCCCAAATCCCGTACCAACAGCCGCGCCTTGCCCCGCCGCCTCAGCCAAGCTCTCCGGCGCGCTTGCGCCCCCCGTTAATAGGGCAGGAGCAGCTATTCCCGCGGCCTGTCCGGCCAGCCGTGCAGGTCCGTGGTTCTCTATGTCCGATTTGATCTCTTTTTCCAGCTCTTGCCGCTCTTGGAGGTAGGGTTTCTTCTCCGCCGCGCCCGCAATAGCAGAATACGCCTGATTTCCCATAGGGAGCATACCCACGGCTCCGCGACCGGCGGCTCCAAGGGCTGTAGTGTCGTCTGTTGGCTCATCTTGACCAACAGCGGGTATGCCGCCGATAGCCGAGAAGTCTATTTTACCTGTATGAGCAGGAGTTGCGCCGATTGAGGAGAAGTCGATAGCCATTATTGTTGTACCTGTAGATTTGGGTCCATTTGTTTAGCTTTACCAAGATTCTGCGCGGGTATCCATTGTGCTTGTCCGCCGTCTGACGGCTTCACAAGAATATTGCCCTTCGCCCTATTGAAATACTGATCCGCGAGTTTGCTACCACTGGCTTGCAATTGAGCAGGGCTAGGCTTGATACCAAGAACAGATGAATTTTTAACTGCATTGTCAACATCTGTGCCCGCTTGAGCATGAGCTTTCATATATAAGTCTGCGTCTTTCTCTTGTTGGGTCACTTGCGCTGCTTTCATTTGGAAGTATAACGGGAGGTCTTTATGGGCGGTTCCCGCTGGCGCACCGAGCATCTTGTTTAAGTTTTCATCAGTGCCGTAGGCATCTTGTGCAGCCAACTTCTGAATGCTGTTATTACCCATCTGCGTCTGTAGGGCGAGTTTCTGAAGCCGATCTTGACGTGCTTTATCGAAATTAGCCAACGCTTCGTCGCGCTGTTCCTTTTGCATACTGAAGATTCCCTGTAGGGAATGTTGTTCCTTACCGCCCTTAGCGGCAAACGCGTCTCCAAGGCCAGCGACAGCCTGAGCGACGATTGCACCTAGTCCATGCTGTTGTGCTCCGAGTTTATTGACGAGAGCGTTGCGATCTTCTGCGTTAACACCTTCCGTTAACTTGGACGTATCTTGATTGAACAGATTGTTCAGTTCTGAACCTTGCGGTGCATTACCACCAGCTACAGGCGCAGACATAGGCTTTGGTGCCACCGCTGGAGGCATAACGGGCGGAGCAACAGGAGCCACTGGGGGTGCAACTGGCGCGGCCATGGGAGGAACAGCTCCTCCCGTCATGGCATTAGCGACACCAGAAACCACCGGTGCCTCTGCTTTCATAATAGCAGGTGCGGCCCCTTCAACAGCATTTGCAATGCCGCTAACAGGATTCATAGCCATGCCAGCAATTGCCCCAGCGGGGCTGTTGCCCAGTTTGGACAACGCTGATTTTATCTGATCCCAGTATGTCGGATCACTTGCGGCAGGTGTAGGAAGTTGTGAAGCATCCACGTTTCCACCATCGGCCATTCCGCCGTCTGCATATTTCTTAATTCCCATTGCCTTATAAATTGAGTTCAGCTTTTTCTCATGCGCCATATCAACATCCTTCGGCTTCGCGGGCTCTTTATTGCGGTCTTCCGCTTTATGAATGGTTCCACCTTCCGCCATTTTAGCTGGTTCTGCTCCAAGATGAGTCGTCTTGGCGTTTTGAGCGGGTGTCTGATCTTCCATAAATGTGACATGAGGATAGCCGCCATCAGCCATCTTTTTCACATGCTCTGGTAATTCTTTACCCTTAGAAGCTTTATCAAACTCTTTCACTTCGGCTCCTGTAATACCAGCTTCTTTAGCGGTATCTGTATGGAAAAATTTTCTTTGGGCATCAGATTGATAAGGCATTATCGTGCTCCTTTTTTATAACCAGATGTAAAACTTGTCAGATCTACTTTCTTTTTCGTGTCTCCGCCTACTGGTGCATTCCTAGCAAACGCTTCCATACTCGCCCCATCTTTCGGTACTGAGCGAGGAATTACAAGCTCGCCAGGACTTAGCATCGCGGGCACTGTATCATTCTCTTCACTATCGCCATCTACTTTCGCTTCGCCACCAACATGGCCGCCGAGTTTCATGCAAATTGCATGGTCATGTGCCACGCCGCCATCGGCGTAACACGTATAGCCACCTTTCGCATATCCTGTAGCTGTTGGTTTAAGAGGAGCAGCTGTTCCTGGCATTGGTCCTGATTGTCCTGCTACACCCGTAGCTAATTTGTTACCTACTGCCGCTCCGACTGGACCGCCGATTGCCGCGCCGCCGATTGTTCCCGCCGCACCAAGTAATGAGCCCGTCATGGCATTGCCTTGATTTTGTGCATTCTGCGCTGCGCCAGCTTGTGATTGACTCACTCCCGCTACGCCACCTGCCTTGTTCAATTCATTATTAAACTGCTGTTGGGGGAGATTGGCATTATAATATGCCTTATTTTGTCCTGCCGTTGTATTTGCCGCATTGACACCTTGCGCCGTATTCGTATTGAATTCACCCGCATTGATCGCATTCGCCACATTGCCGGTATTGGCGGCATTCGTAGCTGTTTGGTTTGTCGCATTAATGGTATTCTGTGCTCCGGCCTTTGTCGCCGCTTGTCCATAATCAGAAGCATTGACGCTTCCGCCGATGTTAGCCATTTGATTTAGCGCGGCTTCTCTATTCGCTTCTGCTTCGGCTGCTGCTTGCATACCTTGCGTAGCCGCACTGTTAGAGGCACCTTGTGCCGCGAGAGCGCGTTGAGTAAGAGCAAAATCTCCTCCACCCTGGCCCATCGCTTGAGCCGAATTCATTATCGCGCCCTGAGCACCTTGGGATTGTTCATTAGCCGCGTCAATCGTCTGCTGGAGAGCAAGTTTCGCATTCGCGTCTAATCCGCCAGAATTGGCAATATTTGTGTACTGGCCTAAAGCATCCATCTGAGCCGCACGGGTGGCGGGATCAAGAGAAATGTCGTTATAGGCGGAGGGAGCCTGAGAGGCTACCTGAATATTCGATGGATTAACGGTTCCCTGCACCGTCTCTTGCGGGAGATTACTGACGGTTTCTGACGCGACAGTAGGAACGGCGGCCTGTTGATAAGCCTGAAGGGCTTGCGTTAAATAATCTTGCGCTGAAGAATCGGACGAATCGAAAAGACCCATGTTAATGTGCTCCTAGTTGCGATATTAGATTCTGAAACGGTGGCGCGGATGGTGCCGCAGCCTGTGGGGCTTGCTTCTGTTGTTGAAGATACTGCATCAACGCTTGTAACGCTTGTTGATTGTTCAAATTTGGATGCGTCTTAGCAAATTGCTGAATACCAGCGATCAATTCTTGCGGGGCCACTCCTGGTAGAAGCTTTGCAACTTCTGGCAACAGCGATTTCATATCAATCATTATATCCTCTTGCTTGTAACAGTTTTATTTTCATCGTCACTGATAATAGCCATTCCGAAATGCTTATGGAGGCCGACAATGTAACCATAGAGCGGATCTGATTTGTACACTTCAGCAGCGAACTCTGTACAACCACGATCTTGTGCCGCTTTTATCACTTGCAAAGTGAGTTGCAACGCTGAACCTGTCCCGCGATACTTAGGTTGCACATAGAAATTATCGACGTAGCACATTTTATCGTGAATTATAGCACTCATAAAGCCGCGTTGTGTCTCCACGATTAAGTGGCCCTTCTCGCGCCAATATTCAGCGAATAAACTCATTGGTTATTTAGCGCGTCGAGAGAATCCTGCAAATTAAGATTTTCGTAATTATCGTTTTCGTACTCGTCGGCGAACTCGATTCCATTCGCCCAAATGCGGTGTTTCTCGGTGACGAGATTACATACAACCTCAGTGAGATACGGGAATAGTCGCCCATTCTTAGAATCTTCGATGCGTACCCACACGCCATCTTCCTTAACCGCATGTTTAGCAGTAACAAGAACACCGTTATACCAATAGAATCCTTGACCAAGGCCGCGAGTAGTGGCGATGACTAAACCGCCTTTCGTTTCGTCGCCTATACGAATCTTGCATATCGCTTTTGTGGAACCATTCGCCATTTCCACTTGCGTATCAGGATGGAAGCAGAATATGTTCGATATTGTACTTACGGCCTTTTGCACCATAGCCCCGCCTTCATTCGCTATTTTTCCCGCTGTACCTCCGACACCGGAAGCTGCAACGGCACCTGGGATAATACCAGCCGCCCACGAAGCATTTTTTGTCGCGTTTTGTGCCGCCGCTTGAGCATGTTGGTCATCAGCACCAGATTGGAGAGCGTCCACATAGGCTTGCGCCGCCGCTTTTTCATCTGCCTGTGCGCTGTTAGCGGTATTCAACGCCGTTTGATAGTTATATGTGTTTAGATTTGTAGGCGCTGTTCCCACTTGTGCGGCAGTTGATGGATTTATAAGAGTGGCAGGAGTGCCTAGGTTCAATCCGTTCAATAGAGTCTGGTATGCTTGGGCATTTCCATAATCTTGCGCTGTAGCCACATTATTTGCATTTAAGACGGCGTTAGGATCTTGTTGCGTAAGGAATTGTGTAGGATCAATGGTAGTCGTTCCACTCGTAGCATTAAACTGGCCCTGATTCGACGATACAGTTTGTCCAGTAGCCGCTGCTTTGTCGGCAGCGCTAAGAGCGTTCCACTGATCGCTACTCATGCCCAAAGACGCCAGATCGGAAGCCGTTGGTGTACCAGCCGCAAGATCCTTTTTGATATTGGCATTCTGCGCGGCGGCATTTTGCTGTGCCGTAGTAAGCTCTCCGCTCACACCTGTATTAAGGGCATTAATTTGGTTGGATATGGCTTGGTTCGCCGCTTGGGCGGTGGAAGCCGCGTTTGATTGTTCCTGCCCGATGGTGGTATCTACGCCTTGGGCTCCTGTATTAAGATTGGTAAGGAGATTATTGAACGGCTTATAGGCATTCTCTACGGTTCCAAGAGCATTAGGATCTTGGGAAAGAATCGCACTGTTCAAGGCGGTGACACCAGTGGTAGGGGTAGCTTCGTTCTGTGATAAAAGATTCTCGCGTCCGGCCTCAGTGGTAGTGGCGGCGGTACCAGCGGCAATCGCGTTATTTATGTTGGTCTGCTGGTTCGCATAATCAGAAGTACCTTCGGCGGTCGCTGGTCCACTATAGGTATCGTTCAATAGACTCTGAAACTGTTTGACGTTGCCCTGATCGCCAGAAAAAGAGACTGGATTGGCCGCTTCGCTCGCCATAGTGGCTGCTGTGGTAGGACTACTTGCCGTATATCCAGGTGCACTTGTCACTTGGCTATTTATATTTGAGATGGCGGCATTGTTTTGGGCATCAAGATTATTATACTGCTGACCAACGCCAGTTGAAACCTGATTCGCGAGAGGTTGCGCCTGACCCTGATTCGCATCAATATATTTGTTTAGCGACGCGAATGAACCACCGGCGCCCGCGGGTTGCGGTGCGCTACCAGGAGTGCCACTATTTGTACCACTACCACCTACAGGCGAAACAGCAGATTGAGGAGCGAGTCGAACAGCTCCGCTACCACCCCCTGTAGGAGATACCGCACCTTGTTGCGGCGCGTTGGGATCTTGCTTTTGTTCTTCGTCTTGCATGTTTTCGACGTAAGCCATTTTTATATCCTCACGAATTGATGATGGGAGCCCATCGCACTTCGATGGTGATCGTGTACGGCACACCTTCTGCGAGGCCACAAATTCCTAAAATATTGAACATTCCGTTGCCGAAGTCCCAACTGACGAAGGGCGCCGTCGTAAATATAGGGCTAGAGCCATCGGTCGGCACTATCTTTCCCAGAGTCATTCGGCTTGGCTGATAGGAAAACAATGTGGTAAAGCTATACGTATTATTAGCCGGCGTAGCTGATCCTATAATCGAAAAGGTCTTCACTTGACAAATATCATTCTGCTCTGGCGTCAGTTGATTCTGAAGTCCATAGTATAATTGCTGAAAATACAGATTAATCGCATAGAGCAATTTGCTTTTCCAATTTCCTTTCGGCGCATCTTGGAAATCCTCATCCGTTAATCGGCGATACGTAGGCAGGATCACTTATTTGCTCCTAGTCGTGATATCCGTATAAGTGACCACGCAGCCGCCATAGGTGAATCCCGTCATCGCTTGGCTAACACCCAATGAGAGATTTAGCCAGTGGGCGCGGCGAGCATAGAGGGGGACATATGTGCGTACAGATGAAGCCGCGAATAAATCTACTCCACCCCAAGGGGATTGGCCCCAAGGAAATTGGCCCCATTGCGTTCCGGCGGGGATAGGAACTAGAGCTATCTGGCCACTATTCGATATAAAATCGCTGGAGAAACTAACATTCACGAAATCAAACTCTACATCTTGGAACATAAATTGTACTTCTTTGAAAAATTTAATGATACCAGGATTCCCCGATCCGCCTATGGTTTGGCTCACGCCCGTTATCGGGCAATAACGCACGGCAACAGGAATCGGCTGTTCAATAGCGGTAAAAGATCCCCCGCTGAGATCCCAGTTTATGATGTCAGTTACCATAATTTGCGTCGCATTCACCACTTGCGTAATTACAGAGATATTTAAAATCTGCGAAGGGGTAGCTATAGATTCTGGAACGAGTTGCACTAAACTCCAGCCTACAGTGACGGTGGATGTATCCGCGAGATCAACGAGACGCCCCGACGATCCGGTAATCGTAACAGGGAGTTCAACGTCTGCAAAATCTATACGCGTGAATGATTTTCTCTCCTGGAATACATACGGATAGGCCGTACTCGCTGAGGCGGCATAAAGCCTATGGTCATCTGGGCTTTCTACAAGATCCCATAGCGCGATAGGATAACTATATGTCGTCCAAGCTTCTGTGATGGTGTCATAAACATACTGACGTGTGGCCTTAATAAAGCCATCATCACTAGAAATAGTACTCATCAAGTATTTTCGATCCGTCTGGTACGCTGTTCCGAACGTCACCATAGGAAAATTTGGATAAAGGTAGGAACTGATCGGCTGAAGAATATTCTCAATAGGCCGCGAAATAATACCAGGGCCAGTCTCCGCAATGGCGACGACGCCTTGATTTGTATATGCAAAGACTTGATTGTTCATCACGGCGCATGATTCAGGCGCGGTAAGAATGGTGCCGGTGTCGAGAGTAGTAACAGTGAAGGGATATGTGGTTCCCGTTAACTGAAACAGGCCGTCTGCCTTTAGCACGATAACGCTGTTCCTCAGAGGCAAACACCGCAACCATTCAAAATTTGGGTTCCCCACATTGACTGTGTTGGCCGTAGGAACAGCTTCAGGTTGTTGAAATTTGGAGCAGTATCCTATTCCAAGACCGCCGCCTGGTAGTGATTGATTGTCTGACGGAGTAGTGGTAAGGGCCGGATTCCAACACGTAGATCGTGAGGAGGATACCTCAAATATTCCTCCACCGATGTTTTGTTCTTGGAGAAAGAAGTCGCCAGGTAAAGATATGGCACTAGATTCGTCAGTAGCATCAAAAGCGTATACAAGCGTCTGAGCATAGCGATTGAGAACGTGAATAAGAGATTGTTTTGTCTGGAGAATATCGCTACCAGGGTCTGCGCCTGTAAAAATCTTAAAGTGGCCGGTGCTGATATTCTCGCTCGTATCGCCTGTTAGAGTAAAGTGGGATGCGCCATTTGTGACAGTAAATGTATCGCCCACCTGAAGACCCAATGGCGGTTCGGCGGAAAGTAAGGATAGTAAAAATTTCTGTTGTGTAGTGGCCGCGCCATAGATCATGTAGCCGAAGAAAAAGCACATATCGTTGGCAAGCGGCGGAATATTATTCTGTTGCGCGATCCCCTGTTGGCCAGAGTTTGTATAGAGAGCCGCCCCTAATTGACTTTCAGGAACGGTATCTTTTACGGTAAAAAATCCGTTCGTTAAATCGGTAGGAGTAGGGTATCCCTGAAGCACCTGTTGTAGTTCATCAGAAGGATCAGTCGTACCAGAGGCAGACATTAGTGAACGGTAAATCACCCATTGGTCAGTGATGGTCGTGCCATGCGGAATCGTGAATGTCAATTGGACGTTGCGATCTCCGCCTGAATTGTTCGCGATAACGACGCGGGTACTTGGCGTTCCTTCTCCCGCATTATGATTTGCGTCTGTTGATATCCATGTTTGCCGATACGCCACTTCGGTATTCGTAGCTAAGAATCCAGCTACATCAACTAGAGCAGCAGAGCCATCTAACCCTGGTAAACCACCAGCGGAATAAAGAGGATTCGCCGGCGCATCGGTTTTGAGAATACCGTTGACCGAAGTAAAATAAATATTGTCATTGCTCTGGGCGTAGCGATAAGTATCCGTCAGCGCATAAGCGGGAGCAGGAAAGGGATGAGTGGTTTGCACCCAAGTACCCAGACCATCGCTATCGTATCCAAAATAGGCTTTCGCAGGATCGAGGCGCGTCGCTGTGGAATCCCCAAACCAGATAAGCTTACTACCCTTATAAAAGAATTCTTGAAATACTTCGGTAGTGGCAATACCCGTAAGAGCCGCGAGACTTGTCCCGAATTGTTTAATGCCGCGACGAACGCCGAGAAGCCCGTTATAATCTACAACGACATTCTGTGCCTGGAGCAAAGAACCCTTCGGCACTTGCGACAGACTGTTTGGCATTGTGTATAGGCCCTTACAGTCGAGTTGAATGAATTGCGGATCAGTTTGTAGAGTAATTAGAGTATACCTCGTAAATAGTGCAAAACTTTTTCTATACTTTCGATAGTGTCGCCTAGTTTACCAATCGAAGTATTACATTCGTTGCAGAGCAATCCGCGAAAATGACCATTGTCATGGCGATGATCTGGCTGTAATGGTGATAGCAAAATGCTATTGTGCCTATCACACAATTTGCACAAGCCTTTTTGTATCTGATAAGCTCGGTCATAGTCAACGAGAGTGAACTGCGAACCATCGGCATTTAGAACGCCGCGCTTCTTCCATTGCCACTGTTTAGAAACTCGCTTTGTGCATTCTTTACAGGCGCGGTGAGATGTTAGATCATTTCGTTCATGCCCAAGTTTGCAGAACATTTTATGAGAATTTTTAGGAGGCATGATCTAGTCCCATCCGTAGATCGAATTGGGTGTAGTTAATCTTATGACGTTGGCGTCAACTCTTGGCGTTATCACAGACAGAAAATAACCCTTCATGTCCGCAGCTTGGCTCATTGCCACATTGAAACCTTGTGTATCACCGTGAATCTCTAGACACTTAGCTGCCGATAGTTGCAGGAGTAGTTGAAATCCAGGTTTGAATGGAATCTGTGGAATGGGAGATTGCATCGCGAGACACACCCAGTCGCCGATCTGTGGGCCTGGAACGGCGGAAGCATGATTAGCGGGTAGAGAGGTAAAGGTGATGACATTGCCGACAATACTTGTCACCGTGAGATCATCGCCTTTGCTGACAAACATCTGCGGCATATTTGCTACGATATCATATGTGGCCGTCGTCGTGAATAGGGAGGGTACCGTATTTACAGTAATTACGTTACCTGATACAGCAGTTATTTGTCCGCAAGCGGCCTCTTGTACGAGAGTACTAGGCATACGAACGAAACGTAACCGCAAGAACTTATACGCTTGGCTACTTCCGGCGTAACTTCCCAAGTAAAGTCTAACATTATCATTTTCCAGATAGAAACCCCACAGCGCGGGATTTATAGCTAGACCTGTCGCATTCACATTAGACATGATATCTTCTGGGCGTAAACGAGGAATACGGATTTCGTTATAGTTTGAATCGACAAATGAAACAGAACGGAGTTTGTCTGCGGTAGCGCGAGTCGGGAGGGGATAGATTCTAATACTCTGGTTATAGACGATATCATCTCGCGATATGAAATATTCTTCGGCTTGATTGTCAATCAACGGAAGGATCTTGGACGACATCTCAAAATCCATAATGTTCACAAGATCACTATTGCTAAAGAGAGCTTGGACAGACGGCATCAGCGGCAATAGCCGTAGCATGGTGAGAAGAGAGTCAGTTGTATAGGGAGAAGTCATGCTAAGCTCCTAGGATTTGATTATGAATGTGACACCGAGAGACGGTTGCACAAGGCTCATTGCAGAACTTAATCCGGCATTGGCTGTGGTCGCCGAGATTCCTGTCGTGTTACTTTGAACACCTGTAGTTTGACCACCCGCAGGAAATGTATTCAAAGCTCCGCCAGTGTTAGCATTAGTGGTAACACAAATTTCTGTAGTTGTACCACCAGAAATACCATACTGTTTCCAGGCGTGAGCATGACCTGGATCAGTAACGCTTACCGTATGATTATGGGTTGGCAATTCGCTTGAACTGATAACATGTGTCTGTGTTCCAGCGGTTGCGCCTAAAGCCGCGATAGAACCGGCTCCGATTGGTACCATGTTCGGAAAGTTTGGAACGTTAAATGTGGTTGTGCCATTTCCTACGCCGAAGGTTGTGCCGATTATGGCGAATAGAGCGGAGAAAGTTGTCCGACTAATGGCGGAACCATCGCACAACACCCAACCTGTCGGCGCACTGGCGGCACCATACATCACTATGGAACCCGTAGGTGGAGGATTGGTAGGAATTTGGCCAAAAGCAGCTGCATCGGTAGGATTGACACCATTTGGCACAGTCACGGTACCCGTAAATGTCACAGTACCTGTAAATGTGGGACTGACAGAAGGAGCCTTTGTATTTATCTGCGTTTGGACGGAACTCGTAGCATCTAAGAAGGCAAGCGTGGTATTAGACACGGTAGAGGCTATAGGTAGGCCATTCGTGTCTGATATAAGGGCTCTATTTGCCGTAATCGAGGTAAGCCCACTAACAGAGTTTGTAGAAGCGGGGTAATAAGCAAGTTGGTTGGCGGTTCCTGTGTTTACATTACCGCCCGTACCTATAGTTGATCCATTGAAAGTCAAATTATCTGAAGCATTCGTCGTAAGAATGAGATTTCCGCTATTCGCGTTATTACGGAACACTACACCAGGATCAGCAGAAGCAAGTCGCACTGTTCCAGTGGTGGCGATATTCGCCGAACGAGATTTGTAGTAGATAGAGACAAGGCCGAAGGATGCACCAAAATTAACATCTGCGAAAAGCGGAAAATTTCCACCTTGGCGTTGCAGCATACCATTTGTAACAGCCTGTGCCCACCCTGTGGCGTTTATACCCCAGGACTCGTCAAAATTCTCTGGGTATTCAAATACAGCTCCATTTATATTAAGTGGAATAGCCAAGGTAGTTCTCCTATGAAATCGGTAGGGTTTTTATACCGAGAACCCTAAACGGTATGCCTAAACAAAAACTACTTTTTCTTTTTTCGAGACAGGAAACTTGCGAACATTGACGGCGGCTCGCTTTCGGCTTCAGGATATGCTGTATCTAGTGGCTCCTGATGCTCGGTCGTGGTAAGCGCATCGCGTTCGGGTAGTGATTCACCAAGCTCTTTATGAACAGAACTTTGTTTATCTGGCTGACCTTTATGCGAATCCATCGTTTTAGGAACAATAGGACTTACTTTGTCCACCACTCCACCAGTGTGCATTTCATGGGTGACAACGTCATGCTCTGGCGTCGGTATATCCATTTCATGTTCTGGCAATACTTCTACTCTTTCGGCCTGGATACCGTGCATATCCCCTTCGCCTTCAGGATGCTGAAGTCCAGAATTTACTTCATTTGAAGCGTGATCTTTGAGCATATCAAGGAGCTTCTTGACCATGCCGCGTTTTTCGTCGAATGAATCCATCATTTTAATAGTTCTCCTTGATTATGCTAATGTAACTTTCGGCAAACAACCGCCATCTGCACCACCGCTCATTCCGCTTGTGAAAAGTGGATTGCTTCCGACAGCCGCACTAGGGAACGTAATCGCCGTACCAGATACACCATAGGTTAGTAAGCGGCCAGTCAACGCGGTATTTGAAGCCGTGGTGATGGCTGATCCAGCCATGAAGTTACCAGACAACGTATTATTGGCTCCAAACGTGATGAATGTACCAGTGACAAAATACACTTTATCCGCCGTCGCTCCATTTATGAGAATGATAGATGCATTGGCAGGAAGAGTCAACGATGTTCCGAACAAGAAGATGTATTCTCCTGCTCCGTTCAAGGTTAGTGCACCAGCCGTCCAAGTACCAGCAGCCGAAGCTGAATAAGTACCTGGGGTACGAGTAGATCCACCCAAATCGCTGGCAGAAATATCCGTACCAGGTCCAGTGGCAATAAGAGCCGTCGCCGCAGATGTTGCATCTGTGTGAGCCTGAGCAGCGGCTGCATCAGCAATATGCTTTGTTCCAGAAACGATTCCAGGCGGAAAGCCTGTAACAGATGAACCAGGGGAAAGTCCCAAGTCTCCATTAAGAACCGTATTACCTGTATTTGAGATAGTTGACTGAGCCAATGCCGCATATGTTCCCGCAGTGCCTAATCGGCTATTCGTACCAGAAGGACTTCCTGAAACGGTACCGTGCGCTGAGATGGAAACAGGGACATAATTTCCAATAACACCAGGCTGCTGAACAACGAGATGAGTAACCGCTGTTCCAGCCGCATGAGAAGCAGTAACGAGTTTGTTCGTAGTCGTATTTTGATTAATAACAGAAGTAAGACTCGCAGCAGCTACAATATCAGCCGCCCCAGAAGGAGTAGCATTTGTTTGGAACTGAGTCGTTCCAGATGGAGTATTCGAACCTGTAAACACAGTGCTACCAACCGTCACAGTATCTCCGGCGGCAACTAACGAGAATGTAATATCAGTGCTCGCTTGTGCCATACCCAATTCTACAGAGATGGTGTTGAAATAAAATCCGCCAACCGCCATTCCGTCAAAGTATCTAGCAATACGGTCTACTGAATCTGAAGCTGAACCACCGGTTTCGGGATGAAGCTGATCCGCCACCATAGCACAACTATCAGGGGTGATAACGATGAACTCATTGATTGACATTTAAGGCTCCTTTGCGTCAGATGTTTGCGTACCGATTTTCTTAGATCGTGCTACGCGAGTGTATCCCAACATTCTCGGCCCCGTCGGGGAGGCAGGGCCAAGAGATTGAGACGGTGAGGATTACGACCGAGGAACGATGTTATTGATAAGACACATATGAGACGGTGTCTCAGCAAAGATCGTATTATCAGCCCAGATTCGGACTTGATAACCAGCGAAATCTCCAAGAGGAACCTGAAGATAGCTGTCCGTGGATGTTCCAGGGAGCTGGAATGTAAGCTCACTTGAACCGATGCGGGTGATGCTGTCCGTCGGGTAGAGCAACGCTTCACCGCGTTTCATCAACGGGTGGGGAACGATGGTCATCGTGCCGGAAGGGCTATAGAACTCCAACGCATCACAGCCGTTGTCGAACTTTTTGCCTTTTACATCGCCATATCGGCGGGCCGCAGCCTGTTCGGTCAAGAGATCAGCGAACGAAGTAAGAGGCACCAACACCGTGCATTCTTCGCCCATCAACCCTTTGTCGCCAGGGAGCGTGATAGCTTTCTGAAGCTTGCCGAACGACAAGGGCGCAGCTCCGGCATCATACGTGTTCCCCTGCCATAACGGCCAGGTCACAGAGTTGATGCTGAACAACGTTCCCGTATTGGAAGCGATGGTGATAAGACCCACGCCTTCAATCGGCAATGCAAATGTGGCTCCGAACGCGCCGTTAAAGGCAACATTCAAAGGTGTAGCAGTGGCGGCAACGAGAGCAGTGCTACCAGTCGTTGTACCATTGACAGTGAGCGTGAACGCAGTGAAGTTCATTCCGACCACTTGGAACACAGAATCCGCGCCTGAAGAAACTAACGCGCCACCGGCCACAACGTAGAACTGAATCTGAGCCCCAATTGAGGAAGCCCAAATGCCCGTCGCCCAAGAAGCAGCGGTGAGCTGAACAGTGCTCTGCGTAGCAGAAACGGCAGTAACGGCAGAAGTCACGCCGATTCCACGGGTACCATGAAGGTACGTGTTTTCGAGGCGGAACCCTGCACCCTCGGTCATGTCGTTGAGCGTAATGTCAACGGCCTTTCCGAAGCTATTCTTCCCAGCTGATCGGCTGATCGCCGTATAGCTGATATTGTCTCGACGAATGAGGGAGAACGCCGGAACGAGCGCATTTTCCATCTGAAGCCCAATAGCCGCATTCAGCGCGAACGCCGAACCATCGGTATTGTACGTATAGCCCTGACCGGACTGTACTTTCACCGGAGCATTGAACTTGTCTCCGAGTTGCTTCATTCCTTTTTCTACAGTCGTATTCTTGAGAATATACGCGTAGTTGGGAACTAAGTCTTTGATCTTGTCTTGATACGCTTGTTTGAAGTCGCCGTTTAAGGCGGAAAGATCTACATCTGACATGGTTATTTTCCTTTGCTACATGATCGTCACCAATCAAAGCTACTTGTCGAGTGTTCGGATAGGTTTTAACGTCCTAGTTCTCTCTTTTTGCAGGGTACGGTGATCGTCATCTTCACGCTCTACTTAATCTGGTGTCCTGCGCGAGTCGGACATGCAGATAAATCGTCGCGCCCGTTTTGGTCTAGAACGAACGCATAAAACTAGGAGGCAGGTAGATTAATACCTAAGAACTCAAGTCCCAGGCACGACTTGCACGTGCAACCTCTGCGCTACGCACAGACTCTCTCTTTGTTGAGCTACTGGTATTCACCGTACGGTGCTTTGGGTTGACCACTTCCCAAATGGTTGCGCGGGGTGGAGTCGAACCACCGGCTTCGGCTTATGAGGCCGACGTGTTACCGTTACACCACCGTGCGAATCTTTAGTAATTTCCTGGCGCGCCTGGATGCAACCCGATGCCCTGCTCGGACTTCTGTTGCCGAAGGGCCTTCCAGTATGCCTTTCCTTTGAGCTTGGAGATATCCTTGTTCTCTCTCGGGTTCTCGTTCACCGTCTTCTTCTCCGGCACAGGATTGGCCGTGGTGCGTTTATAACGGTCCACGCGCGCTTTGGCAATCTTGTTGGACATTTCTTCGCCCACATAATTAAGAAGGGCGTCTCCTTCCAGGCTACCCATTGTAGAACGATGAATCTCTTTAAGATCTCGCGCAACGTATGGAAGCACTTGTTCGACACTGTATTCTTTCTTATCGGCTAGCCCTGCATCAATATACTGAGCAATAAGGGCAAGACTGAGACGCGTTTTAGGAATTTGATTGGCGTTAAGAACGGCTTCACATTCTTTCTCGAACTTCTGCGCCCATTCCTGTGTCTTTCTATTAGATTCAGCAACTTTGGCTTCGGCATCTTGCTGCTCTTTCAACGCTTTCGCTTCGGCTTCCTTCTCTTTGTAGTCCGCAAGCTCACGTTGTTCGGGTGTCATGTTCCGAAGCTTCAACTGATTGTAAAGAATCTCGGTCGCGAGCTTCGTAGCATCAATACCAGCGAGCTTACACTGTTTCTCAAATCCTAGCGGATCTGATTGAAGCATTCCCATAAGCTTCTCGGCCATGTCCACTTTCTGTGCAGTGGTGCGGGCTTTCTCTTCAATGCCGAATACTTTTTGAAGATCAGCCTTCATCTTATCTTCATTGGAAGCATCATACTCAACTTCTTTGCCGTTGACATTCAGTTTCCACAGCTTTTTCGGGGCTTCCCCAACGCCATTCTCATCCACTTTTGTAGCTGGTGAGGCATCAACCTTCGGTGCAACTTGGGCATCGGCTTTAGGCGCAGAGGCGGGTGCTTTGCTTGCGTCGCTAGATACGGCGGGTGCAGCGGGTGTGGCTGGTGCAGCGTTTTCCATTTTATTTTCCCCTTAGTTAGAAATTCTCGCCCAAAATCACTTGAGCCCGTTTGGACACATTGGTGATATCTTGGGTGAGTATTGACATTTGTGCTTTATGTGCAGCGATCACAGATAGAATCTCCGCAATGTCCGCATCCCGATTCTTACGCGTGAGAACAGTCTGGGCAATCTGGGCTCCCCATAATACTACGACAGAAACAGCCGTGAGAGGAGAATGCAGATAAACAGCTTCACCCAACAAGGCTACTGCCAAGAGATAAAGAGCTATAGAGTCTTTCATAGATAAACGTTCCTGAAATAATCTTCCGCTTTTTGCTCAATCTCATTGAACGCCCAACCATCCATCAAATCATCAGCCGCGCCAATAGCGTGACCGAGCGTTGTGGCAATCCCGTGTCTTGATTCAACAATCATGTCGTCCAGTAGCATAAGCATTTCGGCGGAGAATAGATTATCCCCATGTGGCTTCACTCGAAACGCAAGTGAGACAACACCAGCGTTTTTCTTATTGCCGTCCTTTTCTACATTTTTTGATTCCGTTTTCATTTTCCCCGTCTCCTTTGCTTTTTTATTAGACAAATAGAACTCGAACAACAGCACCTGGGCCCATATCGGCAGAATAGATGATGGTTAAATGGCCATTTAAAGTATTGGTCCATCCTTCCAACGGAAGCGCGGCTCCTCCCGCCGTTTTTTGTGTAACAGCCCAAATGGTGCTGGTCGTTAAAAGACCGGCAACAGCGACTGATTCTGATGCAGCACCACCTACTGTGGCCGCTGAATCAACTACCGAGGGAGTAGTAGGCGCAGTACCATTCGACGCCGCCGTGATTCTTCCTTTCGCGTCTACGGTGAGATTTGCGTTCGTAAAAGATCCAACATTACCATTAACAGTCGTGAGAGTCGCGACCTGACTCCCAACGCCAGGGCCAGCAGTAACATCGCCAGTGAGCTGATTGATGCCACCATCTGCAACAAGAACGAGAGGTGTCCACGATGGTGTTCCACCACCGAAACCCTCCATACCCTGGGTTACTTGATTGTAGCGAATATTGTATAAGCTTTGATCTGAGTCGGACATTCTAATTCTCCTTACTGATTATTGTTTGAGAGAGGCCAGAAACGCCTCATAGGTATCTTTATCGACGAAATTTGTGGAACAACCCAACTCTGTACGTAAAGCTATAACTGTAGCCTCATCCATGCCATCATATCGACACCCGTCATCGGTGTAAAGTATTTCGTCCATTATCTCATCCTCCGCGCCCGTATATTCCCAGCAAGTCGGGGGGTTGCGCCGGTGTAAGTCATGCTATAGACTAAATAAACAGTTGTAGTTGATGCAATAGAAATTCGTACACGAGGCTGAGTAAGAAACATTTCGTCCGATGAACCCGTGCGTGTAATTCTTACTGCGTTATCACCGAGAGTTCCTTGCGTTGCGCTCGTTGTACTAATGCTCATAGCAAAGAATGAAACAACCGCTCCCGTACCGCTACCGCTTTCACTTAAAAATATCAAAGCTGATACGTCCCAATCTCCAGCTGTTAGCGAAATACTGGTAAGGTTAGTATCCGTAGCGGAAGTACCACCGGCTGCAAGACTAGTTGTGCTATCAACATATTCGCCGACATTTCCCGCTGTTGCGTTATTGTTTGTGTTCGTACCTACAATTTGACCGGCAGTAATAACTGGAATCTGTCCAAAGGCCGCCGCATCCTGGGCCGCGCTTCCGTTTGTAAGATTTGTAATCTTATGTGAGTTTGCATTCTCGTCGCCGCCAAGTTGTAATGTACCAGGAAGCTGAAGCGTAGATGAGAGTGAAAGAACAGGCGTTGTTCCGCCCGTTGAGCTGATCTGATTGGCCGTGCCACTAACACTAGTGACGAGAGCTGTTCCAGAAGATGCAGCGGTTATCAATCCTTTCCCATTGACTGTAATAGAAGCATTCGTGAAAGAACCCACATTGCCATTAACAGTCGCGAGAGTCGCGGCTACACTACCAGGACCAGTGGCAGTAACATCTCCTGTCAGCGCAGTAATATAGTTTCCCGCTGCTTGCTTCCCGTTAAAGGTACTCCAGTCAGTAGAAAGCAAATATCCGTTGTGAGTCGCATCAGCTACGTGTTGAGAAAGAGAAGTACCTGCACCAATAACTGCACCTGTGCCGCCCGTCACGACAATGCCATCGGTGCCTACGTCTGTCAAACTTCCGGTTATGCCATTTGAAGCCGATGTGATAAGACCTTTACCGTTTACTGTGATAGAGGCATATGAAAAGGTGCCGACATTCCCATTTACCGTGGCCAAGACTAGAGGGACGGAGCCTGGACCTGAAGCCGTTCCATCACCTGTGAGGGCAGTGATATAACTTCCAGCCGGTTGTTTGTTATTAAACGTGTTCCAATCTGTAGATGATAAATAACCATCCGAAATATTCGTCGCCTGGAGAATGGATAGGGTTCTATCAACAGTGAGATTGCCCCCACCCTGTAGAGGAGTGGTGGTATTAATCTGCCGCGTAACGGGAACCTGTTGGGGATCGACGTTATTAAGAGTGATAAGTGTCCACTGCGGACTTCCACCACCAAACGCTTCGAGATTACTGGTAATCTGATTGTATCGAAGGTTATATAAACTTTTGTCTGTATCGGCCACTTTGGTTCTCCTTACGGAATACTTTCTACGATCATCCAAGCAACCGTGCTTGTGTCTAACAGGCTTGAACTCGTAATTACAAAACTTGTTGCATTTGTCTTTGCCGAAACTCTGAGAAATCCTACTGTTCCACCATCAACGTTCGATGTTAAAAAGATTCTGCTGTTGGCAGTTACAGAGGTATTTGCCACTGTCACTGTTCCAGCCACCAAGACAGCCGTTCCAATTTTAGCGTTGGTTCCTGTCTTGACTTGAAGCCCTTTGCCCAATGTACTTATAAGAACGTTCCCCGTTGAAGAGTTTACATCGCCCGTGAAGACTGGACTGGCGAGAGGAGCCTTCAAAGCAATCGTAGCCGCATAGCCACTGTACGTCGTATGATCCGCCGCTGTTAAAGCCCCAGGAACCGAATTTGTTGCGGCAGCCAGAGATAATACTTGCCCAGCTAAACTAAGACCGTTTGCCGTTCCAATCGTGACATTAACCTGAGAGGCGAATGTCGTGTGATCTGCCGCAGATAAAAAGCCGGCGACTGAATTCGTAGCGGTCGCCGCAGTTAATGTACGAGTAGCAAGCGTATAGGTAAACGGTGCAGAAGCAACAACAGCAGGAGCCCAGGCTAATCCAAGAGTAGAGCCACTGTTAGCAACCAAAACATTTCCATTAGCACCAACCGCAAGAACTTGATCGCCGGTCCCGTCGTTAACTGCACTATTTGAAAGCAGACCACCTTTTAGTGGCGTCCCTGATCCATTAGCGATTAGATCAACGTGCGTATCAAACTGAATGTTTAGCACCGTCGAACTAATAGCCATTCCCACCATCACGTACATATCAGTGAAAGGTGATGGAAGTGGCGATATACCGCCCGCGATATTATCTATGTACTGCTCGAATCCGGTAAAAGGACCAAAGCTAAATCCATCCATCGCGCCACGTATGTAAATACTGGCAAATCCTCCGCTTATATTCGTGGCGAAGCCCAATTGTGTCTTATCATCACCGAACACCGGAAGGGCCGCGCCCGCGATAGTTGCCGGTACCCACTGGGCCGCTCCGTCTCGCCACATCACCACCATGTGGTCGGTTACAGCACCACTTACGGGTTGATCTAGGAGTACTAGTGAAGGCACATTCGTTACAACAATATCAATAGTGTCTGTAACGACAACATTATCAAACTGGAAACTCCAGGCCGCTGCGCTAGTTGTACTCGTATGAAAAATCAGGCGGTAGTCTACACTCGTAGCATCCGCTACGAAAGTCCCGACAAAGGTTACGATTGTTGAAGCGGGGCCAACTAAGGTATGAAGTGGAACGATTGGAATTAATACGGCATTTGTAATGTCATAAATCCAAACAGTGATATCCGAATTTGCACCAAACACCATTCCGCCTGATCCATCGTAGGCAAAAGATACTTGTAGTTGTCGGCCTCTATCTATATTGTTGATAGTAAAATCTGTGCTAACCCCTTCTCCTTCTCTATTGGCCGCATCTTTAGTTAAAAGAAAACTCGCATTGCCGCTAATGGGATTAACCGTACTCCTAGTAAAAGTTAAACCTGTTGCGGTTCCCCCCGTTCCTGTTGTTGGGGCAGTATCTCCCCCGTTTGCGAGGAATCCGGCTCCGGTGATGTATTGGAGTCGTCCGGCGGTTCCGGTGATGGCGACGGTGGCAATGGCGACAGCGGCGGGTACGCCGTTCCAGGCTGTTGCCAGTTGGGTTGCTGTGGGGTTATTGGCAACTGTGGGTCCGTTATTCCATTGCACCTGAACATAGACTGACGAAATAACATTAATGTTTGGTGTGGCCGCTGGATAAGCGGCATTGTAGATATATTCAATTTCTACTCCGTTTCCGCCACTACCCGATAACGTGGAGGTAAATGTTAAATCTTGGTTAATTAAACTAGCCGGAACAGTACGACCAATGTTATTGTATAGGTTCCAATCTGAAGTATCTATTTCGGCATCTGGATTTAATATGAAGTTCGATCCCGAAGCGGAGGACGAAGGATTCACATAGTCAAAATTTCCAGTGAACGGATTAAAGACTATCTGCATTAGGATCTGGTCACTGTTAGAAGATTATTGCTACCATCATACGTCAGTGTAAGAGTTGCGACGGTTGTGCCACTGGCCCCACCAGTTTTATAAACCACTGTTGTGAGGTTATTACCAGTGTACGAAAGCGATATATAATCATACACGTATGGAATGAGTTGTGTAAGATTACGGACATTCAAAGCCCCGTTAGTTGTGGTTATGGGCTGACCAGCAGTATCCTCGATCTGGATTGTACCGCTGACAGGACCAACCGGCCCTTCAATTGTAACCTTTAGATTCTCGTCTACATCCACGCGAAGTGGATGGGTTTTATCGAATATATCTAGGGCTGTGTTATATGTGTCTGTCTGGGACGGTGTGGCTACCATGCAAAGCTCCTAAAGCGGCGGCAACGGCTTTTCCTATACGAGTCGCCTGGATAGTACCTACTCCCTCTTTCTCAAGTTCGCGAACAACAACTCCGATAGTGATAATGCTGTCAGCGTCCATTTTTACCAGACCTGTGAGCCACCCGTACCATAGAGCCAACCCTGCAAAGTCAGAGTACCGGCTGAAGGCGCAGCGGATGAAACTTTTAGGTAACAATAATCAATAGCTCCTAGTTCAAACAAGGCGTCATCAGTCGTTCCACCCGTGAATGTCACAGTCTTTGCAGTGGAGAAGCCAGAAAAATGTACACCATCATTGCTGATGGACAATGTAACAACATCTGTCGCGGCGGCAGTAAGCGTAGAGTGCAATTGCAATGAAGCACGATCAATCCCTTGCATATTATAAATGAACGATGCCGTACCAGCGGCGGCAGTGATGATGACTTGGTTATCAACGAACGGAACAATTTGCATATTCATATTATTATTTGCCTCCAGGCATTTGCGGGGTCACCGCGTGGTTTAATTGAGACGCCGCATTTGCGGTGGCTGGGGATGTCTTCCCAGGAAGAATAGGAGCGTGTGGCGGTCGAGGGGCGACAGGGCCAGGTCCGCCGTTAGGTCCGGCAGCTGGCATAGGATTGGCCACAGGTCCAGGTGTAGGTTGCTCTGGTTGCGGTGGCGGAGGTGGCCCCTGTACATTATTTCCAACGAGGGCCATCAAGCGTGGGTCAGTCATAGATGCAATCCCAGGGAATAAAAACTGGGCATGGGACATTACGTGTTGCACTACTGCTCCGAAAACAGGATCATTTTGTTTTTGCCGTAGCGCAGGGTCCATCATAATAACCAGATGTTGCATGATATGTGTCGCATGATTATCTAGAGGAGATGCTACCTGTGGCAATCCGCGCCGAAGCTGCTCGTTCTCTTTGATGATGAGCATATTCTCGGCTTCTGGTCCCTCAGTCATCGGGTCCAATTGTCCAGTGGCAAGCACTTCAAAGTATTGATTGGCATCTTTGATGAGGCCTTTCGCCATCAAATCTTGAGCGATCTGAAGCTTACCAGCCTCAGAACGAGTGGCAGGATTTCCCGCTGATACGATGACGCGAGAAATGTTCGAGAGATCTTCGCCAGAGAACTCACCCATATAAGATGACTTGCTCGCACCGGCAATCGTAATCATACGCTTCGTATTGGCGAAAGACTTTAGAATATTGAAAAGTCCTGTGGCTGAGCGTTCAAGAAAACTAATATATGCCTGTTGAATAGGTGAATTGAATACAAGTGCTTGCGCTTGGAGAAAGGCCATGGCAGTACCAGATTCAACCCCAGTCGGCGGTTGTCCACGTAATATTGAAGGCAATCCACTTAGTTTCTCCATTTGCGTCTCTAGCAACGTTAAGAATGTGAATATCTCCGCTGGGGTCTTGCATAGCTCCAGACCCATCGGCACACCGTTCTTCATGTTCGTCTTAATAAAATTCAAGCCCTCAATCACCTGTTCTGGTTTCGTCTGGGTAGACTCGTCGATGACAATGTTGGTGATAGCGAAGGCTTGTTGATTGGTTACGATGACGCTGAGCGTCTTATCGTAGGCATACTGCAATTTGACTAGGGAAGTCATCACGGTACTGCCAAAATTATTGAACAATGTCGTATCCGGCATCATCGGATAGAGCGGAATCTCATCATAGGGCATTGCAGTGTCTAAGATCCACGTCTCGGAGTCAATGTACTGCGTGACTCTACCATCAGGACATGCCGCCGTCTTTCTATGGATGAATGTATAAACGGGAATAAGGTCAGAGTTGGATGTCTGGGCATCCACGATATGTCCGAAACGAAAGCGTTGCAGCGTGGTTGGCATACTGTAGCCCTTCAACTCATCCATCAAATCAGGGCGTTGAGCTATGAGATCCCATTTATTAAGATACTCACGAACGATATACCAGTCATTGTTCGTATCCATGCGCGTATAGTCACGGATAACATCCATCGGACCAAGCACCGCAAACTGAGCATCCCCTTCTTTGATCGGCACTTCTTTGCCGGTCGGATCTTGCGTTACGTCTACGATCTCACCGATGTCGGCATTCCACTTCTCGAACAACCAACCTTCACCGCATACAAGACCATAGGTAAGACCCATCTTGTAGGTGTCTTCCATGTGCTTCACTTTCAAATAGTAGTTGCTTACGGAATCAAAGATGATATCCTGAGACATGCTCTTATGGTCATCATTGATAGCTTCTGGCTGGAAGGACGGGCGTTGATTGGCAATCGTGCTCACCAGACCAGTGACAATAGAACGATAAATGTTCGATTCAATGAGCTTGTATTGGCCACGGTCGCCGCCAAAGCGAATGCCGATCTTCATCTCACTACGCATCCACATTTCCCAGTTGGTGCGCCAAACGGTCAGTTTACCAGTGCGAAGTACGTAGTCTTCGTAATCACACCGACGGCGGTCTAGTTCTGCTAATAGGTCTTCGACTGGCAAAACCGCGAAATAATTTTCGTCATTACCGCCGCCGAAAGTCTTCGAGTTCATTGATCCGCTGGCCATTAGCTCTCCATTTGTTTCTGTTTGAAATTTGTTACGATCTGACTACTGATACGCCTAATGCAATCTTGACATCCCTCTACGTGGTGCAAAAAAGCGGCGAAGTCCGCTACGCAGCTATCGCCCCGCTTTACTGTCTCGCAGTATTGGTTCATACGAATATCGGCATCTTGTCGTTCTTGCTAAAGTTATCATGCGGTGATAAATACTGTAAATTCCATATAACATGTAAACCCGAAACTAGTTTCCCCCGTAATGGATAGATATGATCTACGGTCATTCCAATTGGTCGGTTTAGATAAAACTCTGTAATGCCTTCTTGTCCAAATTTAGGTGTTCGATTCGCTTGGGCACACTGACGGCGACGAACTGAGGCCAGAGTTTGGGCTTTATGTCCGTGTTTCCACATTCTTGTTTTTTCTCGAAGTCTTTCAGGATTATTTCTTTGCCAAAGACGAGTCACTGCACAGATTCTTTCCCGATTAGCAATATGCCGATCTTTGGCACATTGGCGGCACTTATAAGAAGCAGATCGGCCAGTAATGGTAGTGTCATGCCCCCGAATACAGTAGCGTTGTTTAGTCGCGGGCATCGTAACCTTCAGTGTCATGTTCTAGAACATTAAACTCTTGTGACATAGCTGTATCAAGGCCAGCACCTATGATTTCACCTAGAATAGCCTTATCTCCCTCGATTATTTTTTTAGGGATAAACGTATTTTCCTCGTTATGCCGAAATGCAGGGGGTAGAGGATTTGTTAAAAGGTCAACACTCCGAACTAAATACATCAACATGGCAAATCCATCGTAATGTCCGAAGGTTTTAGAGCGGGAGAACTCTTTGCCACGCGCTCCCCCTTTCGTCTTGGTCCACACACCGTTCTTCAGGCATCCAAGCGTCTGGACACATTTAGGACTGACGATTACACGGCCTTCTTTGACAAGCTCGCGCACATCTGACACCATCACATCCAAATAGGTTTTACTTTCTACAGGTGAAAAATATAAATGATGGCGAAGATTAAAGTCCTGGAGAAGTGAGGGCGTGTTGTTATCCGCGATACGCTTCTTGACTTCCATGCCCTTAAAGACTTCGTTCTCTTTGGCTATGATTCTTTCCGCCAGGAGATCGGTGGTCTGTTCGGGACTCTTCATGCACACTTCATCTCGCAATACGATGCGCGACGGCTTCCCAGGAGCCCATTCAATCGTAGCAAAGCCACACACCGAGTTATCTGTCCAGCCTTGATCGAGTGCGTCATACTTGAACCAGAGCTTGAAATTCTCGCCCTCTGGTGTCTCGCGCTCATATTCTGGCTTCCACTCTGGGCACAGCTGAAAGTCGGTATCAATGACAAATTCGCAGAAGAACTCGCGTCTCACCTTGTGCGAGAGCAGACCGCCAAGGTCTTTTATGAACTTCTCCTGCCGCTCCAGTGGGTAATGGCTATCCCATATGGTGAGCTTCATGTACGCCCCGTCTAGTTCTGCCTGGTCACAATAGCCTTTAAACGCATGATCTGGCGTAACAGGGGGTGTGGACAAGAGAAGCATGTTCCCATTGCGCGGTATAAGCGTGGAAACCAAGGCCCCATCAACGATCTCGTCCAAGTTGGCACTAAATCCCGCTTCGTCAAGAATAATGAGGTCAAACGCAAAGGAACGCAGATTGTTATATGATGTACCTACACCCTTGCCGACGCCCCTAAAGAGTATCTTTGAACCGTTAGGGAATACTAACTGGGTCTTTCTTAGCTTCGGCTTGAGGTGATCTGGACACGTCTGAAACACCACATCATATAACTGTCTAACGTATTCTTGAACGTCATCAACTGTCGGCGCGATAAACGCCACCAACGAATTCTTCTTCTGTATGCACACTTCCGCGCCTAGAAACAGACCTAAAACACTCTTCCCGATCTTGCGGCTGCAATTCACGACAAACTTGGAGTTCTTCCCCGTGCTTATCTTGAACGCGTCGTATATCTTGCGCTGCGACGGATTCAGGTGAACGTACAGCCGCCCTACTTGCCAAGAGGCTTCGATGGCCTTCTCTTCGTTGGTCACCTAGGCCCGCACGCAAGTATGGGGATAGTTTTTACCGCACCGACACACCGGCGTATTAGGCCCGTAGTTTGGCTGTGTAAATGGCATCGGTATGATCGCCCATTCCCTAGCCCGTGCCTGTGTGCATTCATGGCATTCGCATCTAGGATGATTGCCTGATAGATCCATTGGAGTCAATCCTTTGATTCTAGGGGCCTAATCCTAATCTTGGTACCTAGACCATGTTTCTTAGCATTATCGCTTAGCCGTACGCGTTTCTGTAGCTGGAATGTGGCTTCCTGCGCGTATTCGGCGGCATGTACCTGTTTGTAATGGCAATAGTAGCATCGTTCAGGATGCCTGCGATACCGCAAACTACCCGTGTCTTCAGAATGCCCGCATGGACGAGACTGTATCATTCGGCCCACCCCAAGAACTCGGCGTATAGTTGGTCTGCCATTCTTAAAGCATCACAACAGTCAGGATCATCCCGCCATAGTTCAAACGGAATGCTCTCGAAGAGTCGCCAAATCAACCCATATGATATCTTTTCCCAGTTCATTCAGGCTGTTGGTAACTGAATCGACGGTGCAGGCGCATATCCCTGCGATAATCCTAACTCATATTGCACATCTTTCAGTTGGTGCTCAAGCTCACGGACGCGTCTATACAATTCGTCAATGGCTAGATGAGCAGGTATATGTTCCATTAGGCTTTAGGAATGCCAGCGTCCAACACTTCAGCCGTGGCTTCTTTCGCGGCGGCAACGTCCACCTTGCTCAATTCCGCCTTGGCATCTGCTTCAATCTGCTTCGCCATGTTCTCTACGCGCACCTTAAAGTCATTGTATTGGAATGACAGGAAGTTGAGCACCTCGGCTACTTTCATCCCCAAATGTCCTGGGTGACTGGACTGGGCAATGTAGTCATGCGCTCTCGCGAATAGGTCGCGGATCTGCTCGGCGTTCTCTTTCTGTTGTTGCGGCGTCAATGGTGATTCACTCATTTTAGTCTCCCCGAATTGTAAGATACTGTCACTTGGTGACAGGTTGTAGCAAATCTATCGTTTATGGTTTAGTATAAACTATCAACTATAAACCAAAGCCTTCTGGTATGTCTACCGTACAATCTGCAATGCCCAAGCTGTACTGATTGCCGTCCTTCGTGCACCAATACTCCCCGCGCAAGTCTGGGTCATCATTCGGACGTAGCCAATGGTCCATTATTTCGCCGTCACACGTCACACACTTGCGGCCCTGGAAATGTAGAACACCCTTGGGATTGAAATCTCGTAGCATCATAGGGCCGGACTCTAAGAGCAATTGCGGGTCTGTGTTAGGTGATGATAGAGGCTTAATATCTTCGCTCATGCCAGCCCCACAACGCGGAATAATGGCATCAACATGTCTATCATTCTATATAGCCTAGGGCTATGCGCCTCGAATACATATAGCGATAAGCCATCCCCGCCAATATGGATATGGAAGTATCGTAAAGAACCTTTCATAACGTTTGCTGTTCCCCTTTTACAAGCACTTACCTAACGTAATGCTGCCAAGGATGTTCCCCGCACACATTGCAATGCAGATCGTGACAGCATCTTTCATCCTGGTGATATTCATTACCGCAAGTCATGCTTGCTAACACATGCTCAACGAAGCGATTGCACACGGTCACACGAAGCGGCAACCATCGGCGCATAGCGACATACTCTTGCACAATGGCATTCAAGCTAGGCTCAAACGCGCCTACACGTAGCGTATTGCTAGGCAATGGCTCTAAGAAGCTCTTACGCCAACACACTCTAGGACTACTAGGCAGCGTGGCAACGTCAGCATTAAGCGGCCAATTATCACACGAAGCACCTATCATGCGCTCGTCCTGGTACAATTCCCCGATGAAATGGCCCTGAGCATCAGCATAACGCCGGACGATTGTCACATGGAACGTGTCGAACGGATGCGCTATGAAATAGGCTATGGACTTAACGAGTGTTAACATTCAATCTTTCCCCTTGTAATTTTATCGTTCTCATGCTAGACTCAATATGTCGATAGGGTCTAACAAGACTTCGGCGGACGCTGCCCAAATTAGTCTTACCTATCGAAATAGATATACGCGCCTACATACAGCACGATGCTGCCTACCAGCACGGCAATGATTCCCATTTCCGCGCTCATCTACCCTCTAAATCTTCTAGCGCGGCAAGAGCGGCTTTGCTCGCTCGTTTACCTTTCTTAACATTCTTGTGGTTCTTGCTAACAAGGTACGGAAGCAGCCTAGTCCATAGGGCAATGCGTCTATTATCGTTCGCTAGAATGGCTTTGGCGAAGTTCTCACGCCAATCTAGGCCTGCGCGCTTGAACGCGATAGAAATACTCGTATGTTGCTTGCTGTCGAGTTGAGATGATCCAATCTGGCGTCCACGTTTACGCGCTACGCTCAAAGATGCACTAGGTTGTTCTATTAACTCACTAGGTTGATCTAATGGATTCATTTACCCTATTGTTTCACGTAGCGTTTATCTACAGTACGAATCCCATTGAATTTACGATGCACTTTTGCATTCTTTCGATCTACACGATTATACCACGGACCGCTAAAAATCTTTTGTCCTTTGCTATTTTTATACAATCGTTCGGCCATTGGTACGCGAAATGTAGCTTTCATATATCCTATTTATCCTTTTGGGCATAGAAATCTTATATCTTGATGGTAGACGTTGAGGCGATACACCATAGCCGGTTAAACGTTATACCCGTCTCGCGTTATCAACGTCGAGATAGAGAGGACAACCGATAGTCCCATTTCTCGACTAGACGGGTAAGAGAATGAGCACGTTATGCCCATACCATCAGCCGCCTAGCCGCGTTCGGTCTTTTATCCAAGCGTACGAGAGTCGCTTAACTCGCTTAGCTACATGCCCGCTTGCGGCAAACAAAAGAGACATACACGCTGTGCGCATATGCCCCATACATATGGCACCCAATAGCGGGTAAACGTAGGACAGCTGTAACTGGGCTAGATAAACAATCGGATGTCGAATACGCATATATAACATAGTGTTTTCGTTTCAAGGGGTTGACAGGTGAATGCACTCCTGTTAGACTGTAGATATGAAAACTCTAAACGATGAAATGAAGCACATGAAACAGTTTCAATATCGTCGGATCGACATTAGCACACTTGCCGGCTTTAAACAGGCGGAACGGTTACAGGCAGCCGGATGGAAACCGATAAGCGGCGGTTTGTTTACCGTGCTTCTAGAGAAAAAGGGATAATATGACAAACCTTGAATACGTCGAAATGGACCGCTTGATTAACGAGGAGTTGGACAAAGAAGAAGCGCAAGACGTTGCCGATGAAGCAGAGGTATCCTTGACCGGCACACGTGCCGTCGCAAATGCATATGGCCTAGATAAAGAGGATGTAGACACGTTGCGGGAATGGGGGGTAATATGAAGACAATAGCAGTTATCCTAGTGTTGTCAATGCTCGCGGTAATGTCGGCCTATCGTACAGGCGTAAATGTTGGCTACAGTGCAGGATGGTCTGATGCTCATTGTGGCGCGGGCAACCAATGCGAGGCTGGACAAGAATAGGGGGTAGTATGATGAATGCAACAAAAGTCGGTTGGGGTTCCGAATTGATTATAGCCGCCGATCTAACAAAAAAAGGATATGATGTGTATCTAGGGTTTTCTGGACACTATGATATGGTAGCAATGAAAAATGAAATGCGCTACACTGTAGAGGTAAAAACCTCTTCGACGGGTCGGGCAGATTACCATCGAGTCACGAATACCCCTGATATTTTAGCGTTAGTGTGTAAGAATTGCATTCGATATTTTGGATCAAATCGTAGGCCTATAGACATTTAGGCCTTGACACGCAGACGTTTTGGGGCTATACTGAAGCAGAAGCAAGTCAGACAAAAAGGAGATAATACAATGAACCTTAACCCGATCAAAGCGAACATGACAGAATTAGCGGTGAATGGAGTAGGTACTATTTTATTCAGCTATCGGACACCCGTCGCAGCTAAAACACCAGCGGGATCTTTCAAAACAGAAAAACGGTGGAGTAATACGACAAGTCGCCATATTACCCAATGGGGTGGCAAGGAATGGCCTACGCAACCTCAAGAATTCTTTGACAACCTTATCGCGGGGGTGAAATAACATGAGAAAATTTAAAGATAGCGAAGTCGAATATACCTTAGAAATTATCGATGAGGATATGTCTGTACGGGGAAATGTTCAAGTATCTGGCGATGACGCGGATGATAAACTAGTCGAGGATCAGATACTAAATCGACTAGAAAATGGTGAAACGTGGGCATGGTGTATAGTGAAGGTTACAGCTACATGGCACGGAGTGCAAGGTACAAATTATTTAGGCGGCTGTTCGTACACAGACGAGAAGGAATTCAAACACCCCGACGGGTATTATGAGGATATGAAAGCTCAAGCCCTATCCATGCTAAAGCAGAATATCCGCGAAATGCAATCTAGAGTTTGCGGCGTGAAGGTGGCCTAACATGAATATTAAAAACGAAGGTTTGCGAGCGTTGACAGTTGCAGACGAACAAGCGGAGATACGCGCCATAGGCACCGTCAAGCGCGTGAAGCTTCAATACCTCAAAGGCTCTGCGCGTATGGGATTGCGCCTATGGAATGTACTCTCGCCGGTAGAGGGCTATAAGTCCGGCGGCGATAATGGGTATCCGACATTTTCACTGCCTACACTTAAAGCAAAGGGGCTAATATAATGAAAAACCTAGGAGAGAAACTGTTAATAATTCTTGTAGTCAGCGTTGGCATGTTTACTATTCCGCCGATTGTATATTTAATAGTCCTTGCATTTCTCGATATATGGCAGAGAATGCTTAATGGGGGATTTAATATATGAAATATAGACCGAATTGCGCTAAGATGTCATGTACGCATTTGTCAGACGCAATATTGACGTTGCCATCGTTTGGACCGATATATTTTTGCGCCGCACACACGCTATCAAATTTAAAGGAGCAACTATCTAATGAAAATTAATACCTGTCCCGTCTGTCGGTTAGAATTTGGAGAATGGGCAATCTATCATGAGCATCTTAGCCTAGCACATGGCGTAGCACATAGACACGAACCCGCGCCTATACGTATTGGATTAGGCGATATGGCTACCCTGCTCGTCACGATGCCCAAGGACTTGAAGTACCGCACATACAAGCCTATGGACCCTATAGAAAAACGGCGCGTAGTGGCGGCGCTAGACGGGCGCGTATCGGCGCTAGAGCGCTTAAAGGTTATGCCAGAAGCAGATATCCGCTTCTATGACGGGAAGCACGTATCCGCTATGGCGTATGATGCATACGACGCGACGAACGGGCGCAATTTCGCCGTAGGCGTAAAGGTTATGCTCAAGCTAGGCAAATCGTATGAGGAAAAACGTATAGATGAGTTGCAGGGACTAGTAGCTTCCCTCCAAAACAAAAATCGCCAAGGAGGAAACTAATGGAAACACAATGCGCGAAGTCTACACAAGGTGGCGAACATCGACTAGATCCCGTAGAGTTTCGTCAGTATGAGACGGATTATGTATGCCTCGATTGTGGCGGATTCTTTACACAGTATGGCAATGCGGGGTGCTGATATGACTATCAAAGGCGGCATAGCATTAGATCGAGTGGCATACTCAGAGGCGGCGCGAAGCGTGTTTGATATCGCCGTCAATCATCGCCGGCTAGGACTCAAGCTAGGAGATGACGCGCTGCGCGGTATGAGGTTCGGCAGTGATAGCGGAGTGTTGGCGCGGTTAGAAAGTATGTTTACCGAGGGGGAATTTATGGCGTGTCCAGGGACAAGGATAGACGCGGCGCTTATAGATGCGGCGCAATCGGATCACTGGTACACTCACGAAAAGGATTATGAAATGCCTGAGTGCCTATCGGATGAAACGGAAATCGCCGAGGACGAAGATGAGTAAAGAACGTGATATCGCATTTGGAATTCATTCGCGGATTCCCCGCTGCTGTATCGACTTCTTTATAAACGAATGGGAATATATGTTCATGGTGGATAGCCCATACGTCCGAGCGGTGAACTATGCCGCATGGAATTATGTACCATGCCCTAAGTGTTTGGGAACTGGACGCAAGGCAAAGATTAAGTTCTGCGTCAATGAGTGCGGCGGCGACCATCCGCAGGACTTCAAATGAATTGGCAGAAAGGACACCGCGTACCTGAAGGGACAGAATGGATAATGGGAATTGGAACACAGTTTTACCCTTTACGTTGCCACAATTGTTACAGTTTTCCAATGGTGCTTGTTAAATTCGCAGATGTACAACGGCGCGTCTGTATATTTTGCAGAGTACAGGAGATAGGCCTATGAGCGAAAACAAAGAGATTCGATGGTTTTGTACTTCGTGTTTAGAAGACCAGTTCGATAGTATATGGGATCATTATGACAGGAGCATCGGTGAGGCATTGTGCCCGTCGTGCAAAACGAAAATCGCCAGTGAGGGAATTGGTGGATAAACTCGAACGCCGTAGAAAATATTACAGAGATTACTATCGTCACTATTCCAAAACGGAAAAGGGACGGATGATAGCAAAGGCCGCTCAGAAAAAATACTATTCGTCTGAGCATGGAAAAGCCAAACGACTGGCCTATTCTCGAACTGAACGATATAAGAAAACAAAAAATAAGTACTATAGGTCAGAAAAAGGTAAGGCGAATTATCGACGCGGAGCTGCAAAATATCGCTTAACGCCACACGGTCGATTTATGTTGGCCAGGAAAAATGCTCTATACAACGGCAAGGTATGGGAGTTATCGGAGGTGGACTATGGATCACTCATGGCGAAGAATTGTTTCTACTGCGAAGAAAATCTTAATCCCACAGGAATTGGCTTGGATAGGATTGATAATACCAAAGGCTATAGCCTTTCTAATGTTGTTCCTTGTTGTGGTATCTGTAACTGTGCTCGCGGCGACTGGTGGACACCAGGAGAACTTAAAGCCGCAGTTACCGCCGTGGCAACTTATAGGGCAGCTTCAAATAACGGCATACCGTCCAATAGCAGCCCAGACAAAACCGGAATGTACGAGCCGCGACCATTGCCGGACCTCCATCGATGACGGGATCACAAAATATGGAGCAGCTATCAGCCAAGATCTGTTGGCTAGTGGGACGGTTCGCTACGGGGATGTTTTACTTATTGAAAACGTTGATCGTTTTGTTGTTGTCAACGACTGTATGGGTTCTCGGGCTCATCGTGCGGTTGATCTATTGGTTTTTACACACGCTCAGGAAAAGGCTGTAGGAGTCCGGCATTTGAAAGTATGGCTTATGTCCGCGCCTAAAACAGAAATCGCTAAGGAGATAAAATGAGATACCAAAGTTATGGAAATCGAAAATCGACACCTTCGCGCAAGACGCGCAAAGGAATGCGGAACACTGTGTTCGTCGCCAATAAGAAGATGGCAAAGGCGCAACGGAAAGCCGCTCGTCTGGAACGAAAATCTCTACGCGAAGAACAGGCGGGGGAATAGCATGGAATTATATAGGTCTAAAGGCCTGTCTTACGTATGGCCACTTTTGGACACAAGTATATGAACAGTGTGAGGAACGTATGATGAATCTAATGGTAACAGACGATGCTTTTCAATGTGATGATGGGCGCGGCAATGGCTGTGGGCGCATGTTTGATAGCCTTATCGTGTCGCAGATAAACGGATTGTGCGCTGAGTGTGCCAATGACTTACCAGAGGATGAGGGTTGCTGATGGCTAAACACGTTAGAATTCACAAGACGCGAGTGATTCAAAGTAAGAAGGATTCTTCGCATACGGAACAGTCAGCGTATTGGGATGACTACGATAAGCATCGTGGGTTTGGTCCCGAAGGTCACGGCGATGATAGCAATCGTGAAGATAAGCGGGCCAATCCCGATGTCTTGCCCGAAGCGGAAGTCTCTGCTCCTTCGACGCCACAACTTATCTATGGAGAAGCCGTTGAACACCTCCAAGGCCGTCAACGCGAGATCTATCTTCTGACTATGCGTGAGGACAAGTCGTTGGGTGAAGCGGCGGAAGTATTAGGGTTATCGAAAGGCACAGCGCAGAAATACAAAGAACGCGCCATCAAGTTCATCGAGCAGTACTGTAAGGCGGCAATCGCTAAGGGGCGGGTATGAAAGAGCTTATAGACAAGATTCAAGACCTGATCGACTTGCACGGAGACACATGGCTAGGATTGTTCACGGCATTGGTTATGGTACGTATCGCGATGACCGCTTTTAGATTCGCACCCTTGACGCCAAGTGAGGCGGCAGCCTATGCCTCATGCGTCACGGCGTTTGCCGCGACGAACATCGGGAAGCCAAAGCCATGATTACTTTTCTTGCTATGGTAGCCGGAGCCCTTACATCTGCGGCATGGGTGGCCCCACAACCGTGGTGCTATGCCTATGCGCTTGTCGCTAGTATTTTCTTTGTAATAGTACGGAGGATGCAATGAGACTTCGCTACAAACTCGGATTAGTCCTTGTTGTCTTGGGTGTCACTTTTGGTTTAGGGAGATGCAAGCGAACTGAGACTAACGGTCCTAAATCGTCGGCACCCGCCGTTTTACCTGTGAATGATATTGAACAGATCCGCGTTGATCCTTCGACGCATCAGCTTATCATTCTAACAAATAAGGGAACACAGACAGTGACATTGCCAGATCGCATCTCTACAATTGATGTACACAAAGATGGTACGGTGCAAGTGACAAGCCCCCAGTTTGGCTTTGAGCATCATCTATTCATTGGCCTTGTGGGCTCTGAGCATGTGCGTCTTGGTGTTGGAGTAGATGGGCTGTACTGGAAGAAGCTCGATGTCGGTATTGGTATAGCAGATCAGATGGGAGCATATACCCCCATTGCTTTCGCTAAGGTTACTTGGAACATAAAAGGAAATCTTCAGGCGGGACTTGTATATCAAAGCAACAATTATATAGGTGGTATCCTAAGCGTGAGAATATTCTAATGGGGAGTTATATATCTGTTGATTTGGAGTGTCCAGTATGCACCACTCCGTTTCGAGCAATACGTGATAACGTTCTGTCTGGAAATACGAAATCTTGCGGTTGCCGAAATAAAGAACAATGCCGACAGATCGGCTTAAAACGAGATCACAAGATCGTTCATGGTCAGTATAATTCCAAAGAATATAAATCATGGGAGGGCATGTGGTCACGATGCACAAATCCCAAGGCTACGGGTTACAAAAACTACGGTGGGCGCGGAATCACGGTTGATCCCGACTGGAAATCGTTTTCTAACTTTTTTAGGGATATGGGAAAGAAACCAGATGGTACTTCTATAGATAGGGTAAATAACGACGGCAATTATGAGTTTTGGAATTGCCGATGGGCGACTCGCAAGCAACAAAATAATAATACAAGGAGAAACACTAATGTCAAGACAAATTCCTGATTCCAACGGAGACGGTGGCAACTTTGCTCCAACGGCTCTTTTAAAAGAACGCGGTGCTATGCTGAAAGGCGTCCTTATCGGTAGACGTAATGCCAAGACACAGTATGGCGACAAGCCGGTATATAGTTTCAAAGTGTTAGACGCGTCTTGCAAGTTTACGCTAGGCAAGGACAAGGCTGAGGTCCAACCCGCTGAGGGCGACACGGTTGATGCATTTGCGCCTACGCGCTTAGCTCGTCAGTTGGCACAAGTGGCCGACGGTGAAACCGTCACTATCACGTATGCGGGGACGAAGAAGGCTGGCAAAGGTATGCCAGCCCATGTGTTCAATGTGGAGGTAGCGTAATATGCCATTGTTAAAGAAAGCCCCTACAGCTACGGAATCAAATAGTGCAATTGGAACAATGGCCAAAGCAGCGGAGACAGGGACGCCTGAACAATTGACGCAAGTCGCGGCTGCAAAAAAAGCTGTGACTAAGAGAATTGCTACAACTAAAGATGAGTATTGGACCAACCGTGAAGAACGTGATATTCAACGCGATAAGGATATGGCCTGGTCTGGACTCGCTCAGGCTGCTCTAGATAGTGTGGGGCTTCTTCAGTTGAATACGACCAATACACTGGAAGGCTTTGTGGAGCTAGTCGTAAAGACTACTGATCTCCTACTGAAAGCCAGAGATAAACACAATAGCTAATGCCACATACTGAGTGCTTTGTTGATGGAGTGTGGCATCCAAGCGTCACTACGATTATGGGTGCAGAACCAAAGCCTTGGTTACAGGCATGGTATGAGAAATGGGGTACTTTGGCTACACGCAAAACGGAACTCGCCGGTATCGTAGGTACAGAGTTTCACAGATGTGTGGAAGAGTGCCTTGATACCGGAGACTTTACTACACCGTGCAGACGAGTAAATGGTATGATGAGGTCATGGGTGACGTGGGCAGGGGCCGTGGACGGCATTATAGGATCTACGGAGCTTAAAGTCATTAGCAAACTTCATAGGTACAGCGGAACGCTTGATGCGGTAGGTGTTATCGGTAAGAAAAAATACGTGATAGACTGGAAAACAAGTAGCCGTATCTATCCAGAGATGGCTTTACAGCTATCAGCCTACGCACAAGCGTATAAAGAGCAGACGGGCATAGAGATAAAGAGAGGGCTTATTGTGCATGTCTCAAAGGATAGACCACACAAACTCACTACCAAAGAGTTCACACTAGGCAAACGTGAGTTTAAGAAGTTCTTAAAGCTTCGCGAGATGTTCGATGATATATTACAAGCGGGAAATGACGTACAAATCCCGCCGCAAGTGGGCAGCTTATGAACAGTTGGCATAACTATAGTTCGATTTTTAACATGGGACATAAGGCTATAGTTAGCCTGTTGACTGTTCCAGTGTATGTGGAAGAGAAGGTGGATGGTTCGCAGTTCTCTTTCGGCATCGACGAAGAAGGCACGTTGCGGGTGCGATCTAAGGGTGTAGAAATGGTAGTAGACGCGCCGGAGAAAATGTTCTCGCTTGGTGTTGAGACAGTTAAACGGCTGCGGCATGAGCTTCACCCAGGTTGGACTTATCGCGGTGAGTATCTACGGTCGCCGAAACATAATGCATTGATCTATAGCCGTATCCCAAAAGATCATATCATCATTTTCGACATAGAGATCGGAGAGTGCCAGTTCCTAGAGTATAGTGAGAAAGAGTTTGAGGCGAGACGGTTAGGGTTAGAGGTTGTGCCGCTACTATTCACCGGCATGGTGAGAGAGATCGAAGCGTTCCGCGGCTTTCTATCCACCGATAGCATTCTTGGCGGCCAGAAGATCGAAGGTGTAGTCATCAAGCCTATGGGTTACAATCTATTTGGCGTGGACAAGAAAGTGCTCATGGGTAAGTTTGTCAGCGAGGCATTCAAAGAGGTCCATTCCCACGCATGGAAGGCCGATAATCCTACAGCCGGCGATATTGTGGCGCGGCTTGGCGGCGACTATGGCACCCAGGCACGTTGGCAGAAAGCGTTGCAGCACTTAACCGAGCAAGGACTCATCACCGATTCGCCGCAGGACATTGGCGCATTAATGAAAGAGGTGCCAGTCGATGTGAAGCGTGAGTGCGAGGATGAGATTAAAGAGAAGCTGTTCACTTTCGCTTGGTCCCATATCGCTCGGATGACGACGCGAGGATTGCCGGAATGGTACAAAGAGCTATTGCTGAAGAAACAGTTTGAAAAGGAGCCTACACATGAAGAAGCCACCGTCAACGAAGCGCCAAGCTGTGAAACAACTCAAGACATGTATTCGACTCTCCCGCAAGATAGCTCGTCAGATCAATCGCAAGCTTGAATCATTGGCCGTATTGAACAAGATGAAGGCAGCGGCGCAAGCGCAGCTAGTCAAGATATGTGGCTTGAAATAGGGTCTTGACATATGGACGAATTGGTGGTAGGCTTTAGGATGAAGAAAAAACAACGAAAGTGCCGGTGCAAACAATGCAAAGAACGCGAAGCTTGGATAGACCTAGGGAGATAATGTTGAATCACGCGCTTCGCTATGCTGCTGACGGTTTCGCTGTCTTCCCTTGCAAACCAGGGGACAAACAGCCTCTAGGGTCGCTTGTGCCGAATGGGTGCCTGGATGCGACGACTGACACCGATACGATAAGAGGATGGTGGACCAAATGCCCGAACGCAAACATAGGACTGGCGACAGGACCGAAAAGTGGTTTAGCTGTCGTGGATTTAGATGGTCAAGAGGGGATAGCGTCGGGCAATCGGCTAGGGCTATACTCAACTATCTGTGCCCTAACAGGAAATGGCAAACAGCTTTTCTACAGCGATACGGACGGGAAATTGAAGAACTCTGTGAAAAAGCTGGCCCCTGGTATAGATACGAGAGGGACAGGCGGCTACATCGTCGCGCCCCCAAGTCTCCACCCGAACGGAAAAAGGTACGCGTGGCAAGGACAGCCACTAAGCAGGAAAAGCTTGTCATGTTTACCGAACCTATTCTACGGAGACCATTCTACATTACCAATATCCACAATACGTAGAGCGGATAGTTGGATTGCCGCCGCGCTTGAGGAGATGAAGAAAGGCCATGTCCACAATACTCTCATTAGTGTGCTCGGAAAGTTTAGGACTCATAATTTTAGTGAAGACGACACATATAAGTTGCTTCAGCCCTATGCATTGGTGGACGGTAGACCCTACGAAGGCTTACGAAGCAAGATAAGTGAGATATGGAGACGCTATCAACCAGGACCAGCATCGCTGATCTCACACAAATCTGAAGACATTGATACATTTCTAACAGACATAAAAGAGGTGGACTGGATATGCAAACCCTTCATAGCAAAAAAGTCAATCGGCTTCGTGGCTGGCTTGCCCGAAACACTAAAAACATGGTTGTGCGTCGATCTCGCTGTCGAGAGTGTGGCGGGGTCGGGACTGTGGCTCGGGTTGTTTCCACTGCCAAGCTCCAGAGTTTTGTTTATAGATCAAGAGCGTTCACGGGACGAAACACAAAGTCGATTCAGCCGTGTGATTGCGGCAAAAAATCTCAAGAATTCGGACCTAAAAGGAAAACTATTTATCAAATCTGGTACGACTATCCGTATCAATCTCGATGCTTCGTATCAGGCATTTAGGTCTGAGCTACTAGAGATGCGCCCCGATATTGTCATCGTCGATAGCTTCAAGGCATTCCACACCGCCGCCGAGAATGATAGCACCGAAATGCAGAAAGTAATCGAGCGTATAAAAGAACTGCGGAATGAGATCGGGTGCACATTCGTATTTATTCACCACGAAAACAAGAACGCCTATCCGAACGGAGAACCGAAGGGCGAGCCGCATATGGGCACTATGTCGGGCAGCATCGCCATTGGGGCGGCAGCGGAATTCTGCCTGATTGTTCGTAAGATGGAAGACAATACGTCGATGGTATGGCATGCGAAGAGTACACAAGCGAAGAAGGCACGACCATTTTACGCTTCGGTGACAGATGTGCCGGAAGGAATTGTGGTGAAAGGACTAAACGAGAATGTTTAGCTATTTCGGATCAAAATCTAAGATAGTAAGGTATTATCCCGCACCTAAGTTTGATACAATTATAGAACCATTTGCCGGTTCGGCTAGATATTCTTTGTTTGGTGATAATTGGAAAAAGAAAGTTATACTAACAGAACTAAATTCGAAAGTTTATGCAATATGGAAGTATTTACAGACATCATCACCGAAGGATATTTTAAGTCTTCCTTCGGTTAAACTTCAGCAGGATCTTAGGGAACTCAGATTTCCTTGCGCGGCCGCGAGAGATTTAGTTTTTGCTTGTTGTTCCAGAGGGAGTCCAACCTTCGGTAATAAAACCGGAAAATTTAATTCGTGGTGGAAAGATCGTATCCGAATTAGTAAAGAGATATGGAAAATAAAACATTGGGATATACGATGCGATTCTTACGAAACACTAGACAATATCGAAGCGACTTGGTTTGTAGATCCGCCATGTCAAAAACTCGGCTATCGTTATCCGAAACACGACATAAACTACGCATCCTTGCTGGCGTGGTGTAAAAGTAGGAAAGGTCAGACCATTGTTGCCGAAAACGAAGATTCTAACTGGCTTCCAAATCCTACGATAGTAAAAATGATGCGGGGTGTTAAGCATTCAAAGCAAGAGATTATGCAGGTATTTGAGTAGTGACCCGCATAATCCTCTGCCAATGGTGTGGTAAGCGTAATAGACATGGAATGTGCGACGTGTGCTGGCTGGAGATGAAGCGTTGGATGATGCGAGGAGAAATATGAACACCAAATTAGACGCGAAACTTTGCAAGAAATATCCGAATCTGTATAGGGATCGCGGGGAATCTATGCAGAATACAGCGATGTGCTGGGGCTTCCAGCGTGGCGATGGGTGGTATGATCTTTTACGAGAAGCCGCTGAGAAGCTGCGCGGATACAGTGATCGAGACGTTTGGGGATGGTACAACCATCACGCTGAGATAATGGTCGGTATACTTCAATATTTGCGAAAGTACAAGCATGGATACCCGATAGGTTTGACGCCAGGAAAGTGGACTAAAGTCCTTCTTGTAATGGAACAGGGCTTTCAAGCGATAATTGACGGGGAAAATGATATGACCTCGTATAAGCGGCTTTCGAGTAAGGAGCAGCGGAAACTTATTTTTAAACGACGTAGGAAACTCATGCTTGGGCTGAAATATTTTCGTACGTATTATTACAATCTGTGGGACTGAGGAGAGCCTATGCAAAAAGAATGCCCGATATGCTGGATCGAATTTAGTCGCTGGATGAATAAAGGAGACTGATATGAGACGTGACCTAGATGAACAGCTTTGCAGGATTGCACCGACGCTGTTCGGCGACAGACGCGGTGATATGCGAAATACGGCCCTTTGTTGGGGCTTCGAATGCGGCGATGGATGGTATGATCTATTACGAGAAGCCGCCGAAAAGCTAGAGCCACTGTGCCATGCTGAGCTTGACAAATACACGAAACAGGAGAAGCCATGGTATAAATATGTACGAAATGCTATAGGCTTTACTGCTCGCATCCATTTACCTTTTGTCTTTAAGATACTCTATCGTATCTGTGAGAGATTGGAACCTGGTATTTACAATAGCCCGCTTCATTGGCACGGCGGCCCACCACGCGCATCGCAGATTAAGGAAAAGTTCGCTACACTTCGGTTCTACATGACCCATCAAACCGATGAGATGTCAGCGATCATTGTAGCGGCGGAAAGACGAAGCGCAAAGACATGCGAAGAGTGCGGGAAGCCAGGTAAGATTAGAGGCGCGGGATGGGTGTATACACGATGCGCCGCTTGTTGGAAACAGCTGCGGAAGGACAAATGATCCCTAAAAAGTATCGCCTGAATGATGGTAGCATCTATTGGCATAAGCTTTATTTTGCCCTCATGCCTGGTTTTATGACTAAATACAGCTTGCCAGGACTTGGTGGCTATAACTTGGCTCATTACCTTCGTAAGCCTTGGGAGATTTTTGAGGATTATGGCCGCGAAGTGAAGTTCTTCTGGCAACGAGGAACACGGGGGTATTCAGACCGAGATGTGTGGAGTGTTGATTGGTTTCTGACTTCAATTATGCCTAGTATGCTACAGCAACTCAAGCGAACGACTCATGGGGCACCAATCGGCGTGGGAATGAAACGATGGTATAAGAAACTAGATCACATGACTGAAACCTTTAAGATAGCTAGGCAGATCGAAGACTATCATAAGGATAGTCGAAAATTGCAGACGCAGTTCAACAAACGAATGAAAGTTTTTGTACGATATTTCTTTAACTTGTTGGACTGAGGAGAGTATATGCAAAAAGAATGTCCGATTTGCGATTATCCATTCCGCGACGGTGATGATGTCGTAGCGATAATGGTAGCTAAGTTCAAACTTATAGAGAGTGAGACAGCCTACGCTATAGATCATCCGACGAAATGCATCGAATTAGTGCATAATGAATGTTTCGACTGGCAAGAATATGAGGGCGAAGATGAATAAACTCGTCTACGACTGTTATTTGGCTGGTGGTATGCACGGTCGCCTTGGCCGCGATGTGCTTACTGAACGCGAGAATGCTCGAAGCATATGCAAGCAATTGGGCCTTAAACCATATGATCCTAGTGAGGATGAGCTTATTAAGGCCCATCAAATTATTGATGCCAAGCCCAATCTGCGGCGTATGAAATGGTTCGTACAGAAAGATTTCAGGAACCTCGATAGATGTAAGGCCATAGTTGTATTGACAGGTGACAAATCAAGTGCAGGGACCGCTTGGGAGGCCGCCAGAATGTATTTTGTATGGAAACGTCCTATTGTATTAGTTGCTCCTCGGATGTATGATCGGCAGCTCACCAACTTTTCCACTGTTCTCGCTACAAAAGTTTGTGCCACTCAAGCCCAGGCCTTGCGATGGGTGAAAAGGAATGTCCGATGAAAAGAATCTCCTTAACTCGCGGATATGCCGCGTGGGTGGACGACGAAGTTTATCCCTTCCTTAGTTCATTTAAATGGTGCGTTAAACCGCATGGTAGGACAGCCTATGCTATTCGGCGTCTTGGTTTAGGAAACAATAGACAGACAACTGTTTATATGCATCATTGGATTATTGGATTCCCTCTAAATGGGCAAGAAGTAGATCATATAGACGGTAACGGCTTAAATAATACTAGAGAAAACCTCCGGATTGTTTCGCACTTAATTAATGGCCAGAATCAACATCAGCCGAAATCTTCTCGTCATCTTGGGGTTATATGGGATAAATCTCGCGGACAATGGCAAGCCCGAAAGAATGGAAGATTTATAGGCCGTTTTTGGTACGAAGAAGACGCTATTTCTGCTATAAAAGGAGACTAAAATGAAAATATACCGCGTAATTGATGATGGAGATTGCGTGATTGTTACCGCCGATGAATTGACCGCCTTGCGGCGGCTTCAAATGATAATGGAAAAGCACGATGTTACGGTCGGCTGGATTGACGTCGAAGAAGTTAAATAAATCAAAAGGAGAACTAATATGCCATATCTTAACCAAGCGGAACGTGCAAGCTTAGATGATGGTCGCAAAGCCCTAAAAGGCGGAGATTTGAACTACCAATTCTCGAAATTGGTGAATGATTTCCTCGCCATGAAGGGATTGTCGTATTCGGCGATTAATGAGGCCGTAGGGGCCCTAGAGTGTGCCAAATTGGAACTCTATGCCCGTGTGGCCCGCCCTTATGAAGATAAAAAGGCCTTGCAAAATGGAGAGGTGTATACTATACTATGATAGACAAGACAAAAGCCGAACTCGAAACTGTGTATAAAATATCGTTTGCTGTTTCCGCTCTTGACTTAGTGCTCGCTACAATGTGCGCGGCTAATGGTAATACATATTTTATCCCTTTTATCGTGTTAGCGGGTCTTATGTGGGCATACGGGACATTCATAAAAGGGAAAGCAGAGCAAATAGGAGAATAAAATGAGTCTTGGAACAACGATAGAAGTAAAAAACGCTAATTTCGAGAAGTTTGCCGCTCTTATCGGCAATCAATTCAAGCACGGCGGAGATAAATACAAGTTGCAAGGATTTGATGACCGCGAAGCTACAGATGTTATTTCATCGGTTTTTGGTGGAGAATCGGAGTTTGATTGGGTACTTGGTACGATGATGAAGTATTTGTTTCGATTCAAGAATTTCCAGCGCGAGAAGGATTTACTGAAGATAGCAACTTATTGCTACATATTATGGCTCAAACAAGGCAATCATCTGACGCAACAGCACGACGAGGATACGAGTAAGTGAACTACGCGGGTAAACGCATCGTGATAATAGACTTCGAGACTTTCTATGATAGAAAGCTCGGCTATGATCTGAAAGCGATCAGCGCGACAGAGTACATCCGTGATGCCCGCTTTTGGGCTCATGGTATGGCCTATCGCTTCTTGGATGACGAGAATACACATTGGCTGGCCGGTACACATCAGATTGAAGCATGGGTGGCCACCGTAGACTGGAAAAACACCGTCATCGTGGCCCACAATGTGCGGTTTGATGGGGCTATTCTCGCGTGGCGATATAAAGTGAAGCCTTTTGCCTGGATGGACACTGTAGGGCTTGCCAAAGCTGTTATCGGTGAGAATATCTCTGGATACTCATTAAAGCGACTAGCTGAATACTTGGGGCTGCCTGCCAAGGGAGAAATCTCTTGCGAGGGTGTTCTACACCCTTCCTCAGAGCAGCTAGTCGCTTTAGGGGAGTATTGTAAGAATGATGTGGAGATATGCAAGGCGATTTATGAGAAATTAATTTCGCAATTTCCTATTTCACAGCTGGGATCGATAGACTGGACGATACGGTGCTTCATTGAACCGAAACTTGTGCTAGATATGAAAGTCTTGGAAGAAGGAGTGACAAATGAAAAGGCGCGCCGCGAAGAGATTATTAAAAGGAGCGGACTTGATAAGTCCATTCTTTCAAGCAATAAACAGTTCGCCGAATATCTCGCCAGTCAAGGACACGCAGTCCCGACTAAACTTAGCGCGAGAACTGGTAAGCAAATTCCCGCTTTCGCCCGCACAGATTCAGGACTTGATGCGCTTATGGGGAGTAATCCCACCTTATACGCAGCCCGTATCGCCAGCAAAAGTAATCTCTTGGAGACTAGAGGTGAAAGCCTTCTTGCGGTTGCAAAAACTGGCCTTTTCCCTTTTGATGTCGGCTTTTCAGGCGCAGTTCAGACGCATCGGTACTCAGGGGGAAGCGGTGCTGGCGGCAATCCTCAGAATTTCACTCGGAATAGCTTTCTTCGTAGTGCTATATGCAGTCCTGAAGGTCATAAGCTCATCGTT
>QGNH01000504.1_pt2 | contig 50499 bp, 55 predicted proteins | sample 1735481 | NCBI WGS metagenome assembly QGNH01 (sample SAMN09239004, study PRJNA386568) | Viral metagenome, whole genome shotgun sequencing project.
GTCCTTACCCCCATGGCCCAGCTCAAGGCCCAGCAGGCATGGGAAGCCTTGCGGGTGGCAACAGAGCCCGCCACGGCCTCAGGAACCGCCTCTGATGGCATCCTAGCGGCAGCTTGCGAGGTTGCGACCCACGCCTACACGAACCGAATCCTATGTGTTGAACACGAGCCTTGGCTGACCATCATCGCCAAGCATTGCGTGGACAAGGACTCGTACGATGGCTATCGAGCCGGGGCGCGGGCGAGAGGACGCAATCTAGAGCAAGACATTGCCACCGAGAAGGCCAGAGCCGACAACCTGCAGGCTGAGCTGGAGGCAGCCCAAGAGGAACTCCTCAAGGCCCAGCTTAAAGTCAAGTTCTACCGGGAAGACCGGGATGCTTTGCTAGCTAAACTAATCAAACCAACTAACGATGAATGGTAAAATCGAAACCTACGGAGCTGATCCGGAACTCATGCTCTACGATACGGTCAAGAACAAGATCGTCTCAGCCATCGGGGTGCTCAAGAATGACAAGTACACCCCCATCGAACTGCCCATGGGCATCATGATGTATGCCGACAACGTACTGGTGGAGTTCTCTTTTCCGCCATGCCGTGACCATGCATCATTCGTGGAGAGCCTGAGGAACGCATTGCAATACGGCCAGAACCATCTCGGTCCACGCTATCGCTTCATAGCGAAAGCCGCGCATGTGTATGATGACGAGGAGCTGGCCGACCCCAAGGCATTGGAGGGTGGATGCTCTCCCAACTTCGACGTGTATGCCGGAGCCCCGAACATGCCGCCCAAGTTCGAGGGTGGACTACGAACCGGCAGCTTCCATATCCACATCGGCAGCGATCAACTCCAGACCCGGGAGACCAAGGATGCCATGATTAAGTATCTCGACCTTTGCCTTGGCGTGCCATCGCTCGTGTTCGACCACGACTCAACCTCGCAGCAAAGGCGGAAGTTGTATGGCAAGGCCGGTGAGTTCCGACCGACCCCCTATGGCGTGGAGTATCGCGTGCTGGGGCCGTATGCCTTGCGGAGCCCGCGCTTGGTAAGCCTCTGTCTCAATCTGGTTGACTTGGCCTTCCAAGCCGCGAATGTTGGAGAGCCTGAGCTCCGCGTCGATAATATCATCAATAGCCATGACGTTGAAGTAGCAACTGAGTTCGTCCATACCTATCTCAATGGATATGTCATGGAAATCACAGCTGTCGAGCCACCGGATTTATACAGAGACTGGAAAATTTCTATTTGACCACCAATGAAATACAAGTATACATTAATCGACAAACAGAACCGAAGCGTTCTTGGCGAGGGCCGAAGCGTCGGCTTGGGTTATGGCTTCTGCCATCGGGAGGGAGATACGTTCACGACTGCCATGCCCATCACGGCCTGCAAGGACTACCTGAACGATCAGGTGTATAGCGAGGTCACGGGCAAGCTGGCCCGCAACCACGGCTTCTCGTCGGTTCGGCAGGATATCTTCAAGGACGGGTGGGGATATCAAGCGATGAGTGTCCTGCCGCAGCTGGGAAGCAAGAGCGCCCCAAGCGAAACCCATGTCAAGTTACTGGAGGGCAACTACCTCAAGATGCAGGATTGCCTGAACTGGTTTGAGCAGTCGTGCAAGAGCGAGCAGTTCACTGTTATCGAAAAAGTCGGTGACAATATGTTTGTGGTGCTGACTCCCATCATGTGGTGCGGGGGGACGGCGATGATCTCCCTCAATGGCTTCATGCTGAGGGTCTCAATGTATGGGTTCGACAAGAAGGACCCCGAGAAGTCATTCAAGGCCAGCGCAAAGAAGTGCGAGGGTTGCGACTACTACATGGGCAACATCTGGCCCAAGATGGAGCGCATCATGAAGGACGGCCCGCCGAAACAGGACATGACCCATTGCTCTCCACACAACCTAGGCATCAACGGTTACTACTGGTAACACTTTACTTATGAGACAAATCTACGTGGTAGGAAACAATAACAGCTACGCTTGTTGGATGCAGGGCGAGATCACGACCGACATGGCCAAGGCTGACGTCGTGGTTTGGACCGGTGGAGAGGACGTGAGCCCGGCGCTTTACAATCGCATGAGGAATCCCATGACCATGAGCAACATGACGCGGGACGAAGCCGAGGTCAAGGAGTATCGCCGGGCAAGGGAACTGAACAAGCCGATGGTGGGCATTTGCCGTGGAGCCCAGTTCCTGTGCGTCTGCGCGGGTGGGTTGCTCGTCCAGCATCAGGAGAACCGGCTGGCCAACCACATGATTAAGACAAGCTCGGGCGAGCTTCTGACCATCACGAGTGACCACCATCAGGCCCAGTTCCCTTGGATTCTAAACGACTACGACTACAAGATACTGGCTTGGACCAAGGGGCTGTGCGCCTTCCACGAGAGCGAGAAGACCGGCAGCGAGATGGTCTACGCCGGCGACCCCTGCCAAGACCGGGAGGTGGAGATTGCCTACTACATTCTGGAGAACTCCCTCTGCATCCAAGGCCATCCCGAATGGATGTATAGCAAGATGAACCTGCACAAGCCCACCGCTGCGACCATTGCCTATTGCCGGGATTTGCTGGACCTTTTGATTCTTGATCGCCTTTGCCTATGAAAAACCTACCCGCATCGTGGTCGCGCATGTCGTTTATCAACCGCATGTACTACCTCGTCAATTCTCACCAGACAAAGAACTTGAGCACCGCCGCCAAGATGATTACCGAGGACACCGACCGGAAGCTTCGCGCCTTCATGCAGAAGCAATGGTACAACAAGGACTAACATGCCTTTACCCATAAAATCATACGACTGGAACCTCGTTGAGTCCGGGGTGTTTGAGGTTGGGGACGTCATCATGTCGGATGGGTGCAATGCCGACATCGTCTTTCAGTTAAACTCTTCAGGAGGAAGCTGGGAATTCATTGACGGCTCCCGGGGTACAGGCTATCTGGCATCTGGCATGGCCGGGGCATCCGTTAGTGTAGGAATTTCCAAGGCGGATACTCGTGGTGTTCCTGTTCGTGTCTGGCGCAGGGTTATACCGTTGACCAAGGACGAGCGATGGCATGTCGAGTCATGCGAGCGGGATATGTCAATGTTGAAGGGGGGTCAGGAGATCTGGCAACCCCCGCCTCCGCCCAAGAAAAAGACGCTCCTCAGACTCCATCCCTCCTGCCAACCCCACCCCTTCTTTCTGCGGGACGAACCGCCGAAGGAGAAGGAAGTCGCATTCTAATTTTCGGAACCCGAACGACAAGAACATTCCTCTCCGCCTTAGGTCGGAGAGGCCCCCGATAAAACAAACCCACCTAAACCGGATATCAGCCGGTGTCAGATGATAGAGATACAACATGAGCAAGAACATCCTGAAGGGTGAGAACGGCCTGTACTTCGTCTTGGGTCAGGGCTTCACGGCCTCGTGCCCGGGCGCAGCCAGCGTTCTCGATTGCAGCCAGATCAAGTGTGCTGCGGGTCTCGGTTACAACGGGACCAAGGAAGAGTTAGCGGAGAACAAGTCGTTCGCCGTCACCTATATCAGGGCCAAGGACCTGTCCACCGGAAGTCTGGTGAAGGCCGGGCTCAATGCCGCGATGAACGAGGTGGACCCGAGCAAGCGCCGGTTCGCCACGTTCGACGAGGCGGTCCGGCACGGCTCGCGCTTCAACGTGCGCAAGGCCAACCGGGGCGATCAGCCCGGCACGGCGGGTCATCGTGGCTTCTACGTCTCCGAGACGTCGGACCCGGTGAACGCCAAGATCAACTGGAAGACGGGTTTGACCAATCCGGTCAAGTAAGCCGTTCACTGTTGAGCAACTAGCCGCTAGGGGTTTAGCCTCTGGCGGCTTTTCACTGTTACAAATCAACCCCCCATGAAACCAATTCCACCACTAAGCAGGGAAGAGAAGGCCAAGCGAAGGCTGGCCAAGAAGAATGTTGACAACGATGCCAAGCTGGAAGCCAAGGGCCCGCCCGAGAGCGGCGTCTCCATTGGCGGCAGTATCCATCTCCCGGTTGTGATAACCGAGTGGAAGTTCAAGCCCGGCATTGGATGGTATCACGACGATGATGCGTTCTACGTCATGGAGTTCTACCGCTTGTGCGAAGTCACCCAACGCTACTACCTCCGGGCCCTCATGGTCCAGACGCACGACAGGGGCGGGTATATCAACAAGAATCACATCCCGCCCACCATGGCGATGGACCTTGGGACCCTTCGCCTCTACCCCAAGGATGAGCTGTTCGAGGTTCGGGACGAAAAGAACGAGGTTGCCTATGGCCAGACCAAATTCCGGGACCACCACTACATGATGTGCCAGTGTCTTGGAACCTACCACCAAACAGCGCTCGTGTTCCGGTATACCCGTCCGCACACCCCGAGCTGGAAGTGTGTCAGCAAGGTGTTCATTAGGATGAACCCGGACCTGTTCACCTCATGCCCATGCTGCGGGAACGTCACGGAGAGGGCCGGCATAGTCAAGCGGGACGACGGGGACAATCAATGCCCCGATTGCTGGCATAAGCACAAGACGGCCAACCTCATCCACAAGCACGACTACATCGGGTATCCCAGAATCATCTCCAGCAATCCCAAGCTCAAGCTGATGGTGGACGGCAGGCTGAAGAGCGTCTCAGACGAAAGCCATCGGTTGTTCGGCGTGGAGTGTGAGGTGGAGATTACGGACGACTCTGAGTTCGACCGCTACCAACTGGCGTCCAACATCTTGGATGTATTGGGCGAGGACTTTGTCGTGATGAAGAACGACGGCTCGCTGAACGAGCACAACCGGGATAGCCCGTTCTGGGGGTTTGAGATTGTGAGCGCCCCCGCCGACTTCGAGGTCCACAAGCGGAAGTGGGCCGAGCTGGAGAAAGCCAAGGGCTTCAATTATCTCCGGGCTTGGCAGACCATCACCTGCGGCATGCATGTCCACGTTGGCAAGTCATCCCTGACGACGCTCCAGATCGGACGCATCTTGGTCTTCATCAATGCCAAGGAGAACAAGAAGTTCATCGAGACCGTGGCGGGTCGTAACTCCAAGGCGGCGAGCCGGTTCCTTGAGGACAAGAGGCTGGGCGACGGGATGAGGCCGGACCCCGACAAGTATTGCGCGGTCAACATCCGACCGGAGCACACCATCGAGTTCCGCATCTTCCGTGGCACCATCCGTTACAAGCACATCATTCGCAACATCGAGTTCTGTGATGCGGTGTGCACCTATTGCCATCCTGCTGCAAGATCGCTCGCTGACATGCGGAGCTACAGGTCCTTCATCGCCTTCTGCAAGGATAACCGCAAGCTCTATCCAACGCTGTGCCATTGGATGGAGAACTACAAATACATCCCCGCCAGAAAGCTTCCGCCCGGAGTCACCATCGAGGAAGTGGTGGAAGCCATGCCCGTCACAATGCAAAGTCAAGGCAAGTGGTATTAAATAAAGGAACCCAATGTGCTTAGCTATCCATAAGATCAAGGGAGTAGTGCTCGACGTATCGTTCTACGAGAACGGCTTCAAGCGTAACGATCACGGCGGGGGCTTTGCCTACGTCGGTCAGAACAAGAAGGGTCAGGAGGAACTGATTGTCCGGAAGGGCTTCATGAACCTGCAGGCCATGCTGGCTGAGCTGCTGCCCTTGGAGAAGGAACATGAGATGCTCATTCACTTCCGCAAGTCTTCCTGCGGCGGGATCGCCCCCGACATGTGCCACCCCTTCGCCTTCGAGTCTACCCAGTTCCCGCAATACTCCTTCGCCATGATCCATAACGGAACCTTGGGTTATCCCAGCACGCTGAAGAAGAGCGACACCTACTGCTTCACGGAAGACCTGCTCTTCCCCCATCTGGACCGGGACCCCTACTTCTTCGACTCGGCCAGCGGGATGTGGATGATGGAGGAGATCATCGGATCGAACAACAAGTTCGTCATCATGCGGTATGACAGCGAGGACAAGGAGACCAAGGTCTACGTCGTCAACCGCAAGCAAGGCGTTGAACTGAAGGGCTGCTGGTTCTCCAACTCCAGCTATCTCCCTCAGGTGGTCTACGTGGCTCCGGTCTATACTCCCGGATATTGGGGAGGCAACCCGGAGAACGGTGCCATTGGCGGAATAGACAGCAAGCCTTGGGAGCGGAAGGATGCTCTGGCGGGCTGGAAGAAGGACGAGAATGGCAGGTGGTCTGGTCCATCTGGAGGTCAGGGTCCAACCCGCCCTTTTGGGGGAAGCATCATCGCAACCATGATCGCCAAGGTAAAGAAAGCGTGCAGCTCTGGTGGGACTGATGGACCCAAGCAGGTCACGGGAAGGGTCAGGACCGCGCTGGAGTTGCTGGATGAGCGCATGGCAAGGGAGAACGCCGCCGTCAATGATACGGATGATGACGTCGATCCCGGTGCAGTCGTCAACTTTCCTTCCGAGCACAGCGAGAACTGGGAGGACTACAAGCCCACCGTCGTCGTTGACCTGCAGGGCAAGGCCATCGTTGAAGTCCCAAGGGACCCGGACGTTCTCTCGGAGGAAGCGTGGAAGAAGCAGGCCGAAGCCGCCAAGCCCCACATGACCAAGCGGGGGACCGACATTCAGCATCTGACCAAGTCGCAGAAGAGGAAGATGTGTAGGCTGACGATCGACTACCTGAAGGGCCAGAACATCCAGTCCGTCCACCTGATGGGTCTCGTGGAGAGGGTCATCTGGATGCGGGAGGACATCAGGTTCGACCTTGACTTCCTGAATGACTACACCGACGAGCAGCTGGATAGCTGGATACTGCAAAAGGTGGAGGACCTTGAGCAGGAGTTCAAGGCCGAGAAGGAAGCCAAGCGCGCCGAGATGCAGGAGAAGGCGAGCCTTGAGAAGCAGGAGGCCAAGAGGATGAAGGATGAGATGGTGGGTCAGACAAGCTAAGAGTAATCTAAATCACTGTTATGCCAACAACGAGCATTTGGGGCAACGCTTTCACGCAGAACCCAATTACCCATGTGTGGGAACCGATAGCGGTCGAGCCCCCAAGCCCGCCAATGTTTACCATAGAGGAGATAGAGGCCATCATCGGTGCAAACAAGCCGTTGAAGCGGAAGTTGGAGATGCATCCCTCCTGCAAGCCCCATCCCTTCTTTACCCGTCAAGATTAAAACTTTCCTCCGTAAATAAGTACATGACAAATAAACTAAGTGTGTTTGACGGAGAACAACCGGAGGAGTATCAAGAGTCCACGGCATAGTTAGGACAAGTCCGTGGCAGGTTCTCCACCTTAAAAGTGCTTAAGCTAGTGCACTTGCAACACTTAGAACTAGCTTCAATTTTCGTGCTTGACATTAGGATAATTGTTGTAAGGGTTAAGCGCGTCACAAACAACAAACATGAACAACCTGAAAGAAATATTAGGATTTCCTAACGGAACTCCCATCGAAGCAGTCCAAGCCAAGCTTGACCGAGTTTACGATTACAAGTCCATGACCACCAAGTTTGGCCCGACCACGGTCCAAGCCATCATGCTGGCCGACGGCGCGGGCAACAAGATTCGCGCCTCAGTCTGGGGCCATCCCGACATGAAGGAGCAGGAGGGCGGCGAGTTCATCTTCTCGGGCGGCAAGGGGGGCAAGGGTCTGATTGTAAAAATCGGGACCTATGAGGATAAGCCCACCATCGAGCTATCCATGAGCAAGGCCGGGACGATGCAGTTCATCCAGACCTATCATGCCCAGAACGGTACAAAGCCCGCCGAGGCCCTTCCTGAGCCCGCCAAGGCCCCCATTCCTGCCGGGCAGGGTCCAGACACCCATCTCAACCCTATCGTGCGTCCTACCCCCATCAACGGGGCCAAGGTGGGGGGGGTGCTGCATGATGCCGTTGCCCTGCTGGTCGCCAGCGAAGACATAACCGCCGCGAGCCGAGAAGATATCGTCGAAGGCGTCAAGGGCTTGGCCGTGCTCCTGCTCCGTCTCTCCAACGACCTTGAGTCGGGAGCCATTGCAATCTGATGGACTCAAACGTCATGGTCATTGCCCCCGGGGTGCTTCCACGCATCATGGGCCGGGGGAGGCGAAAGGGGGACGGGCCCAACCTTAAGCTGCTGGGAAAACTTGAGGTTGACGGCAACCTCCTGTTCGACGTGCCCCGCAAGAAGATGCTGTCTCTCCGCCAGTCCGCCATATCCTGCGGGATTGTAATTCAGGTGAGAGAACAACCCAACCTAGAGGGCAAGCCCACCGGGGTCTACGCGATCCAACGAAAGCAATGATAACAACATTCATCATCATATTCCTAGTCATAATCTGGCTGGCTTATCCTAAAAACCCGCCCCATAACTATCCATGACCAAATCAATTCATGACGGCTGGACCCCTCAGCCACAAGTCGAGGAACAGGACCAACCGCCCGCGCCCGCTCCTTGGATGGTTCTGGCTGCCCAAGATACAAAAGCATGGCTCAAGAAACACCTTGATGCTGCCATCTTAGTGGGCGAACTGAAAGATACAGACGTGGCCTATATCGTTGACCTTGCCGAAATGGGTTTTCGTGAATCGTTCATCCGCCACGCGCCGCAGCCCGCGCCGGACGTGGCCGCGCTGGTGGGGCGGTTAAAGAACGAACGGGAATTGTTGTGCGCCTTTGAGCCTGAGCGAACCAATTTAGCACAACTGCTGACCGACGCCATCGCCGCCCTGACCGCCGCCAGCGCAGGGGACGCGGCGAGCGAGGATTCGCGCAGGCTGGATTGGTTGGGGAAAGAGGGAGCAATACCGCTTTTGGTGAACGATACATGGCAGGTGGAATACGGTTTAAAAGAGGACGGCAGCGCCAACGAAACCTCTTACGGCGCAACAATCCGCCAAGCCATCGACGCCGCGATGAAGGAGGGGAAATGCCCTTAAGAAACATTCGACGCCTCGGAGGGTTGTTCCGCTGCGGGCGCTGCCAGAAATATCTATCCGCCGAATCCTTCCAAAAGAATCGTTCTACCAGCGACGGTCTTAGCTGGTATTGCGCTCCATGCAAATCAATTAAGAATAAACAATTTATCGACACTCCTAATGGAAAGATTTATAGAATGGAGAATCAACGCAGGACAAGAGCCAAGCACCCAGACAGGAAGGACGCGAGAGGTGCAATATCGTGGCGCAAACAAGAAGGTTTAATACGCCCAAAGCCATGTATCGTTTGTGGAAACCCGAAGACTGAGGCTCATCACGAAGATTACTCAAAGCCACTAGACGTTCAATGGTTATGCAAAAAACATCATCTAGAACGACATGGTAAAAAACAAAGACCTCCCAATGGCGACATCACAAATTAGGTTCGACGGTTCGGGACACTGGTATTCTAAGGATGGCGCGTCTAGGCATGACGCGGACTTAAGGATAGCCAGAAAGGAATGCCTATACCCTAGCGTGACCAGCATAGATTCCGCCGTATTCACTAATGAATTTCTCCAGAAGTGGAAAATGAACCAGCTGGTCATTGCGGCCAGCGAGAACCCCCGCCAGCCCCACCAGAACGCCCAGCAATACGCCCAGCATATTTACGATCTCTCCATGGAGAAATCTCGGACGGCCATTGAGTTCGGCAAGGAACTTCATGATGCGATGGAGAAGTATCCCGAACCTCCAGCGAATTCACTGTTGGTGCCATGGTTTGAGAAGTTTGGCGTCTGGTGGTCTGGCAAGAAGATTGAGCCCGTCTCCCGGGAATGCACGCTCTTGGACCATGATCTGGGCATTGCGGGCAGGACCGATCTGATTGGCAAGATCGCCGACCTTAGATTCGTGGCGGACTGGAAAACCCAAGACGTCAAGATGGATGACAAGGGCAGGAAGAAGCCCGCGTTCTATGATTCATGGCCACGTCAGCTTGCGTTCTATGCGGGATGTGACGCCAAGGCTACCGGGCAATGGCCCAACCTCCCAACCTGCATCTCCCTGATTATCGACTCCAACCCAGACGGAGGGCTCTATGAGAAGGTTTGGAGCAACGATGAGATATTGGACGCCTACCATACCTTCGTCACCGGGGCTTGGCTCTGGTTCGACAAGCGAGGATATTGGCCATCCGGCCCTTGGAAACCAACCTTTGACCGGCCCATGCCGGTAATCGAAAGACAACTATGACACAACAAGAAACAATCATCACCATCAATGGAGTGACCAAACCCATCCCAGAATGGGCCAAGCAGATGGACGTAAGCACCAGCCTGATCTACAAGCGATTGAAGCGAGGATGGAGCGAGGAGGATGCCGTCCATACTCCGGCCTATGATGCGACCGATCCCGAGATGAAGCTCCCCACCAAGAACGACGCCGAGATGCTGCTGAACGACATGGAGGTTACGCAGCTTCCGGGCGGTCTGGCCAAGCTGATTCCCCAAGGATACTCCGGCAAGCTGCTGGGCAGCTATCTCAGACGAAGCCATCGGGCCAAGTTTGATTTTTGGTTCGAGACCGTTTTCTTCAAGAACCATCTCCCGGCATGAGCGACATCCTGAACGAGGCCGAGGATGGCTACACCACCGGAACCATGAAGCGCTGCGAGGCGCTCCTGAGGAAGCACGCCCCTAGGCTGATGAAGCAGGGCGGGTTCCTGAAGGACGGGATGCCCAAGCAATCCAACTACTTGAGCGACTCCAAGAAACTCTGCATCGTTACGATGTATGATAACGGCAAGAGCCACAAGGAGATAGCCAAGCTTATGAACTGCGGGACTGCCACCGTTGATAGAGTCCTACACGCCCACCGGAACCCACCACCATGCAAGGAGAGATTTTCGACTACCCCACCAGACTCCTGATCCACTCGGAAGCCGAGGGCGATAAGGCTGCTTACTTGGTGGACCTCTGCGCCTATCCGGTAACAGTCCCGGGGGAGAAGGAGGTCTATAACGGAGCTTGTCAATGCAAGGATTTCATCTACCGATGCGAACCCAAACTTAGGCTTCCGGACAACGCCGCCATCCATAGATGCAAGCATTGCAGGGCTGCCAGAGCAATGGCCCTTGACTTTATCCTGCCCGAGATGGATAGGATGGACCCGAACGAACGAGAGGAACACTCATGAAACGAACCCCCATAAGACGAGTAAGCAAGAAACGGGCCGGAGCCAACCGGCTCTACGCCAAGCTGCGCAAGGAGTATCTGGAGATGCACCCATGGTGCCAGATTTTCATGCGCCGTTATGGCATTGACGAGCCTTTGGTCGCGTATAGTAATGGAGCCTACTCGGAGGTAACCCCGGAAGGTAACGTGCATTGGTTTAAGGTTCCTCTCGCCACCGAAATCCACCATTCCCGCAAGCCCAAGGCCACCTACCTTAACGATACCTCCACTTGGTTCTCGGCCTGCCGGGAACAGCATGAATGGCTGGAATCACACAAGCAGCAGGCTCGCCTGCAAGGGCTATTACAAAACATATAACACCATGGGAGAACAAGCCGACGCTACCCTAGAGTACGATTGGTGGGGTATGGATGATGGTCCCGAGGAACCAACCCCGTGCAAATATTGCGGGAGATGGGCGTTCCATTGGGAGATTGACGATAATGGCAAGTATTTCCTTGCCACCGAGACAGGAAAACTACACAAATGCAAAGCTTATGAAAATCAGAGACCTAAAAGATATCCTAGCACGCATGGATGATGAGAACGATGAGGTTGTTCTATTGGACGACTCCGGCGTTGACATGCACCGCATCTGGGCACGCACAAGAACGGCTATCCTCGATCACGCCGATGGCGACATCTTCGTTGATACTGACGATGCCCTTGAGCCTCTTCACCAGAGGATTGACGTGGTTGTAATATCAAAACTCCACCTTTGAAACAAGCTGACCTTGACAAAATTATCGCACGCCCCGGGTATGCCGTCGCCTCCAGCTTCCGCAAGCCCATCCAGTCCTCATTACCAAAGAGGGCCATACATTCTCAAATTAGTGATACCGGGGAGGTGTCCGACATGGAACGTGGCGCTCGACATGAACCCATTCCAGCGCAAGGACTTGCGCTGGCGTATTCAGGACTCTGTAACGTCCGCGTTAAGGTCTTTCGCAGACGCCTTTCCGACCCATTGGGCGACGCGCACAAATGGCATATTGATGGCCTTAGATACTGCGGCATCCTCTCGGGAGATTCGGATGCAGAGATTCGGCTCACGGAAGAACCGCACGAAAAGGTAGCCACCGAAGCAGAAGAGCGGGTAGAGATAACACTTGAATATGAAGCCATTGCGTTTGATCCAAAGTACGGAATCGTAGAACCATGAACCCAACCATCCCCCATCCAGTAGACCCATCCATCGGACGCTCCATGACGGTCGAGAAGTTTCTGTCGGCTGCCTCTGTGGGCATCTTTACCAACTATGATGTCAACGTCTATTGGGGCAACGCAACCCATTACGACCCCCTGATGAGCGCTTGGATGGTCGAGCGACCACCGGAAGCAACCCACGCAGCCATTCTCCTAGCGGAGCCTAAACCATGAAAAAACTAATCGCCGCATACGTATTCGTAATCGTCGTCTACGTCTCTCTGACTGTTTGTCTTGTCTTGACGATGGCCCACTTCATTAGAAAGTTCTGGTAACATGAAACAAGCATTCCTCTTATTTCCATTGGGGCTTTTACTTGCGGGTTGCTGTTTACCGTTCAAGGGAGCGGATGTAACCTATTACGTTGCGGGCCATACGACTTACGACGGCAGCCCCTATGACCCATGCAAGTTTACCTGCGCCGTCAGGGACAAGGCCGACCTGCACAAGTGGCTGAGGTTTGAATACCAAGGCAAGGTGGTCTATTGCTGGACGAACGACCTGATGCCGCAGGACTCCAAGGCTGCCTATGACCTAAGCCCCGCTGCGTTCATGATGCTGGCCCCGCTCTACAAGGGACGGCTGAAGGGCGTCTACGTGGACTACGCTGAATAGAAAGGAATTATGACGAAAAAAGATTATGTTCTGATAGCGAAAGCCATTAACGGCACCCGCCCCATAATGTTCCCGGACCGCACGTTCAATGACACGGTAGACGTTGTAGCCCGAGCGATATCGTGGGAGCTGATGTTGGACAACGCGGCATTCAATCGCCAGCGTTTCCTTGAGGCTTGCGGTGATGTTGATTACAAAAAATGAACCGCCAACTGCCCCCGAAACGCTTCCAAGACCCTAACGATCCTGTCTATGACGGCATCCGTCATGAGTCTTGGTACGCAAAACTACTTACTCGGCGGGCCAAGAACTCCACCCTTGGCTTTGCCTATCTGGAGTTGATGGCGGGAAAGGACGCCCAGAAGCAGATTGCTGCCCTCTACGGGGTTGACCCTAGGGAGCTGAGGGATTATACCAACTGGGTGAACAAAACGCCTAGGAAGGCCATTAGCGCCCAACAGCAGGCCATCCTAGATGGGGCCTATGAGCTGTATCTGTGGCAGGACAAGTCAATTCAGGCCCAGATTCGCCATGTGTCATCACTGTTTGGGGTGAAGGGTCGGCATATCGAGGAACTTTGGGATGTCCGGCCAGATTTCTGGCCTACGGGCTATCCTAGGTAAGTGTCAGCTAACTGTCTAACAAAAACAAAATGCATAGCTATATCCGATACATCGCCGTCATCTTGATGGTGTTCTCCGTCACCCTGTTCTTTGAGGAATGGGTTAATAGCGACATAAAGAGCCCAGCTATCCGATGGACGGCCTTAACAATGCTCATCACCAGCCTATTGCTGATATGGCTTGGATAGGCTACCAGTTTCCTTTTCCCCCTTGACCCGGAGAAGGTTTGGGCATGCGAGCCTTTATCCCTTGCGCAATCGTGCTGATTCCGGGGACGCCCGGATAGAGCGAGAGCGGAAGCGTGACTAGGTCGATGATGTCCTTTTGAATCTGAATCTTGGACAACGGCCTTCCGTAGTCATTCTTTTGGGTAATGAGATGACGGGCGGCATCTCGTATCCCAAGCATGGCGGAGACGACCGGAAGGCCAAGGTCCTTGTCGGTAAAAGCCGAGGAGATTGGACCGATGGCGGGAACGCGGCGGATGATATCCCTAGCGACTGCCGCAACCCGGTCGGTTGGCTTTGGGGCATTCGTTTCGAAAATCCAAGGGTTAACCACCTCTCGACTCATTTCATTGATGTATGTCTCTCCGGCAATGATGGCAAGGGCGGCGAGCGCAGCGATGGCTGCACCCTTATAGTTTCCCTTTTTCAAACCCTCCCCAAAGACCCTCTCATTGTAGACACTGTACTGGTTGAGCATCGTGGTCTGGAACTGGAACATCAGCTTTTTCAGCGTCGCATTATTCATCGACAGCTTGTTGCGGCTAAGAGTTTGCGATACATCGGCCAGATGGGGCGAGGTGACGATCTGGCGGGTAATGATGTTGGCCCTACGGATGGCCTCCTGTGAGACCGGGATATTCACGTTCTCGTTGTGGTCCAATCCAATCTCCCTCAAGGCATCCTTGTAGGCTCCGATCCATGAGCCACGGGCGATGACGGTGTCAACGCCGCGCTCGGTGCCGAAGGTGAATTTTTGCAGGTTGGAGAACTTACTCAGCCTTGCCAGCCCACCGCCCTTTTCATAAAGGTCCATAATGGACTGCTCGCCGCCAAATCGGTTGTACACATCTAAGACATGGTCATGAAGGAACTTGCTCCATGGTCCATTGGGAATCCCGGCATGGTGGAATCCCTCAATCAGATTGTCGCTTTTAATGAGGCTGGCGGCGGAGAAGATGTTGGTGGTATGCTTTAATTGCGGCAAGATGCGCAGTCCGAGGATGGCCACCGACAGATTCTTGACCATGCTGTCCACGATGGCGCTGCCGTGGGTTCCCAGCGGGGCGGAGTTCCTTGCCACGGTATCAAGCAGCTCCACGGTGTACTTCTGTCCGAGGGTTCCATATTGCTTGGCGAAGGCATCGCTCAGGGCAATCTTCCGCCACAGGATGATGTCATGGACATTGGCGAGGAAGTGCGAGCCGAGACGGATTTGCTGTTCCAAGGCATTGGCGGCGTGCAGCTTGACCGAGCCTTCGGCTCCGGGCTTGCGTTCAATGGTGAATCCCTTTGGTGGCGTGGCTACGGTAGATGGATGGAAGTTATCGAACAGGTCGCGGAACGAGGCCATAGCACCCTGCATGACATCATCACCCAAGGCTATCTTGGAGTCTTCCGCCTCTACTTTGGGTTGGTAGATATCATGATCCCGCTGGAGCATCCAGTAGTCGTCAACAAACTTGAAGTCAGCGCTGAACTCTTCCCGCATGACCTTCTCAATGCGGTGTCCCATGTCATCCAGCACCGCCCGACCAGCGTCGTAATAGGCTTGTTCGGGCGGGGTCAGCTCCATCAGCTTGTGTGGGCCCATCCCCTTACCCGGAAAGATTTGGCTGGCTTTAGCTCCGCTTTGAACCACCCGGTTGGCCAGACCCTGACGGGCAATGGCGTAGGCCCCGATACGATTGAATGAGACATCGTCGAACTTGTGGGATTCAAAGACCTTCTTTATCGGGGCGCGGAAGTTTTCCGCCAAGGTCAGGGCAATCTGGCGGTTCTTGTCAATCGTGCCTCCAAGGTAACGGGAAAGAAACCCCCTGTATGCCTGCTTGCCATCCAGCGTATTCAGTTCAACGTCCCGGGTATTAAGGTATACCCCGGCCTTGATGGCGGCGTTCATAGCCCGGGCATAACCGTTTCCAATCTTCTCCCTAACGGTCCCTAGGGCGCTCTTCCTTGTCAATGGGTCCACGGTGAGCGGGCGGAGATTGACCGCCTTATCAGTAGAGCCCAGCCAAGTGGGACGCTTTAACCCCGCCTCTTCAGTCATTTGCTCCATCAGATTGAGCCGCTCGGCTTTCTTGAGCGCCTCCCGATCCTTATGGACCTCCCGGCCAAGCTTGTTCATGGCATCCACTTGGTCGATGATGGCCTGAACGGCATCCATTGGCAGGTCCTTGGCGTTGGCAACGTCCCCGCCTAACGCAAGATTGACCAGATCGCTTATCTGGCGTCGGGCCAGAACGTCCACTGTTGATTGGAGGCCCTTCCTGACAGACTTCTCTAGGTCGCTCTGGAGCTGCTCGGGAGTCTTCTCCGGCTCGGGCTCCTCCCCGCCAGCGGGAGCGTGGGAGACCTCGATGGGAGGCTTGCCACCTCCTCCACCGGCAAGGGCTACCTCATTGACAGTCCCGACATTGGGTGCATTGGGGGCTGGTGGTTCTTGCCCTGATGGTGCTTGGCTACCGCCGGCTCCATTCCCACCTTCTCCGGTAGCTGGCGGATTGACGGGGTTAGGGCGGCCCACTTCTTGGCCATTGCTGGCTTGTTGGCGAACATCCACTTCTGCTGGTGCTTTGACTTGAATGGCATTTGATTTGGTTAGTTTGGCCGATGATGGCCGGGTTGATGGTGTCTGGCTATTGCCGGCTCCGGCCCCACTCCCCCCTTGAATCTGGGCAGGAACTTGCTGGAGGAGGTTGTCTTGGGGTTGGTTCGCTTGATGTACGACCGGGAGGGCAGTCCCAGTATTGTCGCCTGACTGGCCATGGTTGATTGCTGGCGCATTGGATTTGGTTGTTACATTGGCACGGACGGAACTTTTGGCTGGAGCGGCAACGCCGACAGGTTGAAGGTTGGCGACGCCGGATGGGGCCGCTGGAACGAGCTTACTGGCGCTAAGGATTGCTCCTGATGCGGCGCGCTTAGGCTTGCGTGCGGCTTGGCCGACACTCCCTGCAGCCGCCGGTAGGTTCCCCGTGGCTCGGTTATTCTGGACAATCGCTTGATTAGCTGGCGGGGCCGCTCGAACAGGAACGGACGTTTGAATTGGGGCTGGGCCATTGGGTTGGGTTATTGATTTTGCTGGGCTGCCTGCTCCTTCAGGGCTTGGGTTAATGACGTGTCCACCACTGATGGCGGTAACTGGAAGGCCATTAGAAACTGCGGGGTTGGGACCGACTGGCCCAGCAGGTTGAGCGCCGACGTTGGGGAGGACGCCGATTGGGCCAGCGGCAGTTGCAGGGGAAGCGGGAGTGGTGGCTGGTCCATTGGATTTGGCTGTTAGATTATCGTAGGCTCCTTGCTTGGCAAGGTATTCTCCGGCAGAGCCCGTCTTGGTGGCTGCCCCATAGGCTTCCGAGAAGAACTGGACCTTGCTGGCTAGGGTGGATGCGTTCTGCATCAGCTCGGACTGCTTGGTGTCATCGGTATTTGACCTAGCCTCCCGCATGGCTGTCACAAAATCCTCATGAACCTTGTCCTTGAGTTCCTTTATGGCGTCAATCTGCTTGGTGTCTCCAACTGCTTCAAGTCCCATCTCGTGGGCCTCATTCGTCAGGCCGCCGCCAGCATCCTGAGCAGCCTTCATGTATTCCGCAAAGGCATCAGAAGGAAGCTTGGCAACCTCATGGATTGTAAGTGGTTCACCTTCGGTTTGACGTGGAACCTCAGGCGGGGCATATGGAGCAGGAGGTGGCGTCTGGGTCTTTACATAATCAAGGAACTTATCAGGTGGAAGCTTGGCCACGTCTTCTGCCGTCAGGGGAGCTGGAGCCACAGCGGGAACGGTTGGAGCTGGCGTTGGCATGGCCGGGGCTGGAGCGGGAATGGGGATTGGAGTCGAAACCGGCTCAGGGGGCTTGATGATGGCCTCATTGACGGCGGCGTTGATGTCCTTGGGGCTGCCCTTGCCCTCTACGGACTCGATAGAGGCCACCAGACCGCCAGCCGTAGGCTTGGGTGGGGGAGGAGGCGGAAGGGCCGTAGCGGCCTCAGGAGGGGCCTCTCCTGCGGTCCCAGTGACATTGATGGGCTCAGCCTTGGGGGCTACCTCAGGCATCGTGGTCCTGATATCCCCAATTCCGGGACCGGGCTCAAGCGTCTTGCCTATAGCCACGGCACCAGTCCCGGCAGCTACAGCCAAGGCCGCTGGAGGAGCGACATTAAGCCAAGCTGTAATAACGTCCTTCTGGGTGGACTTTGGGTCTTGGGTAACTTCAACCGCCTTAGCTGTCTGCTCTCCTGTCTGCTGGGCTCCGGTGGCGGCGAAGTAAGCCGAAGCATTGGCTAGGGCAAGCTTGGCAGCTTCAGAGGTAGCCCCAACTCCTCGTGCGGTCAGGGCCAGTTCTCCCAGCCCACCCATGATCGCAGCGTTCTTTACCGTCAGCAGTCCCTTAGCAGTCTGGGAACCAACATCATAGATTGCGGCGTTAAGCGGAGTCTGGGTGAATTCAGGAAGCGGGCCGAACTTGGTCGCCATCTGCAGATCAATCTGGGTCTTGTTCAGGCCCTTGTTCTGCAGTTCCATTTGATACTTCGCCATCTCGTCAGATGACGGAGGGTTGATTAGAGAGGTGTTGATTCCCCTCAACAGCACATCGCCTACGCTTTCACCCTTGTCGTATTGCGAGCCTCCGGTATCTGGACCAACCATCTGGGATGGGCCTTCCTCCACGGTTCCGGACGGAGCCCGAGCAACAGGAGCAGATTGAGCGGGTGCGCCGTACTTGGCCAGAACCGACGGGTCTATTCCCTTGGGAGCAGGCTGGGATGGCTGGACATCTCCGCCATATTTAGCAAGGATTGCCGGGTCGATGGCCATGGCGGATTATTGCGGAGCCGGATTCTCTTGGGATGCTTCGTCTGGCGGAGTGGAGATGGACTGCTCCTGCGGTTGCTGCTGAAGAAGTCTGGTTACCACGTTGATTAGTGCTGGGCCGTTCGGGTCTGATGGGTTATCCTGCAGGGCCTGCCATTGCTCGGCTAGGTCAGGAGGAAGCATGCTGACGTCTATTACTGGGATGTCGTTGGCGGTTAATCCGGCTGAGCTAGCGGTCGGCTCTGCTGTCCCGGCTTGGACAGAACCCGGGCCGGTGGCTCCAGCAGAACCCGGAAGACCAACCGTTACCGGAGGCGCTCCTGCATCTGTTCCAGTTGCCTGACCGGAATGGAGCTGGTTGATTCGACTGGCCATGGCGTCAACCTCATGCAATGATGCTTCAGCCACCGGGTCAACCTTGAAATCGGGGTTGGGAGAACCATCGGGAAGGTTACGCATAGCGCGGTATGCGCCAAGCGACATTGGAACGAGGTTGCCATTGGCGTCCTTCATCGTCCGGTCGATGGGGTCCTTCAGCATGGACGTCATATCCTTCCGGAGAGAAGAAGCCTCTCGGGCCATTTGAAGATTCTGGGCGGCAGGAGAAGACGGATTAGCTGCCCGCATCTTGAAATACTCGGCATGCTGTTTCTGCATATCAGCCAGACCTTGAAAGTATTGGGCATGAGCCTGACTGAGCGCCATGGCATTAGCGGCAGTCTGGGGAGCATTCTGAAGCCTCAGATTGGTGTCCTGATAGTCAGCATCCAGCTTGGCCTTCTCATTGGCAAACTGCTGGTCCACCGAGTCAAGGGCGTTTCCGGCAACGGCGGCGGCTCTGGCGCGGGTATCGCTCTGGGCAGTAAGAACATCCCCTTGGGTTGCGGCGTCATTAGCCAGCGCAGCATTGCTTATGGCCTGCTGGGTGGGCTGCTGGTTTAGCTTGTTGGTGATATCTCCAAGGTTAAGCTGGTTTGTGAACGGCTGGACCGCCGTCTCTCCAGAAATTTTACTCAGGTCAAGCTGATTCTTGGCTGGAATATAGCTCTGGTCTGCTAAGCCTTTGGCTTGAGCTGCCTTATAGCCAGCCGAGATGGCACCAATCCGGTCCTGACGCAACTGGGAAATCTCGTCCTGCTGGGCCTTGAATGCCTTGAGTTTGTCAGCCTCGCTGGCTACTTGGAATGACGATAGGATACCCGCGTTGATAAGCTCGGGGTGGGAGGCGATGAGATTCGGGTCGGGGGCCACGAAGTGGGGCATAACTTGAACCCCAAACCCGCCCGTCCCGATAGTTGATTGCGACATGTGATTGTTAGTTAGAAATTACGGACCACCGCTACCCCCTGCTGCTGTTGAATTTGGGTTGTTCTTGATGAAATCCGCATAGGTCGTGGTTGGCCCGATTCCTGAGTTGTTGAGTTGGGCTCCTGAATTGGTGTTGCTATTGGCTCCAGCCAGAATATTGACCCCATAGCCAAGGGCCTGACCAGCCAGTTTGTAGTCGGCAGCGCTCTGGGCTCCGGCGATGTTGGCCTGAGAGGTATACCCACCAGCCTTGACGTTTTGATTGGCGACCGTAAGGTTGGCAATAGCCGAGGGGTCCAGACCAACCTGAGGCGGGGCGATGGATTGTCCGTATTGGGCGGCGGCGAGCTGCTGGTTGAATTGATTATTATGGATGGAACTCAGGGTATTGATCTGGTCCAGCAGGTTGTTGGAGTTATCCTGCTGCTGGTTCAGCTCCTGCCCCCCAATCGTGGAGGCGTTCTGGAGCCGTTGCTGCTCCACGTTGTAGCTGGTAAGCCCAAGGTCCCTCGCTGTCAGGTCCCGGCCAAGACCAAGACCACCTCCCGGACCGGCTACGCTACCAGCCGTGGCAGCTCCAGTACGGGTGGCTTGGTTCTGCTGGTCGGTAGAAAGCCTGCCACCCAACGAAAGATCGGACTGGGCCTTGGCGATGGCGGAGTTCAGCAACGGGGTGTTTAGAGGAACCCCAAGATTGCTGGATAGCATGGCCTGCCCCTTGGCAATGGAAGGATCAAGGCCCTGATTGAGAGAATTAAGAACGGCGGTATTGGCGGCGGTGCGCAGGGCTGGAACCTCAGGGGTAAGTTGCTTCTCAAGATTGGCAGAGTCAGTGGCGTTCTGGATGGCGGCGGCCTTCGTCTGGGCATCAAGGGCCGTAATGTCAATCTGGTTGGCCGAAGCAGCGGTGGCAGCCGCATTCGTAGCCCGGTTGCTATTCACGTGGGCCTGATTGGCAACGACTGCTGCCCCACCAACTGCGACGACTGCTGCTACAATGGCTGCTGACATATTATTTGGTATTGATTAATTGGCGCTGACTAGCGGCATGAAGTGAGGTTAGGTAAGTCTGGCGATAATCAACCAGAACCTCGGCTCCTCTTGGAATGGGCTTGACCGATACTAGGTTCATGTTGAAATTATCGTCTGAGACAAAGATGGCGTTAAAATTCTGGGAATGATTGATGTATCTTCCGGCTGGGGTGCGCTTCTCTTTGATGGTCACAGGAGCTATCCTCTCTCCCGACTCGACATCAACCTTGGCAAACATACCTTTACCGTTTACGGTAGAGTCTTTAATCTCAATCCTTAGTCCTTCACCTTCCGGCATGGCGATGAGATTGCTATGGTTCTCGGTAATGATGCGGATTTGCTCCGGCTCAAGCCCAATATCCTTGCACATCAGTAGATAGTCGATATGGTCCGGGTTCTTGGAAGCCTGCAGCCCATCCTCAAGGTACAACTCAGCCTCAATCTCTTCGATAGTCGTTTTTGTGGTAGGATGGAAGGTGGTGAAGGTCACCTCTTCCTCCACCCAGACCACCCGTCGGGTCATGGCTGGAGTTACGCCGCGATTAAACCCCTCCAAACGGACCGGCTCCAGCCTTTCGTCCACCATGTGGATGACGCCCTTGCTCATGACAAACTGGTGCTCGTGAAGATGGGTCTTGGAGATGAGATAAGCCCCCTTTGGCACAATCGCCGTCCGGCTATAAAGCCCCGGCGTGATCATGTGTTCGGTATGGCAATCGCATTGCGGCTGGGCCACAAGGAACATGTAGAGGTTGTCCACCCGCTCATTGAACGGCAACGCCAGACCCGTCTCGGCATCATGCTCGGTGGTAACGAACAGGTCGTTAAGTGGGCTGACAAACTTTTGCAGGGTCTCTGACATCTTAGATTTTCTGGACCAGCTCGATGCCGAACACGAAGTTACTGACCACGACGTTCCCGGTGTGGATGCCATCGTCAGCAGCCATCACAGCCGTAACGATGTCTCCCGCGTTCAGGGTAACAAGCCCGTTGACCGTGGGATACCAGCGCAGGCCGGGAGGGTTGGATACGGACGTTCCGTTCGAGATCAGATAGATTCCATTCTTGTTGATCTCAATTGCCATCTCCATGGAGGAGGCTGTGGCCGTTCCGTTGTCCACCTGTGCGAATGCCGACACCCGGTAATACCCCGCAACCGGAGCGGTGTAGGCCGATGAGGCATTATCGAAGCAGTTGTTCGGGTCGATGTACTTGGCCGTCGTCATCAGGACGTCAATCGCATTGGCCGAAATCGTCTGGTTCGTAATGGTCGCGGCAGCGGGATAGGTGACGACTCCGGCGGGAGTGATCCCACCAACCGCTGCGGCGATGGCGGAAGTCATGGCGGCGGTGGTCGGGACGTTGGCAAACGCATCCTGATAGACGTCCTTCCATGCCCCACCAGAGTAATACTGGATGGACTGGGCCTTGCCCGTGCCATCAAGCTGAATCCAGAAGGTGTATTTCGTCTGATCTGGGCCGGGAGCCTGCTGGGCGACATACCTAAGGCCGGAAGAGTCCAAGGTCTGGGGGATGTACTGGCCAAGGGCGTTGCTCCAAACGTACCAAGTAGAGTCGTTTTTCAACCAAGGGCCCACGTTGCTGGTTGGGGCCACCGAGCCGGACGCGAAGAAAGAGATGGTGTTCGTGGACTCGGCAGTAAGACGGGCCACCATGGCGTCGGCAAACTGCTGGGGGGTCATTGGCTGCATTGGCAGCGGGGAGAGGCGAAAATTAAGCGGAATATTCTGTGACATGATTTACTTTTTTAACATTCTGTGTATAAGCATCTTAAGTAATTGCCAAACCGTCTGTTCATTGAGCATTCTCCTGCGTCTTCGGCAGTCTGCGCATCCTTCGAGGCTGGTGTTGAAGAAATAATCAAGGAATCGGGCTATTGGTTGGGCTATCTTGGCTATCGCATCTCCTTTACGCATACTGGTTTATGGTTAAAGGTCAAGCATTAAGGGGTAAGATTCTATCTTATGGTAATATATTCATATCCCGCCTAGATCGTAGGATTATGGGGCGTATCGGATGGCGCGCATGGCGGAGATGCGGATGCGATTCGAGTAAAACGGCATCCGGATGTAAACGGCATCGGGAATGACGCGGGCAGCGGCCCCGGTATTCCAAGCCACCGAAACTGGCGACCCAAAGCTGGCTCCATTGATGAGGAGCCGAAGGGCCTGCGCTGAATAGTCTGTCCCAGCGATGGTGACGGTATTGGCCGATGAAATTGCCACCGACTGTGAGGCAGTACCGATATTCGTGATGACGAACTTGACGGCGTAAAACCCGCAATAGCCCGTCGCTCCATCGGCCAAGGCACAACTGATGATATTCCCAAGCTGTTCTCCAGCACTTGCGCCAACAAGCGTGGTTTCATGGAAACCTGCAGCACAGAGGGTATTCGCCCCCGCGTTGCCCGTTATTTGGACCATCGTGGGAGTGCCAGTGGCATCGAGTCCGGACGCGGCTCCCGTGATTCCGACTGCTCCAAGAAATAGGGCCGCGCCAAATCCAGGCAGATCATTTGTCGCTGAGTCCTTGATGCCAAAGGCAATCCGGTCGGCATAAGTGCTTAGTGCAACAGTTTCATTAACGGCGTTCGTATTGTTGCCCGATGAAGTTACGGCACTTATAAATACTCCGAAACGCATCTCCGTCCACGCTTGGAAATCGAAAGGGCGGAGGATGAACTCGCGGGGGGCGAGGATGCAGGTCTTGTCGCTGACGGTTTTTTGATATATCGTGGCCATAGTATTTAGGTATTAGGGAACTGTGATGGATCGACCGTCCCCGTTCCATAGGTTGTTGGTCGAAGTAAAGGTAAACGTAGTTATGGGCCCGTCGGCATAGGATTCTAAATCGTCCCATGAATTAAGGTAATCGACAACAAGGAACGCGCCGTTTCCCTCCCATTTATTGTTGAAACTGATGTAGTCTAGAACAGCAATAGTCCCTATTGGGTAGGATTCAAAATCGTCGTAGCAGTTGGTGTAGTCCGCCACGGTCGTAGCCCCGGCTGCAGCCCAACCAATACCCTGTGCGAATACCGAAACAACACCAATTTGATAACCCTCGAAATCATCGTAGCAATCGACGTAATCCACCCCAAGGAATGTGCCGATACCATTCCACCTGTATCCGTAAGGCTCGGTTGTGATCTGACTGGTAACCGTCCCCGGAAAAGTAGAGAAGTCATCCCAACAATCCGTATTTGGCGGGGGTGCATCAAAGGTGGCTACCGCATTCCACGAAGGAGACGGATCGAGCAGGATGGTTTCCCGTTCTTCGTAGGTAACGAAATCCTCAGAGACGGACGCTTGATAGGAATAGGTCCAGCTTGTCATCTTGACGATGGCATCAGGCAACATCGGGAAATCAACCGTACCGGTCACGAGCGCCCCCGTAATCGGGAAGTCCTTTACGATGATTATGGTATAAGGGTCGCCCGCATCAGGCGTGACTAGAAAGGTAAATTCTCCCGTTAGCTGGGCACGGCTAGCATCCACCGGAACGGCGATAAGAGCGCGTGACATATTACCAAGATTAGTCCGCGTAGTGCCATCGAAAGCGTGCATAGTCTGGGTTTGCGCGTCGGAACCGATACCACCAGACCTAGCAACTGGAATCCCTAAATCCTCCAGCGTCACGGGGTCGCTCAATGTTGCGGTTATCCTATGGCCTTGGCACCAGATACTGTCGTATGGGCCGCCGAATTGTCCTGCGAAATATCCCTCGGGTTTATCTATGGAATACCATTCTCTGGTGACTATCGTTCCATCGTTGGAGGGGAATTGCCCGTAGAATTCAGACGCAAATGAAAATCCAAACGAACCGCTAAGCCCCGTGAATAGTGTGTCCATGCTCCCTCCACTTACGGAAACCGTCGTGCCCGGACGGCCCGGAAAATCATAGGCCCCAATAGCTCCGGCTCGGTTAAGCGAGGCGGATAGATTTCCGGTTGCTACGCAGGACATATCATAGCTCGCGCTACCGCTGAACGTCGTGGTTATGAGCCCCCAAGCATATATACCTAAATCATTATCGTGGAGTTCGCAAATACGGTTCTGAACTTCGCCCGCAATTGGAGTGTATTTCACCACATTGTCCCCGCTGGCGGTCTCCGTCTTATAGTAGCGATTTCCATACTGCGTCATGCAGGCTGGGTAGACGAATGGGCCGTCGTATTGAACGAAACTGATAGTATCAAGGAAATCACCCGTCACATTCAAGGAGGCTGTGGTAGTTAGGTCGCCGCAGCCATTCGTGATATTATTCCACTGGATTAAGCCGACATACGGGGTCGCGCTCTTCTGAAGATTGTCGGCATTAAGTGTTATTGTCACCGTCTGGCCCTCTCCCGGGTTAAGCGTTCCACCGGCAACATCAGTCGCTAGCCATGCCTGCGACAGGGTAACGGTCCAGTCGATAGTAGTGGTTCCTATGTTGGCTATGATATAGATTGAAGACGATGGCTGGAACGGGCCTCCCCCGGTCCCGGACGAATTGAAATCAGACGCTGGAGTTACGGAAATACACCCAAAGCTAATCGGGAATGAGGGGTTTATGAAGTCGATTCCGAATGACTGGTACTCATAGTTGGGCCCAATAATTCTAGCATGGAATGGAGCTTTGGTCTTGAAGGAGGCCGAAGAATGTGGAACAGCCGATCCGTTTCGATCTATCCCGAACGCCTCATAGCCCAACCCGATGATTCGAGAATGAAATGGGGATTTGTTTCTGAATGGGCCAGATGAACTTGCCATTAGACGAGTGTTCCGATTTGCGCTGTCACGTAATTCTTGGCGGCGATGGTGGCCTTCCTATCGGCGTCGGACCGCGAGAGGCTGCTGGTCTGGGTTGAGGTATAGGTTATCGCCAGATTGGTGGTAGGGTCAATGGCGGAATAGGTCTTGGTGGACGTATAGGTTGCAAATGGACTGCTAACCAAGAACATATCCTTGGCTCCGCATCCGTCGGGATTGAGCAGATTAGGGCCAACCTCATCTACCTCGCAGGCCCCGGAATACTCGTTGGTCCACGGAGTGGTAAAGATACGGTAGGCCGACAGCCCGGCAATGCCTGACCAAGCAACAAGGATGGAGAACGCCCGGTCCACCAAGCCATTCTGGGGGCTCTCCACACAACCGCTATTGCAATCGCTGGAATCGGAGGTATCCTCTGTCTTCATGGCTCGCGTCTGGGGGGATGAACCCGCGAAGAGATGGGCGGTTGGGCCATACAATTCGTTAGGATATACTTGACCCACGGATGCCACAACCTCCTTTATCCCAATTGGTTGGTATGCTCCCTTGACTCCAGCAACCGAGATTTGAACCGAGACGTCACCGACTATCTCCTTCATCTCAATCTCGGCATACTTGAATTGCTTGATGTCACGATTGCCAAAGAGATGCTCGCGGGACTGGACCCAGCAGGTTATTGGCAGGCCATTGTCGGTCTTGTCGGAGGTAAATGCCTCCCACATGCGATTCTTGCCATCGTAGTCAACCGAAGCGAAGAAGCAGCGCTCCTCGCCATTGATAACTCCCCTCGCCCATTCTACCGGCCTCCATCCCGTCCAGTAGGAGGCCCATGAGTTGATGTAGGAGCTATAGAGCCCAATCCCACCAACTGGAGACTGGTCGGTTACCATGGTGCGGGTATTGAGAATGTCGCCGTTGGGAACGCTGGTCAGGATGAAGTTCTCGTGATTGCATGAGGCAATCCCGCTCAGGTCCCAGCTCATGTTCTCCTTGGTGTTGAACATGGCATTGTCCTGCACCTCCAGTTTGGACGTGATATTGGACGATAGGGCGTCATTCTGATTGATTAGCCCCTTGGCTGAGTACCACCAGATCAGGCCGTATTGCTGGACGATGGAACGCGGGGCGGAGCACCCGACGTTGTTCAGGGTGGTCTTCTGGAATCCCGGAGTGGTAATCCATGTGGTACGATCCTGAATTGATGACTGGAGGAAAGTTCCGGTATTGGAGGTGAAACATACGATACCCTGCAGATCGGTTGTGTCGGTTATCCCGGTGCAGGCATCGGGCAGATAGAATGACCTAATCTCACTCAAGTAGTTGGAGTCAACGAACTTAAGCGGATTTCCGATGTCGGAGGCGAAAACTTGATTCCCGCGAGAAACCCAAAGCCGATTATTCGACCACTTCATCCACAGCCCAACGGGTGTTGAGTCCAACCCGGGCTGGGTGACAATTTCACCGCTGGCGGTATAGACCTTGGAGGTCGTTGGGTCCAAATGACCTGAATTCGTCCCGTCCCAATAAGCGGCTCTGGTGGTTCCATCCTGCATGATTAGGACGGAATATGGATTTTCGATGAAATACAGAACCCCCGCCGTGTCGTAATCGGTTGATTTAAGCCCAACCGCCCAAGCCACAAAGCGTGATGCGGCGTTGAACTTGACGTTCTTGATTGGGACGTAAGTCCTAAATGGGTAAGGGGAATTGTAGACCAACCCATTGACGACAAACACAATCTGAGCAACCCCGCCCGTCGGAACAAATAGAACCGCTCCCTGCAGGAGACCCTCCGGCATGGTGAAGAGAGTGCTGGTGCCCGGACGCGTTTGCACGATGCCACCGCGATTGATGGTGTTCATCGAGTCGATATACTTACCGGCGGCGATCTTCTGGGGGCTGGTAAATTGATCGGCTCCTAGGACGAAGTAGTCTTCGCCGTCGGGCGTGAGAGTCTGGTCGGGCATGAACTAATAAAATAAACGGTCGATTTCCCCAACGGGTAACCCTTCCGAATAGATAATCTGGGGAGGGGTGATGCCCGGCGGGCGTTTGGCTTGGGCTTCAGCGGCGAGGATGCGGGAGGACTCGCTCTCAAGGCTCTTGGCTAGCTCGATGTTGCTCTTCCGGCGTTCCTTTACGGCTTTGACGGCGAGGATCAGAGCCTCACGATTATCGACATTGATCCAGTCGTTGACGCTCCTGACCTCAAAATTGCGCTTCTTGTACTTGATCTTCAACCAGTTCTGGCATCCCACCCTAACTCTGACGTAGCGTGGCGAAGTCTCGTTGGGAAGGTAGTAACCGATCTGGGTATGGGGAGTTCCGTCAGCATTGACAGCCAACAGCTTGACGAACCCATTGGTAAGAGCCTTCTGGACCCGATCAATACGGGAAATCAGGGTAGCAGCGGGGTTGGGCTCGGAGAAGCCAAACACTGTTGGCACGAGAAATCCATCCTCAAGATTTCCGCTGGAACCTGTGGTGTAGATTCTCTTGCCATCCTTATCCCAACCGAACACCCTCAATAGGCAGTTGGAGTCTTTGGCGCTCTCTACGCTGGCAATCAGGGCCACTTCTCTCGATGGGTCCTTGTAGGTGCAGAAGTTGGCCCCCAAGACGTCGGTGTAGTTCCAAGGCTGGAAACCCGACGTCCCGGGGCCATTGGCGTGATATTGGAACCATTCGTCCCTCAGGAGGGTTGGGAAGCTCGCCTGATTGACCGCTAGCACGGTTTCTACGTCATTGGGGAGCGTTACGCACCCATCGCATACGCAGAGGCTCATTTCCCCAATTGAGGGGTCTAGGATGCCTTGATTGGCGATTAGGCGGACTGCATCAGATAGGCGACGAAAAAGAATGTCGTCGTTACACGAACCGAGCACGTCCGCGCCTTGCAATTCGCTATAGACCTCGTTTACGTACATGGTGTTATGTAAAGATATTGTTTACTGCCCCTGCTGAAACCAAACACCCTGACCATCGGAAGTGAAGGTATATCCATGGTATTGTGCTAGTGTCAAGCTGGTTACGCCACCGATGGTGTCGGTCCCGGAGCGGGCTACCGTCAGGACGCCAGCACCCTTATTGACGATGGTGTAGCTCTTGCCCTCGAAGTTAATAGCCGTTGGAAGGGTAATTGTAAAAGCAGCGCCCGAGTTAGCAACGACCATCTGCTCATTGCTCAGCAGGGTATTGCTGGAGATGAACGAGACAGTGTCGTTGAACTGCATCATCAGCTGGAGGGAGTCGGCAAGGTCTTGTCCGGTAATGGTCTTGGCGGCCCCGGAGGAGGTCTGCCAGACGAGGATGATATCGCCCCCAATCAAACTTGTGATGAGAGCAGGTTGGTCGTATTGGGGCATGGTAGTGGTATTAGGTCGAGACAATAAGCTTATAGAGCGTTCCGCCAACATCAAGTTGGATGTAACGGGTGGTATCGGCTATAACGGCAGCGGTTACAAGGATACCAAACTTCCACGCTCCAGACGTTCCGCTGGTCGGGGTTCCGGTGGTAATAGCGGCTCCGGTAAAGACAGCCCCAGCCACGCCAAGTCCACCCCCACTGATGATAGCCCCAGTTGTGGTTGATGTGCTAACTGTGGTGGCGGAAGTTTTAATGAACCCAACCGCTGTCAATGAACTGTCTTGGTCAACGGTAACAGCCGTTGCCTGAATCACTGAACCATTCGGTGTAACCCGTAAAATAACTTGCGTCCCTCGGGCTGATTCACTATGGGTCTGAGTCGTAACCGAACTGATTGATCCACAATTCACCCATGTTGAACCTCCGTAGGTAAAAAGACGAATAGTCAGTCCAGACCCACTAACTGTGGCTGTCTTTGACGCATAGGAACCACCTGAGGAAAATCCTTCAATTCCTATATTTGAGATATTAGAATCATTGCACGCGAATGCTGAATAAGCTGCACCGTTCTGATACCTCTGAACATATGATCCTCGTCCAATGGAACCTCCATTAGCTTGCCAAGTTGGATAGCTGGTATTATCTGATATAATTAAATCAGAAGTAGCACCCGCGATTGATGTGGAACCATTATTGGGACGAATGTTTAATCCGCCCGTTGATGTAATGGTCATCAGGGCTGCCGACTGGCTGATGGCGCAACCAGAAGTATTGCTGAAAACGATGCTGCCAGTCGTTAAATTAATGCTTCCAGCATTAATCATGAGTGCGTATTTTGTCGTAAATACGCAATTTGCTCCAGCCGATGGAGCGTCATCGATGTAGATCGTAGCCCCAATCCCTATCGTTCCCGTGGCCGACCCGAAAGCGTGGGTTATATTATAAAAACGATAGTCATACTGGGCCGCATACCCCGTGCTCCCGGCGTGAGTCCGAGTGTTCCCAATAAATACCACGCCGGGGGCTGGAGCGCCGGTGGTTAATCCGGTGTCGGTTGGGCAGGTAACCGTCAGATATGCCACAAGGCCTGAGCTAGCCGCAGTTGGTTGAGCTGACAATCTTCCATTGGCATCAACCGTTAGAGCCGGAGTCCCGCTGACAGCTGTAGTCGAAGATGCGTAATATGCAAACTGAGTGGCTGTTCCGCTATTAACCGTTCCGGAGCCGCCACCGCCTCCAGATGCACCCGTCGGTCCAGTTGCACCAGTAGGGCCGGTCGGACCCGTTGGACCAGAAGCAGTAGAGGCCGTTCCGGTGGGTCCGGTAGGACCAGTAGGCCCAGTAGGCCCAGTCCCAGAGGCACCAGTTGGGCCCGCTACAGTCGAAGCCGCTCCAGTGGGGCCTGTCGGGCCGGTTGGGCCCGTAGGACCCGGAGCGGTAGAGTTTGCTCCTACCGGACCAATCGACCCGGCGGAACCAGTTGGCCCCGTCGGTCCAGTTGGCCCGGGTGCAGTAGAAGATGTTCCTGATGCACCGGTAGGACCACCAACGCCCATTGAACCAATGGCCCCAGTTGGACCCGTAGGTCCTGTAGGCCCAGTTGGGCCTGACACGGTCGAGGCAGCATACGCCACTACGAATGCCGTGGTTGCGATCTGGGTGGTATTGGTTCCCGGGGCAGCGGTAGGCGCATTCGGAATCCCAGTCAGAGCGGCGTTATTGGCATCAGCCTTGAGATTAAGCGCGGTCTGAGTAGCCGTGGAGATTGGCTTGCTTGCATCGCTGGTATTATCGACATTGCTCAACCCTACATCAGACTTGACAATGCCAAGCGGGGCGGTGATGACGGGACCGGTTAGAGTCAGGTTGACTCCATCGTAGGTCGCAATCGGAATACCCCCAAACGCCCCAGCGTTATTGAACTGAAGCTGTTGCGGAATGCCTCCCGGATTACCCGCACCGCCGCCTCCACCGCTAATTGTGGCAGCGAAGTCAGTAAAGGTGATGGTCTGAACCGATCCCGTAGCCGTCTTCCAGACGAGAATGATGTCATTCCCGGCCATTGACGTAACTAGCGACGGTTCGTTATATTGCGGCATGGAGGTTCTTAGACCAAGATAAGCGTAATTGCGTTACCATTTTGGTCGGTAATCACGTTACAGGCTTGGTCGAAGAGCCGGGCAGACACAGCAAATGGATACAGCACATTATCGGGCTGCGCGATTGTAATATACAGGTCATCAGCACATTGCGCAACTGGCAATGTTGGACCATTGCAATCTATCTTGACCCTGTGGGGCCAACAACGACCACTATCCTCAATAGTTGGTGTTGGGAATTCCCCGCACACCTTGCAAACACTTGTTGCACAATTGAATGGATTGCACAGACAGGACATTTTTTGGGTTATTCCTCGGTGGATTCATCAATTCCTTTGTCTGCCACATCTTCTGCTGTGTCGGCCTTCTTCTGGGCGATTGAATCTAAGGCGTCGCTAAGCTTCTCTCCAGAGTCTTTTTCACCATTTGCAGAAACTGATTCTGCAGCGGAACCAACTGGTTTAAGGGACATTACGGTAATCTCACAGGAGCAACCATCCTCTTGGGGTGCGCCGTCCACGGGGGTATCCTCGGTGTGGCGGGTAACCTGCCCCTTGCCTACGAAGTAAAACTCACCATCAGGCAGGTTGTCAAGCTCGGGAATATCCTGAATGGAAAGCGATGGATACGACTTTTCGGAGACGGGCTTGGTCTTGGAGGAGGGCACCCCACCCATAGGATCATTAGTGGCGGAGATATCATGCCCCAAGTCAATCATTCCCTGCTCGTATTCTGCATCTGTAGGATTGGCCATATTTGTGGTATTGGGTGATAGCTAATAGGTTATGGTAGGATTGTCAAGTTAAACATTGGGTTTTACTGCAATCGGAATGGTGTCAAGGGGAGGAGCTATCATGGACGCATGCTTTACGAGGGGCTGCATGGCTGGAGCAAGATGGGTGTCGAAGGCGGTGGTTGGGTTTCCCCCAGCCCTAATGTCGGCAATGATATTACCAAGGGTTACGGGGCCTACGCTCCTAAGCCGGCGGTAGACGTAGAGTGCCCCTATGCCTAGGGAAACAATCGCTAGAAACACCAGCGCATACCACAGATTGTCTACCAAGGTTCCCAAACCACCCGATTTGATCTCCTCGGCCCGCTTTTGGTCGGCATAAGTCACTACCTTAGTCAGCAGTGGTGCAACCTTGGCTTCGCTCTTGGTGGCGGCGGCTACGGCAACGTCCCTTTCCTTCTTGACTACAACGGAATCTGCCTCGATCTTCTTCCTAGCATCGACCTCGGCGGATAGTTCCTTGTCCTTTTCGGCCAACATGGCGTTTGCGGCCTTGATTTTCTCTTGATCTCCGGAACGAAGCTGGGCTACGATATTTATGACCTCGGCTTTTAAGGCCGGGTCCAGCTTGCTCACGGCGACATTAAGGGAAAGGTCGGCTCGTTGCAGGAACGAATCCGTGATGGCCTGTTCGGTCGAAACCGGAGCCTTGGAATTGGACTCAATCGCGCCCACCACCATCTCATGAGAATATCCCAATTGCTCTGCCTTCCGTTGTTCATTCTGTAAGGCTAGGGCATCAACCCTCCCCTGCAACGCTGCGGCCTGCACCTTGGCATCCGTCGCCTCCTTCTGCGCCTGCACCAGCTCAGCGGTGGGAGGGCCCTTCTGGAACCAATGGGTTATCCTCCAGTTTGGGACCAGCTGGGTCAGTGCCAGCGACGCAACAACGTAGAGGACTACCGCTGTCTCGATCCCCCCCCTCCTGTTATGGATGTCCATGGGTTAGGTTGTTTCCGGGTCTCCAGTAGGCAGAAGCCCGGTTGATTGTAGGTCGGCAATCAGGTCAAGAGGAATCTGGTTCTCTTCCGTATTCTCACTCACCTGCCCCTTGTCGTTGCGGGACTTGACCACCCGGCTATTAATCAACTCGACGTCTGTCATGGGAGTAAGTGCAACCTCAAACTCCTCGGCTTGAAGAGCCTTGTAGGCAGCCTCGAACTCCAACCATTTATCCGAGGTCTTCATGACCTGAAACTGGCCTTCCTTTCCGGGCTCCGTCATCGGCGTTCCGTAGGTATTGAAGAGCTGGCTCTGCTCGGTTTCGATCTCGACGAGCAAATCCCGCAGGCGGCGGAAATTACCACCCATCTTGATGCGCAAGGCCGAGGGGAAGACGTAGGCTTTGGACTTGTCCTGCTCTGTCAGGGTCTTGATGGCCTGAAAGGCTTGGGACAGCTTGGCATAATTAAGCTTGCTCATGGTCTTATTTGGACAGCGTGCCGGTCTTGAGTAGCAGCGCAACAAGATCAATCGAAAGCTGGCTCTGGCCGAGGTCGGTCAGTCTAATCGTCTGGAATGAATCAACGTCCGATTCGGTGTTCAGGTAATCCTGACGCTCAATCTGGAAGACCTTGTTCTTCTCGGTGTCCGTAACCTTATACGATCCATCCTGCTGCTTCTCGCCATACTTGGCCACGAGGGCATTATGCTGCTTGGAGAACTCTTCAACCACCGGGATGGTGAGATTCAGGTTCTCGGCAAGAATTACGCGAGCCGCCAGCGGAATCGTATACTTCTCTTCCTTGTCGTTCTTAATCAGATTCACGAGCGCCTCGTGACCCTGCACTACCTGTTGGATTGTCAATGACATATACTGGTGTTTTGTTTGAGTTGTTTACCTATCGCTTATCCTCCCGCAGGATCGGAGATTTAATGAATAATGTCAAGGATTTTCATTAAATTGTTGCAAACCCATTATCCCATAATAGCATAAGTCGTTCAAAGTAATGCTGATAATCGTGTTTAACTGAATCAATTGAGTATTTTTCAATGGCGCGATTCCTGATGTAGGCCGGGTCCAAGTTGACCGCATCCTTGATGGCCCTCACGAACTCACCGAGATAATTGCAGCGCCAGCCCGTCCTGCCCTGCTCGACGGTCTCGACGAATCCCCCAAAATCGGTGCTGATAACTGGAGTGCCGCAGAGCTGAGCCTCAACCGCTACCGAGCCAAAAGGTTCGATGTATTGCGTCGGAGATATCAGACATTGGGCCCGGCTCATGTAGTCCTTCTTCTGCTCGTCATCCAAGGGCCCTAGATACTCTGCCCCATTGGTGACCAAACTAGGGTCACCATGGCCAATCACCTTCAGGGGTATACCGGCAGCCTCAGCGGCCAAGCAAGCGATTCCTAGGCCCTTTCTGGGGGTAAGGCGGCCCACGTAGAGGGCGAATGGCTCCTTCTCGGCCCGGAAGGGGTATTCCTCGGGAGAAAACAAGAGGGGAATCGCACAATCAAAAAACCTGCCATCGTTAATCCCCTGCTTGGCGTAGTTGGTGTGCATCCACGCATAGCTCTCATAGACCCGATACTTGGCGAAAGTCCCCTCATAGCCGATACTCCATTCCACGGCGGGAAGGTCCGGGTGGGCGTCAGCGATGGGTTTCTGGGCGGTACCGCCAATCAGGCAGATGAAGTCCTTGGGTTGCTTGCGGGTCTGGATGGCCTCAATGGTATGCTTATTGGCCAAGTCCCAGAGCGGGTATTTGTTCTCAGCAGCGGCGTATTGGTAGGGGCAATCGCCAAGAGCCTTGGCAATCTCCTCTTTGCTAACCACTTGCACCAGTTCATCGTAGGGGGCGTCGCACTCCTCGGAGCCGTAAATGATGACAAAATGGCCCAGTTCTTTCAACATCCGCGCAAACCGGATGGTGGCTTGGGTAAAACCATCAAGGGCGTAGGCTTTGGTGAGCTGCGTCGATGGCGGAGCCACTAGATGTATTCTGTATGTCATATTTTGTCTTATCCAAGCACTACCAGTATCCCAAATGGACTGTCAAGTCTTTTATAGGTGATATTTGAAATTAACGGGGCCATAGGAATGGCTTGTCCCAGCGGCGTGACCATATGTTCCCCGGCTGCCCCCGGCAAAGTTAGGGCCACAATACACCGAGTATCTAACTGAAGCATCCCCCGTATACGTTACGGCAGTGTTCTCGTGGTAAAATTGGTCAACAAACGACGCATTCTGTGCCACGAGCATTGCGTATGTGCTGCTGGCAGTTAAAGTGACTGGTGCCGATAATGCTGCGTACACGTAACCATCAGCATCGGCAGAATTAGACATATCAATACTAACATTCGCCCCTGTTATATCGACCCCCGATGCATTCGTTATTGAGGCAAAGTGAATTTTGCTGTCCCCTGACACCTTCCATCGGCCCAGAGCGGTGACAGTTATGTTTGACGAACCCACATCAAATTCAAAACCCAACCCGTATAAATCGCCATCGGTTGCTACACCCACCAGCGTCGCCCCGGTAATAAATGGACTGCCCGATGGGGTTGCTGGAACCAGTGTCGATAACGTCGCTATAAAGTTCGCGCTCATGCTCCTCCCACGGTTGTCCAAAGCCATTCTGTCGTAGCGATCTTGCGGGCTACGCCAGTAGCATACTGGGGCAGCGTGCGGGAGCCGGTGGCTCCAGAAGGAGCCGCCCAACGCAGCGTATCCGAGGTGATGGCAACCGTCACGACGGCAACGGCGTAGTTCGTGAACATAAGGACGGCTCCAATCGGATAGGCCACATTCGCATTGGAGTCTATGGTGAACGTCCGAATGGTGTTGTCGGAGGTCGGGTGGAAGATGTCCTTGCCGTCATCTCCCAAGACCGTCGTATAGGCGGCGCTCTTGCTATTCTGGCTGATGTCGGTCGGTCCTGTTGGGCCGGTAGGCCCAGCCACTGTCGAGGCCGCACCAGTCGGGCCGGTAGGTCCGGTTGGCCCGGTGGGACCGGCTACCGTGCTCGCGGCTCCCGCAGCGCCGGTTGGCCCCGTTGGGCCTGCGACAGTTGAAGCAGCGCCAGTACCCCCCGTTGGACCCGTTGGTCCTATAGGACCGGGAACCGTAGATGCAGCGCCCGCGCCTCCGGTCGGACCTGTGGGCCCCGTAGGCCCGGTCGGACCGGCAACGGTTGAAGCTGCTCCAGCTCCGCCGGTCGGCCCGGTTGGGCCCGTGGGCCCGGTTGGCCCTGCAATAGTGGATGCAGCCCCAGCGGTTCCGGAGGCACCCGTAGGACCGGTAGGCCCAGTAGGTCCTGCGACCGTACTTGCCGCACCAGAACCACCGGTCGGACCCGTTGGGCCAGTCGGACCAGCAGCCGTCGAGGCAGCACCCGTACCACCCGTTGGACCAGTTGGGCCCGTAGGTCCAGTGGTTCCAAGATCACCCGTTCGACTAAATTGCAGGACGCAGGATTGGTTATTTGAAGGAAGAGAGGTGGCCACGACATAGGACACGCTAAGATTTTTGTATCCTGACCCGCCCCCTCCTGTCCCGGTGGCTATACCACTGATTGCCCAGATGCTAAAACCGCTTCCAGTGAGGTTCTTAACAATCAGATATCCCTTGATCGTCGATGTGCTACCTCCCCAAGCGGATAGGAAGGCCGTAACGTCATTAAAATTAGTATCGGCATCGCTAATATAGAAGTGGGCCACCGACTCTTGGGTGGCATTGTCAGCCCGAAAATATCCATCTCCCGGGGATGAGTCGGTGGTGGTGGTGCTGAAAATATATCCTATTCCATTCCCCACTCCTGTGTCACCAATCGCTCCAGTCGGTCCGGTCGGACCCGTTGGCCCTGTTGGGCCTGTTGGGCCGGTCGGTCCTGCGACCGTGGAGGCAGCTCCCACCCCGCCCGTGGGCCCTGTGGGACCAGTAGGACCGGCGACGGTGCTAGCTGTCCCAGCAGTTCCTGTGGGGCCTGTCGGCCCGGTTGGGCCAGCCACAGTTGACGCAGCGCCTGATCCGCCCGTTGGTCCAGTAGGGCCTGTAGGTCCAGCAACGGTAGAGGCTGCACCCGCAGTGCCGGTAGGGCCCGTGGGACCTGCAACTGATCCACCCGCACCGGTCGGGCCAGTTGGGCCAGTTGGCCCGGTTGGGCCTGATACCGTGCTATTAGTTCCAGATGCCCCCGTTGGTCCCGTCGCACCAGACGGGCCTGTGGGACCTGCCACGGTGCTGGTATCCCCTGATGCACCTGTAGGGCCGGTGGGTCCAGTAGGCCCTGCAATTGTGCTGGAAGCTCCATCTGATCCAGTGGGACCGGTTGGCCCAGTTGGTCCCGCAATGGTTGAATCTGTGCCATTGGCCCCCGTGGGCCCGGTTGGGCCATCCCATCCCGTAGGGCCCGTTGGACCCGTAACGCCATCAATTCCGGCGGGCCCAGTAGGGCCGGTCGGGCCTGTAGCCCCTCCACCCGGACCAGTAGGCCCAGTGGGACCGGTTGGACCCCCAGCGGGACCAGATGCTCCAGTCGGGCCCGTTGGGCCTGTTGGGCCGGGAACCGTACCTCCGCCCCCACCTCCTCCATTTATGCAACAACATGCATCGACAGCTGTGTTAAAGGCAATCTTTTGCAGCAACTGGAAGTCAGTATCTGTTCTGATCGGCCAACATGGAGTATCGCAACCGGCCATAGGGTGGTTTGTGTAGGACTACCCGATAGTCCTCATGACAGCCCCCTCCGGTGAAGGAAGGGGCTGGTTGAGAACTAACCGATTAGATGCTCAGATAGCCCGGGCTGACGCAAGCGTCAAGGCCGAGGTCAATCGCGCAGCGTTTGTACAGAATCGGAATCACGCCGTGCGGACGCCGGGCCTGAAAGGCGCGGACAATCTGGTACAGATGATAACCGAAGTCACCCCAAGGATTACACTGGTTATCCTTGTAGTTGGTCCACATGAGTTCGCCCATGATGTACTGGGGTTCCCACTTGAACGTACCCTCACCAACAAAGCGCTCGGGAACTAGACGACGGAATGCGCCCTTGGAGACCAAGAAGCCCACTTCGTAGTTGGCATTAACCCAAGCCGGGTTGGTCAGATTCTGCACACCGAAATCGGTGACAGTACGAACCAGAGGTTCGATGAAGACCGGGAAACCAGAGCCGTTCACCGAGTTGAAGCGGAGGGGCTGTTGGTCAATGGCCAGCTTGATCTGACGGTAGGGGTAATCAATGAAGGCATACTTCATCAATTCATTCTTGGCGTCCGAGAACGAGCCCTTCGCAAAAGCCTGCAGGTCAGACTTCACGTTGGTATCATTGCGGAGAGACTCCGTCTGGTCCGAAGACGAGATGAAGACGAAGTACTGGCCGGAGCCGTCACCGAAGAACTCAGGCGAGAGATTATCGCGCATGTAGTTCGACAGGGCAACGAGGAACTTGTAACTTACCGGGGCGGTAGGAACACCACCAAGGAAGTTGACAGAGACCTGATTGTAACCACCCGTCAGCACTTGGCCAAGGTTGGTCGCACCCGTATTAAGCACGGCTTTCACGCCAGACAGCGTAAGCAGCTCGGCACGAATGTCGGCGGCATTGACCGTCTTGATGGCGTCCTTGAGATTCTGCTCAGCAATGCGGTAGGCATCCAGAACCGCGAAACGGCTCTGATTGACGCAGACCACCGGGCCCTTGCCACGGAGGACCTCAAGGCTGGTGATGAACTCGGTCTGGCCGAACTCAGCCGTCGGACCAATAAGGCCGCAGCTCGTGTTTTCAAGACTGCCAAAGGAGGGCTTGGTCAGGCTTTGGTTGGTGACAAGGCGGCTCGTGACGAGCGTCTTGATTTGCTCACCAGCATTATTCGGCGTAGTCCCACCTTCGACAAGGTTGGAGTACGGGTCATTCTGCATGATGAATCGGATCAGGTCATTGCGAAGAATCGCAACCTGAGAGGCGATACCGGCGGAATAATCCGACGGGGTAAGGCCGCATGTAGCGGGAAGTGGCATTTTAGTAGTTTATTGGATTGGATGGTGATTTCATCCCGAACCCGGAAATCCATCACCGATGAACAAACGCAGCACGTATGCTGTGACTTATTCCCGGCGACGGAAAACCTAACTACGCCTACGGCCTGCAGATGCTAGGCGAACGATTCATCTGCAACCTATGTTCGCAATTACCGACAATGCACAGAAAATATTCTGTGTCAAGCTAAAATCTTCACTTTGCGTTGGTGCCACGATGTTTAAGCCCGAACTTGGCCCGAACAGCATCAATGCCTTGCAAGGTTTTAACGCCATGAAGCATGGCCGGGAATAGAGCTTGGCCAAGCAGAGGGTTATCTGGTCCATGGTAGCGCTTCTCTGACCATAGGTGCTCTTCCCCCTTCCAAGGATTGTCCGGCATGCCAAGGCGATAGTCTTGGTAGATCAGCTTTGATGGCTTTCCGAGTGTGGTGGTTTTCTTGCCGATGTAGACGTCCCACCCATTGCCGGGAGGAACATTCCAAATCTCTCGGCACACCTTCCAGAAGTCCTTATGTATAACGCAGTTACCGTTTATATGCTGGCACCCCTCTGCAGCTGTCCAATAAGTCCCGATGATCGGCCCGCCAGAATTATATGCTTCTTCTCGAATCTCGTTAAGCCAAGTTGGCCTAAGCGGAACCGTGTCAGGTTCACAGATCAGCATATAGTCTGCGTCGATTGCTCCAGCCCGAGTTCCTTCTACAAACCATTGATATGCACCTGTTTCCAGAGCATTGCATCCATGGGGCCATCCCTTGCCTTGCAACGGTGATTTGAAGATATAGACCTTCTTGAATTTCTTCTCCAGACTTGCTATGATATCCAAGGGGATGGTAGCAACATCCATGTCGTAACGCAGGCCAAACGCGACGTCTACGTTCTCATTAAACGCGGGCTCGATATCGGCCCAAAGCTTCGCCAGTTCTAGACCTTGGCCTAGGTCCAGCGGAGATGCTACCAAGCAAACAAGTAAACGCTTATCACTCAAAGTCTTGCGTAATAAAGGTCCTGCAATTTCTGGCGAACATTTGCTTTCTTGATGGAGTGGACGAAGGTAGCTCCGCGTAGGCTGACGCACTCCGACATCACCGCTATCCCGTTATCGGTTACGGTCTCACATGAGGCACAAGTGGCATATCTTGAGTGCTTAAGGTGGGCCTTGTCGCAGCATTGGACAAAATACCAGTCCAGAAACGGAGTCGTTGGGCAAGCCTTGATGTTACCGCATTGTGATACAATCTTTTCAAGGACCTGCCGGGAGAAAAAGTACGGGGGCTGGATGGCTATTTGGGGCAATGGCAAATGGAATTTGGGCCCAAACTCTGGCATGTTTACCCGGAAATCGTCCACGACGTTACCCCATAATGTATTAGTGTCTTTGTAGAGATAATCAGGAAGCTTGGGTTCTAGCACGAAAGAATCTGAATCATTCATTAGATACCACTTAAAGGGATATTCCAACATGATTTGGAAGTGCCGGTATTGCCTATCGAGGCTGTCTTGTCCGGTATATGCCCTCTTTCCGCCAAATCTACATATATGCGGCCCTATCCCATCCACGCGGGAATCGTCAGGGGACAGGATAATAATAGGTGCCTCATGATGCTCCCAAACAGGAAGAAGGTCTATAACCTGCTGTCTGTCACCGGCATAACAGCACACTACGACGAGAGTGTCAGGATTGAGAGTGGTTATTGGCATAGAACTTACCGTTGATTGCGTTATAGATTGTGGCCGGACATACGCCATACGCCTTGGCCAGTTTTGAGAATGAAAGGGTCGGTTTCAGGCGTTTTATTTCTTCGATCTGGGTTGACGATAATAGCCTATATTTTCGACTGAGATTTAACCTAAATTCATGAGATACGGAATGACCCATAAGCGCTTGACTCTGTCTGCGAAGAATCTCTGGGGTTGGCTTATAGCCAGAACCTCCCTCCCCTCCGTCTGTTAGGTTGCATAGGTCATTACCAGACGCTCGCATTATGCTAATCCACTCAACCTCGGCCTGTAGGGCGTTGGCGTCAGAATAACAGATTTGCAGGACCCGAACGATGGGTTTTAGGTGTCTCGCTATCAGACTATGAATCCAAAGATGGACGTGATATCTGGAGTTTTCGGCATCCATAATATGGCGGCGAATCCTAACTTTCAGGTTATTGGTCTTTCCAACATACCTAATTGACAGGCTATCTGGTTCGCATAAGGCGTAAACACAAAATCGGCTGGAATAGGACAGACGTTGGTTCATTTTAGACGGGCGGTTGGATGGCTAAGATAATCTCGTAAAGTATCTGATAGTCCGTCTCTTAGGTTAGTTTTTGGACTCCATCCTAACGATGTAATCTTGGAGATATCAAATGTTTTTGATGGAATCCCAGTTGGCTGTTTGGTATCCCAGATAATTTTACCGTCATAGTCGATAAGCTCTTGAAGCTCAATAGCTAACTGATGCAGTTCTGTTCCTACACCGACTCCGATATTGATTAAGTCTGGATCATCGTATCTCTCTAAAACCACATCAATGGCTCGGGCGGCGTCATCAGAAGTCAGGAATTCGCGTCGCTGCGTCCCATCCCCCCAGATTGCAATGGCCGGATCATTATTCTGTTTGGCGTCAACCATTCGCTTGATTATGGATGGAATAACATGCGCAGATGGCCCATAGTTGTCATTCCTGCCATAAAGATTGCAAGGGCATGCCACTACCATAGACAGGCCTCGTTCTGCCCTCATGGCCCTGCAAAGGGCATATCCTGCCATTTTAGCGACAGCATAGGATTCAACCGATGGCTCCAGTGGGCCGTTCATATAGGCCTCTTCCTTTACCGGGATAACCGCGTGCTTTGGATACATGCAGGAAGTCCCGATAAAGACCAGTTTCTTGACCCCAAACTCAGCCGCAGCCTGAATCACGATATTCTGCATCTTGAGATTGGTTATCAAGAAGTCAACTGGCTGGTCCCGATTGGCCTTAACCCCACCGACCTTGGCTGCAGCGTGAATGACCCACTCGGGACGGTTTTTATCAAACCAATAACGAACCATGGATTCATCAAGCAGGTCTCCTTCAATTGTCAGGACTTCATGTCCCTGAAAATGCCTAACGCAGGCCGAACCAAGGAGCCCACGATGTCCGGTGATAAGTATACGGCTCATGGTTAATGGTCGTTATCGGTTGGATTACGCGTGTTCTTGGGGCCCCAAATGACATTTCCCTCGGCGTGCCCAAGTACCAGAGAGGCATCTAGGAAGCTCTTAATCCCTATCTCCTGAAGGCGATAGCCAAAAGACATATCCTCGCCAAAACCGGCCTTCATGGGATGGAAGTATCCGTAGTGACCACCGGGCTGGGGTTTAAGTTCTGGCCAACGACCTTCATCAATGGCCTTTCTCTTGGCCTCAATCACCCAGCGCGGGATGCGCAATGCCCCGGTGGCCACCCAGTCCATCTCTTGCAGGCCGATATATCTCTCGGCACGAAGCTCATTGGCCTTGGTCCCTCGCTCGTTCCTAAACCCCCAGTCGCATTGCGGCATTCCAAACTCATGGCGGCCATAATACAGGCCCCCTATTACACCGAGTTCCCTTGGGTGCGACATCAACCTAGCGATGGCATTGAACTTTGCCGATTCTGGCTTAACCCTCATCCTGAAATTGCCATTGAAGAGGGTTTCGCTTCCACAGGGTAGAACCATGTCATCATCGAACATCAGGAAGTCTTGAATGGCGGGATTCAGCATTCCGACATGAATCAGGAAGTTTCTCGCTTCGTGAATCACTGTTAGATTCTTGGTTGCCAGCGACAATTTGTCTGCACCAAATCCTGCGTAATTCGCAAATAGCGTGAAGTGGGTGATGGGATTGATTGACTTGTAGGATGGAAGAAGGATCATCACTGATTTTCCTTCCCATTGAGCCACATGAAGATGCGGTATATAATCAACTTGATTTACCAGCGGCTGTTCATCAAGCATCTTCTGGGCGGACGCCAGTGAAGGCATGGTCTTTCCCGTGCTCCAGTTGGAGACGGTGCCAGCGGAGACGCCAAATAGCTTAGACGCTCCGCTGACCCCTATTTCCGCAATCCTGTCCTTGACAAGTTTGTTCAAGTCCATCGTTCATCTTATTCATCCTTGGCATCGTCTCCAGATTCTCTGCGGTCAAGGAACTCCTCAAGGCTCTTGGGCTTGTTGGCCTTGGCTTCCGAAGCGGTTGCGCCACCTCCAACCAACGAACCCGACCGGACGGTTGAACGGCCAGCGGTCTTGAAGCTGTCGATCTTCTCCTTCAGGGCTTTGTTCTCCGCGATCAGCTTGGAGTTCTGGTGGCGCTCATGGTGATACTTGACGGCATTTCCAACAGCGGTAAGAATCTCCTGTAGGTTCTTGGAGCCAGCGTATTTCTGCTTCTCTTCCCGAATCTGCTTAGCCCAGTCGTTGTCCTCTTGGATTGAGGCTTTCTGCTCGGCGGTTGCGTTGGTGGGAATCTCCTTGTCATTAAGCCAAGTATTCTCCTTCTCGAAGCTCTTGTGCCAGTCGGCAATCGACTTGCGGGAATCATCAAGGAACTTCTGCTGCTGTTGCTGGCCCTGCGCCTGCTGCTGTTCCTGCTTGGAGAAGTATTCCGTGGCTTTCTTGGTCTCCTCCTCATAGAAACGCTCCTTGTCCTTGACGGCCTGAAGCTGCTCAATCACGGCGGCGTCGATCTGGCGGCGTTCGGAATAGGGCAGATTGTCTACAATGGCCGTAGCCAGTTCTGCCGAGGTCTGCTTGCTGCCGTCGTTCATCGTTACGATTCGCTGGGAGGACGCAAACTTTGACCAACCACCCTCATCCTTGACCAGTTTGAGCAGGGGCTCTCCCGCTCCACGGTCGGTCAGGGTCTTGTAGATTGCCTCGTCAGCCTTCTGGATGCGCGAGTCGTAGCGGGACTTTACTTCCGGGTCCTTATCCAAGGCATAACGACGGCGATACTGGGCCAACTCATCGAGCTGCTGCTTGACGGCTTCCTGAGTAGCGGGATCGACTGGCTTGATTTCCTGCAGCTTTGCCTCCAGTTCTTTAACCTTGGCGGCTTTCTCATCAGCTTCGCGGCGGGTCTCGGTGACTACGTTGGCTTCCTTGGTGATCTTGGCCAGAAGAGCCTGAATGCGCTTGGCAGTCTTGGGTTTGTCGTGGGGGAGAACGGCCAGCTCCTCCTCAGATACCTCGTCAACCGGCTTGTCATCAACCTTCTGCTTGGAGACAATATCAAGCGCGGTTTGCTGGGTATCGAGGACGTCATCTAGGGTCTTCTCCTTAGTTGGTTCCTCCTTCTTGGGCTCAGCCTTAGGCTCCTCCTTGGCTGGCTCAACCTTCTTTGGCTCCTCAATCTTGATGGCCGCAACCGCAGGGTCAACCGCCGGCTTGTTCGTCATGACCTCCTTGATGGCTTGGTCAGCCGACATATTACCCTCAATCTTGTCAAAGATGTCGGAGAGATTCTTGGACCCGCCGGAAGGCAGGGTATTTCCATCTGGGGTAATCACCTCAACGCTCTCGCGCTTGGTGACGATATTAGGTTCGTTGTTTGAGGCCATGGTATTAATCGTTTGAGGCATTGATGTCTGCCTTTGTTTCTGCTGCTAGGAATTCTGAGAACACGTCAAGGGCGTAGCGAAAACCTTGCGTGACTCCGGCTTCAAACACGATTGACGCTTGGTCCCCCTTGGTAATCTGGGGGGTGCGTTCGCGGAGGTATAACATTCCTTCCTGACCTTCGTTTGTGCTCACGAATCTTCGCCAAGCCACGAGGGTAGATTTTTTTGGTTCGGTCATAATTGTTTTACTACTGGGGAGGCGGTTGAGCCTGTGGTCCAGCGGGGGGTCCTTCTGAAACTGGGGGCGGCATTCCGGTGCCGGGGGGATTCTGGAGCGGCTGGGTTCCCGGAGGAACCTGCCCGACTGCCGGATGGCCCTCGGCGATCATCTTGTGGGCCTGCTGCATGGCAAGTTGCTCCATCTGCTGCTGGTGGGCCTGCAGCTGGTCTCGGGTCTGGAGCTGAACAAGGTTCTTGTCTGCAGCGGCAATCCAAGCCTTCTCGGAGTTAATCTGGTCCTTGGGCAGCGTCTTCTTGGACACGCCTTGGGCGTAATGAGCCGCATAGTGCTGCAGCAGAACTGACGCCAGCTTGGAGTTTCCGCCCTTCAGGGTCGTAGCCAGCGCGGGCTTGAGGTTCTGCATGTGAATCCAATCCAAGTCCGTAGATAGCACCGGGACTGGCTGACCCGCACCAAGGGCCATGGCGGAGTTCTCCAGCATCTGGTCGTGGGTGGCCTTGATCTGGTCGGTCTGGTCGCCATCAGGAACGACAATCGCATCCACAAATCGTTGGTCTCCAACGCCATCAGCCATGATTCTTGCCACGACACCCTGCTTGAAGAGGGGGTTATTGATGACCGAGGCAGCAAACTGGGCGCGTTGCTGAGACTTGAACTCAGTAAACTCGATGGCTGATTTGACCGGGGTTTGAGCGGCCAGAAGGGTAATCTCGTCTTCGGTCAGGCGTTCAAGCAATCCCTTGCGGAAACTCTTGGCGTCCTTGTCGGGGGATTCCTTGTCGCATAGCCGCATGGTAATAACCTTAACCCATTGAGCTACTTGGATTAACCAATTCTCCAGCAGGGATTCCTGCAGCTCCTTTTCCTTGCTCAAAGCAGCATTGATCTGGGCTGCCTTGATATCGCTGGAATTAATCGGGATAGGAGGAACAAAGGCACCGATCTTCTCCTGCGCAAGCTGGGAAAGACGTTGGTCAAGTTCTTGATACCCAGTAATATCCTGAGGCATGGCAGCGGTATTTCCCGCCATCTGCCCACCGGAAATAATCATCATCGTATCATTGATGAGCAGCTTGACATCATTAACATTCTTGGCATCAGGGACTTGCACCTTGATTTTGTTCGTCATGCGCATGTTGTCGATTGAATCGCAACGAATCTTTTCTACCTGAGTAGCAAGATCATACAGAATCTGCCCAGCCCCCCATGAGCCATGGACGGTGCCGTCGCCATAGTCGAACACCATGGTATGGACGGCCTCTTCCATGCTATCATACTCATCCAGATACTCATACAGAAGCCTTTTCTCATCACCTGCGGCCCCGGTCATGTCAATAGCGCCGCCCTCGACCGAACGAGTGCCATTATCGGCCAATAGGACGTAATGGCTCACCTTCCCGCTGGTCTCCTTGGCCAGCAGATGCCAAGCTCGGATAACCTTCTCGCCCTTGCTGTAGTTGTAAATCCAAGCTGCCTGACGAATCAGCTCCTCGTAGGAGCGGGAATTCTCCATCAGCGTTCCATTTACCGGGACGGTGGCGGTATTGATGGCGCGGACGACGTTATCCTTCTGCCATTCATCGCGGCCCGAGTCTACGTTTTTCTTCAGCAGCTCAAGGAGTTCGGGTGGTTTGTAGTCCCACTTGCACATGAAGAACGGCGGTTCGATCTCCATGACCTCGGTCCCCATCGGAACGAAGCCCTTATCCATGCGAATTAGCGTTGGACGCCAGTCATATTTATCCAGCCAGACGTTGAACCCAAAGCCAAAGACCCCCACCTCTCGGGCCATGCCCTTGATGTAGAAATTGAACTTGTTCCAGCTGCGAATCCTCTCGGTAACGGCCTGACGGAAGAATTCTGTCTTGGCGATACCTCCATCCCAGTCGGGGGGGAGCGAGGCGGCGGTCAGATACTTGGCGGTCTTGACCGGCATGTAAAGCCGGGGGAGGATACGCGAGCACTCGGTCTGCAGGAACCCGGTGCTGATATTCGTCTTCCAGTCCTTGCCGGCTGCTTTCAGCTTGCCCTGATTGTAGGGACGCTCCCCATTCAGTTTGGCTGTAATGCGGGCCGAATTGATGATGCCCTTCTTCCAGTCATAAATCAAGTTCTCGCAGATGGAGAACGCCTGATTGATGTTCGCTATGACGCGACCCTTGTCCTTTAGGTCGGTCCCAACGGTTGGTTGCTGTCCTGTCTGGTCTCCGGCGTAGACCGGGTCTGAAGAGAGTTCTGCCATCAAGTTTGGTGTTATCTGACGAATACCTATTTTACCTCCTTTGTCAACTCATTTTAATGAAATCTTGAGTAGTTTACTAATTTACCCCATTTTTGCCATGTGGGCCTCCTGTTTTGCCAGCACCATGTCGGCATCGGTCATGATTTTGACCAGTTCTTGAAACTTGACCTTGGGCTCCCAGTTCAGGATTTTCTTGGCTTTTGAGGCATCTCCAATCAATAGGTCAACCTCGGCAGGCCGCTCATACTTCTGGTCATGAACGACATGCTTCTCCCAGTCTAACCCCAAATAACCGAACACGCTCTCGCAGAACTCTTTAACGCTATAGGTCTCCCCGGTGGCGGCGATGTAGTCATCGGGCTCGTCCTGCTGCAGCATCATCCACATCATCTCGACATATTCCTTGGCGTAGCCCCAGTCTCTTTTGGCTTCGAGGTTGCCAAGCGCGAGCGAGTCCTGAAGGCCGAGTTTGATGCGAGTCGCGGCCCGGGTGATCTTGCGGGTGACAAAAGCTTCTCCACGGCGGGGGCTTTCGTGGTTGAAGAGAATGCCATTAGAGGCGTGGAGACCGTAGGATTCGCGGTAGTTGACCGTGAGCCAGTATGCATATACCTTGGCGCATCCGTAAGGGCTTCTCGGCCAAAAGGGAGTAGTTTCGATCTGCGGAATGGACTGCACCTTTCCGAACATTTCAGAGGAAGAGGCTTGGTAGAATCGGCAGGTCTTTTCCAGCCCAGCTTGACAAATAGCTTCGAGAAGGCGCAGCGAACCAAGCCCATCGACGTCACCGGTGTAGGTTGGTAGCTCAAAGGAGACGCGGACATGACTCTGCGCTCCGAGGTTGTAGATTTCTTGCGGTTGGATATCATGGACTAGTTTTGCGATGTTGCCGCCATCGGCCAAGTCTCCGTAGTGGAGATGAAGCTTGTGGCGGATATGCTCAATGCGGGTGGTGTTGAAGGTTGAGGCACGGCGGATTATGGCGTGGACTTCATAGCCTTTCTCTAGCAGGAGTTCTGCCAGATAGGAGCCATCCTGTCCAGTGACGCCAGAAATCAGAGCTTTCATGGGATGTGTAGTAGATAGTCTTTGGCTGCTTGCAAATAAACTGGAGACTCCTTGAAGAGCCCAAGCCCTCGATTACAGCGGGAGCATAGCAATCCGCGCACCTTACCGGTAGCGTGGTCGTGGTCAACTGCTAATTTCCTCCCGCAAGTGCATGGGTTGCGACAGATGGCGCAGACTCCATTCTGAGCGGCGTCTAGCGCTAGATATTCTGAATATTGGATTCCGTACTTCTTCTCTATCAGAGACATGCGAATCTCCTCGCGTTTTTTGATATAACGTTTACGAGATAACCGTCTTGATGGCTCAGGATTAGCAATCCTCTTGGCTTTTGCCCGCGCCAGAATCTTGACCTTATACTTCTGATACCAAGCCCTGTGATATTCGGGTCCCATCATGGTCGTAATATAAAATATGGTTTCACCGTGTTGCGGGTCGTTGAGAACTGGCAGCTATCGCGGTCGAACCAGACCGTAGCCTCGCACTCCTCCCCCTCTCCGAAGCGCTGCTTGTCAATGATGATCTTGCCGTCGGGAGCATCCATCCACTCTGAAATCATCTCGGTATTGTTGGTTTGGTGGGCTTCGTCCAGCTTGCGCTTCTTCAGCTTGTTCCGCCAGAAGATGAGGACGTTGAAGGCGGCGTTGGTCAGGTCGGAGGAACCGGCTACGTCGGACTTGGACGGAACAGACAGTTCGTTGCCATTGGAGGTCTTGCGGGAGTGGGCCACAAGGATCACGCTGGCCCCAGTATTATTGCAGAAGGTAGTCATCCGGTCAGCGAACTCCCGCTGGGCCCCCCAATCCTCGCTATTGAGTCCGCACTTGAAGAGGGAGTCAATGATGAAGATTTGGACCCCATGGCGCTTGCGGGCGTATTCCATGGCATGGAGGATGCGGTCTACGTTCACCGTGCCGATGCAGTCGAGGAAGAACATGGACTCGTTGATCCAGTCCACGCATGCCTCAGCCTCGGCCTTGCTGGCGTTCTTCTTGCCAAGGGCGCAGCGGGTCATGTAGTAGAGCGTGAGGCCGGGGCGAATCTCAAGCGAGGCATCCATGACGCTGGCTCCCTGTTGGATGAGATGAAGCATCAGCTGGTTCAGACCCTGCGTGTTATGGGTCGGAATCATCGCTTTGCTGCATAGATACAGATGGTTTGGAGAATCGACTTGGATGCACTTTACGGGGACCGATTCGACGGGAGACGCGGATACAATGTAACGATAGGAACGACGGCTCTTTGGTCTATCCATTTTCAATCGAGCCAGCTTTCTGGCGAGCTTAAACACGGGGATGCTTGGAGCAAAACAAACACGATATTTCTCTCCGCAATCCTTGCCGTTGACCGTGGCGCGGCCAGTCCTGATAGTAGTCCTGATTCCAAGACTAGTCACCAGTTCATAGACGTTCTCGGCCAGTAATGGCAGCATTGTACAGAATTCGCATCCACCATTTTCATCTGAACAACCGTCCGTGTCCATTAAGCCCTGCAAAAGAAGTAGTCTTTGTTCATACGAAGCCCGAAGATATTGCGGAGGGATGACCTTAAAATGCCTAAGCCCCATGGCGCGTATAGTTGTTACAAACCCCTTAATGCCGTATCGCGGAGTTCTATCTCCCTTCACTTTCCAAGGGGTGATTTTATAACCGCACGTCTTAAATGGTGAAAGAATCTCTTCGTCTCCATGGCCTACCGTAATACCGTCTCCAGTCGAGTCTCCATCTCCCAGCCACGCCCCAAGGCAATACGGGTCCATGGGTACGTCTACCCATGCGGTATCTAGTGGTTTAGTAACTGGTACGGCATGTTTAAGATGCGCTCCATCAGCCCATCTGGTCTCAAGTATGGTCTCGGAAATGGTTTGCGTATTAACCACCGACTGCCGAGCTCGTTTATGCTGCTGGTCGGTACCCTTATTCCTTAAGGGAAGATTCTGCTTCTTGTCATGCCTTGCTTTTGAATTACGAGCACATGGGTCCCAAGTTTCCCACAGGTGCTCGGCGTCAGCAATTACAACCGTTCCATCTGAGAACTCGACGCGAAAGCACTTTCGGTTCCATTGGACCGGGGTTGCAAAGACGACATTGCAAACCCTTCCTTCTTCATCAAAGACTTGGTCTCCGGGGCGCAGGTAACCCATGGTAGACCAGCCAAGCGGAGTCGGAATCGGCGTGTCTAGCGCGAGCGCCTTCCCACTTCCACTGAATCCCGAGAAGATGGTAAACTCTCCCGGGCGAACCCTCCAAGGCAGGTCGGGGAACCAAGGGGTCTCCATGCCCTGCATGCGGGGGTCGGTCTCGTAATGCTCCACGACGTCCTGTTTGAAGGCGTCCGGCTTTTTGATTTCATCCAGCTCAATGGCCTTGGCGGAGGCCAGACACTTAAGCATGTCGGCTCGGGTCAGCCCAGCCACGAGACACTCATTGGCGTCCTTCTTGGGGATGG
>QGNH01001280.1_pt1 | contig 50378 bp, 82 predicted proteins | sample 1735481 | NCBI WGS metagenome assembly QGNH01 (sample SAMN09239004, study PRJNA386568) | Viral metagenome, whole genome shotgun sequencing project.
GCGTGACAAGCCGGGAGAGACCGGCAACCAATCACTCAGGAGAGAAAAATGCCCGTTATCGAAAAATCAGAAAAAATGGTTGAAGTCACCGTTGCTCCGCGCCGCTCGATTCAAACAACGGGCATTGACGGCCGTGCAAAACTCAACGGTCCAGGAAGCAAAGTTATGGTTTTGGAATGGGACGTTGAGCGTCTGGCAAAGCAGGGTTTCATTATCGATCCTCACGCAAAAGGCCGTCAGTTCACGGCTGATGAAATCGCCGCCGCTGATGTGTCGGCTTATCTTCCGAAAGACGGTGGAGTGAAGATCGAGGAAGACACTGATCAAAAAATCATCAAACCAATGCAAGGGAAAGCGTCTCGCTGACGCTGAAGCTTCATGGGATTAAGCTTTGATCAGCTCATTCTCGCCCCCTGTATGAATACCTTTGGTGAGGTAAATCAGGGATACCCTATTCCTACCTATTATCCGAGACTGGGAGAGCCATTCGAGCTGAATGGTGTCTTCGATCATGCTTATCGTGAACACGTCATCCAAGACGGTTTGCCGGTAACGGTCACGATGCCTGTTTTTGGGGTGCGCGCTTCGGATTGTGTGATATATCCTGAGCCAGATGATGAAATTTCAATTCGCGGAAAAACATATGTTGTGCGCGAAGCTCGGCCTGACAGTCACGGTCACATAAAATTGATGCTCAATTTCTCACAAGACTACCAGAGTCCATGATGCTTGAACGTGTGCGTCTCAGAAAAATCGCGTTACAGGCGATAATCGATGCAGCTACATTGGCTGGACCTAACGTCTATGAATACGATTGGCCAACCGGGGAACAGAAATCGCCCGCCATCTTGTTTAACAAAGATTCGGAAGTTAAGCGTTCTATGGGGCGCTACCAGCCGAATTTTACTACGATTGCCACCCTCGAATTTGATGTTCGATTATTTGCCAATTCAAAAGAAAAAGCGCGCAAAGAAATTGATTTGTTATTGTGGCAAATTGATCAGGCTATTCTTACGAATTATTATCTTCGCAAGGACACGCAGCAATTTATTTTTGTAAACTCTGACGGCCATATTGATTCGACTACAGGAAAGCACATTGCTCATTATACTGTGGCTTACGGCCTTGAGTTCTTTGAGGACCAAAATCAATATCCCGCGATCCCGGCAGTTCCTCTAACAGAAATTGACATCACGGTTGGAAAGTCCTTCACTGATCCTGACGCAAAAGAGCTTGTAATAAAACTGCCACAGACTTAGGATACCGCATGTTTATCAAACCGAATCAGGGTATAAAAATTCGTGATCCGTTCACTCGGACATTCCTGCCTGACGACGGCGGTAATGTAGAAAATACGCCATTCTGGGCGCGCCGCTTGCGTGACGGAGATGTGACTTTGGTGCAGACCGAATCAGATTCAAAAACAGCGGTCAAGGGGAATAAAAAATGACGACGATTCCTTTCAACTACATTCCGTCCAATCTTCGTCTTCCGTTGTTCTATGCTGAACTTGACAATTCACAAGCCAACACCGGGCAGCAAACTTCGCGAGCGGTTGTTATTGGTCAGATTACTTCGGCTGGTGTTGCCGTTCCCAATGTTCCGATTATTTCTCAGGGTCCTTCAGACGCGATCACGCAGGGTGGTCCTGGATCGATTCTGGCTCTGATGACGGCCGCATATCGCAAGGCTGATCCATTTGGCGAATTGTGGTATCTTCCTCTGTCTGATAACGGTTCAGGCGTTAAGGCAAACGGATCGATTGCGTACACCGCCGCTCCGACCCAAAACGGAACACATAATTTGTATATTGCTGGCGTCAATCTTCAGGTTGCGATCAGCTCAACTATGACAGCCGCGAATGTTGCGACGGCTGTTGTCGCCGCTGTTGCGGCGAACACAAATCTTCCTGTGACGGCCGCTATCGACGGAACAAACACGTATCAGGTAGATTTTATTGCGAAGAATGCAGGTCTCACCGGAAACGATATTGACATTCGTACGAATTATATTGGCGCTGCATCTGGGGAAGTTGACCCGGCTGGACTTGCCTATACCATCACAGCGATGGCGAACGGAGCTACGAATCCTGTTTTGACAACGGCGCTCGCGAACCTTGACGCACAGGCTTATGATTTTTTGGTTTGTTCATTGACCGATGTAACATCAATGCAAGCGATCACTGCCTATCTGAATGATTCCACGGGAGCCTGGAGCTGGGAGCAGCAATTTTATGGGCATGCGTGGTATGCGCGTAAGGGAACATTTGGATCGTTGGTTTCTTTCGGAACTGCGCTGAACGATCAGCATTCTTCTGTTTTAGGGTACTATAATTCTCCGACTCCGTCATGGGTTGTTGCGGCTGATTTTGCTGGTACGGCAGCACCTGCTCTCCGCGCGGACCCTGCGCGCCCACTGCACACACTCGCGATGAGTTCGTTGCAGCCACCGCCGTTGGTCTCGCGGTTTCCTGCGACAGAGCGTAATTCTTTGTTGTTTGATGGTATTTCGACATTCACTGTGACGGATTCCGGCCAGTGTTTGTTGGAGGGAACTATCACGACCTATCAGTTGAACAAATTTAATCAACCTGATGATTCATATTTGCAGATTAATACTTTGTACAATCTTGAATCGATTTTGCAGCAATTGAAATCTGCTGTCACTTCAAAATTCGCGCGCGTTAAATTGGCCGCTGATGGAACAAAATTCGCTGATGGAGCTTCGATTGTCACGCCGTCAACGATTAAGTCAGAACTGATCGCTCAGTACATGACGATGGAATATAACGGCCAGACACAAAACAGCGATGAGTTTATTGCTGGTCTGATCGTTCAGCAGAACGCGACGTATCCAAATCGCGCCGATGTCCTGTTCGACCCGGCGCTGATCGATCAGCTCGATATTCTAGCTTTGCTGTGTCAGTTCAGGCTAACCTAAGGGGACGATTATGGCTACAAATAGAATTGCTGGTATTGCCTCCGTCACGGTTGACGGCCTGAGTTATTTACTTCAGGGAGAACTTGAATGGTCTCCGTCCACAGTCACGCGCGAGACGATGGCCGGTGAAGATCAAATTCACGGTTACAAGGAAATGCCAGTTTCAGGTTACATCTCAATGGTTCTGCGCGACACAGGAGGTTTAGCGGTTGAAGATTTTAATCAGATGACGGATGTGACGGTTAACATCCAGCTTGCGAACGGCAAGAGCGTTGTCGGGAACAATATGTGGACCGTTAAAGAACAGGAAGTAAAATCAACAGAGGCAACATTCCCGGTTCGATTTGAAGGACCGACAGGTTGTGTAACTGAGGTATTGGCGACATCATGACATCAACAGTTCTTGAATCCAAGGTAATCACGCTCAGGAAGCCGATTATCACTGAGGGAAACACCATCTCCGAATTGACGATCCGCGAACCAACAGCCTTTGAGCTTGAGGCCGCTGAGGAAGCTGGTAAAACGAGCGATACTGCCCGTACGATCAAGCTCGTGTCCTTGGCCGCGAACGTTCATCCGAAGATCGTGAAAAACTTACTGGGGAGCGATCTGTTGCGAGCCAACAGGATTATTTCCGATTTTTTGGACATTGGCCAAGAGGATGGAGAACCATCCTCGCCGACTTAACGTACACGTTTCACTGGGGACCTAATGAAGCTTGGAGTTTAACGGGCAGTCAAATTGTTTGGTGGGAAAAACAGGCTCGTAGAATCTCCAAGATTCTGAAGGAACCGTGAGATGGCCAAAGATTTCAAATTTGTAATCTCCGCTGATAACAATCCGGCTCTCAAAAGTTTGCGAGCCGTCAATGCTGAGTTATATCGTGTCAACGCTGCCTTCAGGCGCACGCGTGGTAAGTCAGAAGGGTCGGGTGGTCCTCTCGACCCTAAATCTCTTAATGTGATTTCCAGCGAGCTTAAAAACGTGAATAACGTTTTTAAAACCATGACCGCATCCAAAAATCAGTGGGAAAGAGACGCCGGGTTCACTCAAATCAAAAATGGTCTGAAGGGGACGACTGAGGCTGCTGATCTTCTGAAGCTTGCTATGGACAACATCCTTTCCCCTTTTATGGCGCTTACTGGCATAGCTGGGGTTTCTGTGTTCGCGAATATGGCCGCTGGCTGGGGACACGTTGCTGCACAGATCAAACAGACAAGTTATGAAACAGGTATGGCGAATCAGGGGATTCAGAATTGGATAAACCTCGGAAAAATGTTTGGAATCCAGACCGATGATATGATGTCCGGTCTTAAAACATTCTCGAAAAATATGGAAGATACTGCCTTCGGCCGAAATAATCCATTGATGGCGTTTTTGTCTCGTCCAGACATAGGAATAAAAGATATTCGAGCTAGGATTCAGGCTCCTGGTGGAGTCGATAGTTTGATGCGCGAGATTTCAGGAAAGTTACAGAATTTTTCCCCCATAGTTCGCTCACAAATGTTGGATACGGCGCAGCTTGGTTTTATGAAACCTATGCTGATGTACGGAGAAGATGAATTTAATAAAAGAAAAAAAATGGCCGGCGATCTTGGACTTATTGCAACAGACAAACAATCTGAGGATTTTTTAAAGATCGAACGTTCAGCGAACGGCGCGCGTCTTGCTATCGAAAATTATCAGAAGAGTTTAACTCTTTTGTACGCACCAGCCGCAGTTCCTGTCGTCAATTTGTTTTCTAAAACATTGTCTTATTTTAATACCCTTGTTAAGGATGCAGAAATCATAAATACTGCTATAGTCTCATCTATATCGAGGCAGGTTAAACCCGTCGATCTCACGTCAAAGCCAATGGAGATGTTGGGTTCTGCATCGGATTTGTGGAACGGTTATAAATCATGGCGTAGTCAATATCCTGATTATCACCGTGGTGCGTCATCGTTCGGCAACAAAAATTCTGATTCCTCCGGTAATACACCAAGTGATTTTTCTGTAGCTCTGAGAAAATCCGCCAAGGATTTTTTTGGTGTATCCCCGAATGCTATGGGTGATGTAGATACTACCAGCCAAAGCGGGATTTCTCTGCCCGGTTCTCCACCACCCGATTTTTCTGATGACAGCACTATCTTGGGAGCCGTAGGAGGAAAAAATTCTGGTGGAGGTCAGGGCGGCTCTCCTGTCACAGTAAATGTTTACAATGCTCAACCAGGCACTAAGGTAACAACGCAAGGTCCAAACGGACAAAAAGTTCCCGTCAACATTAGTTATTCGTTACAGAACATACCATGAGTATTCTCGATCAAATCTTGGCTTTGTCGAATCCTTTGGCAACGCTCGACAGCTATTTCTCCCAGCTTTACCCAGCTTCGTGGAACGGTGTTCCTTTCTTCACAGAGGGAAACGACACGGATATTGGTCGCAGAAATGTTGAGCACACTTATCCATTCAGAGATATTCCTTGGCAGGAAGATATCGGCCGTAAATCAAGAAAATATAATTTGATCGGGTTCATCGTCGGTGATGACGTGATCTCGCAAAGAGATTTGATGCAGACGGCCGCTGAGATCGCCGGTCCTGGAACTTTAGTACATCCTACTTATGGCACTCTTACGCTGAGTATCTTGTCGTGTCAGTTTCGCGCGCATAAATCGCATGGTCGCGTTATCGAAATTAATTTTCAATTCGGAGAATCCGGCGCCAAAATTTATCCATCTCAAGGTGTATCAACTGGTGTTGCTGTAACGAATGCAGGTTCTGATGCCAATCAAGCGATGAGTGATGACTTTGCGACGCAGGTCACATCGAGTCTTCAGGAGGGAGCGTCTGTGGTCTCCCAGGCATTTCGAACTGTATCAAGTTGGACTGGAATTGCTTCAACGTTGGGGAACGACGCGACGAATATTTTTCATCTTGCATCTGGTATTATCGGACCATTTGGAAGATTTTTTGGTGGTTCAACCGGCAGCAGTAGCGGCAGCATCAGTGGTTCATATGTTTCTCCAAGTCAGCTCGCGAGTCAGGTGGCGAATTTGACGAACACAAGTATTGCTGATCGAGGACAAATTTCCAGCGCAGTGAACAATATTTCATCTGTAGCGGAGGGATTATGAGTCAGCCATCCGATCTCGCAAATGCAGTTCAGACCTTGGCAAATACGTTGCTCCAGGCGATCACCGATCCAGCAGATGCGATCCGTATTTTTACACAACTTAATGCCTTCGTTACTACGGCCGTCACATCAAGTTCAGCTATAGGACTCGCGCAGACGAATGTTCAAAATGGTGTTGCTGATTTGTGTCGCCGAACTGCCGCAGTAGCTTTGGCCCAAGCGTCCGCTAATTATCAACCATCCTCACAAAACGACGCTGAGACAATCCAAACTGCCGTTTGCGATATTCTCGATGCTGAAATTTTGATAGCAGGAAATCAAGGGCAGGATGAAACGTATCTGGCGTTTAAAAATCTAAGAACCGCAGTTTCTCAGGATTTGACCGCGCGCGGTTCTGCGTTGCCTCCATTAAAAACGTTCACGAATTATGCTCCTGTTCCATCTCTGGTTTTGGCTTATAGATATTACCAAGATATCACCCGTACAGATCAATTGGTAGGTTTTGCAAATCCCGTTCATCCCGCGTTTATGCCATTGTCTTTTCAGGCGGTGAGTTATTGATATGTCAGATGATGTAACAATTGTCACAGGACAACAATCGATATCAGGATGGACATCTGTCCGGGTGACTCGCGCGATAGAGCGTATGCCGAATGATTTTCAGATAGAATTGACGGAATTTTTTCCTGCCGATGGTTCGAAGATAATCATACAGGCGGGTGCTCCGTGTCAGTTAAAACTTGGCAATGATCTGGTCTTGACCGGATATATAGACGAATATGAAGCTAAGATCGAAGCGCAGCAGCACTCCGTCAGTGTTTCAGGCCGCAGCATGAGTGAAGATGTGGTAGATTGTTCTGCCGAATGGAATAGCGCGCAGTTTGTAAATTCTAGCGCATTACAGATTATTCAGGGGTTAGCATCAGTCTATGGGATTCCTGTGGCCCAGACTCCAAATACAGGTAATTCAAAACCTATTCCTCAATTTAATTTGATGTACGGTGAAACTGCTGTCGAAATTATTGAGAGGATCACGCGATATGAGCAGTTGATTTATTACGATATGCCTGACGGAAGTATTTTGCTTAGTCAGGCATCAACTATAAAGGCTGGGAGCGCGTTGGTTCAGGGAGTGAACGTGCAATCCGCAACCGTGCGTTTATCGATGAAGAGATACAGTAATTACGTCTGTGTATATCAATCTACAGCATCATTTTCTGATGGACAGAGTCTCGGTAGCGGACAAAACAATTCGATGAATGAGTTTTCTCAGGCGGTTGATAATACGGTTCCGCGTCATCGTCAGAAATTCATCGTGGTAGAAAGTGGTGATTATGTTGGTTACACTGTTACTAAGCTGCGCTCGCAATGGGAGTGTAATCGCCGCGCTGGTAAAGATTATGAATTGCAGGTTGTGGTGGATAGCTGGAGGGACGGATCGGGAAATTTATGGCAACCAAACACTTTGGTTGATATCAATATTCCTGCGTTGAAACTTGCCGACAGAACATGGTTGATCGGGCAGGTGACATATTCAAGAAATGAAGAAACTGGAACAACTGCAACGCTGGTTTTGAATCCTCCTATAGCGTTTCAACCGGAGCCAATTATTTTGGTTCCTCAGCCGTTTGCAGAAGGGACGCCAGTTCCACCGGCCATATCTTCTCCAGATACCACTGGCGTTTCCTCTACTGTTGATCAGCTAAAGGCGTCCGATCTGACGACACCTATAGTGAACACGAGTCCGATTCCTCTTCCTGCGGGGTCTGGGCAATGAGCGAAAAATTGATATCTATTTGTTTGAATGAAATCCGCCGTCTTCGCAGACAAATTACACTCGCTCTCTCGCGCGGCAGGACGACCACTCCTGTGAATGATTCAGGTCTAGTCCGAGTTGTACAGGGAAATTTAGGAATCAATCAGATCGTTGACGATATCCCTTTGGTCCAACAATACGGTTTCGCATCAAATCCACCAGTTGGCACCGATTTCTTTATAGGCTGTTTGGCCGGTGATAGGTCTAACGGTGCCATCACAGCGACGAATAATCAGACTTATATTTTGAAGAATCTCGGCAACGGCTCTGTTGCTCTGTATGATATGTTTGGAAATAAAGTTGTGTTATCTTCTGTTGGTTTTTCTCTGACAGATTTTTCCGGTAATTCGGTTGTCTCTAGCTCGGCAGGAATCAAAGTACATGGCGCGAGTTGCTATGAATGGGATGTTAACGGCTATGGTCAGAAGATCACTTGGACAGGCGGCACGAGCTGGACAATCGATAACTACACGACTGGTGCAACTGTGACGACAAATACTCACGCAATAAATCCGCCAGGTCCACCATGAGCGATGTTCAGACGATATGGGATACTTTAAACGCACGCGGCGACTGGGCGATGTCTGGTCCATCTTTGGCCAGCGGTAACGATCTTTACACGGCCGTTTTGATTAGTCTTTTTACGGATCGAGTTGCCCATCCAACGGATGTGATTCCTGACGGTACGACGAACCCTCGCGGTTGGTGGGGGGACAACCAAATTGACGGAAGCGTTGATCCTATAGGATCGCGTTTATGGCTGCTCGACCGAAGCAAAGCGCCAACGACTCAGGTATTAAATCAGGCGGTCGATTATTGCAAAGAGGCATTGCAATGGATGCTGGATGACGGTGTGGCTGCGAATATTAATGTTCAAGCATCATGGAATGCACCTAATTATCTCGCATTGGTCGTGACTATTTCTCAAACTAATGATACAACACCTAAGCCTTTTAAATTCGATTTGCTCTGGCAGGAGATAGTATAAATGCCGTTCCCACGCCCCACACTTTCAACGCTACGGCAACAGGCAGCGGCGGACATCAACGGCGCGCTTGCCGGAGCTGATGGTCTTTTACGGCGCGCGAATTTAAACGTTATCGGAACGGTTCAGGCTGGATTCGCTAATTTGCAGTATGGGTATCTTGATTGGATCGCTCTGCAAGCCGTTCCATTCACGGCGACCGGCGAATATCTTCAGGCATGGGGGGCTTTGAAAGATATTTATCAGCAAGGTCCTCAGGCGGCATCAGGCGGAACGACATTCTCAGGAACTCCCGGAACTGATATCCCCCTTAATACGATTTTAGTTCGCGCCGATGGTGCAACATTCATTTCGACGGCCGATGTTCAAGTGGGCGGTGGCGGCACGATTCAAGTTCCTGCGACAGCCCAGACAGCAGGTTCTGCCGGAAATACACCTGTAAGTTCAGTGATGAGCATCAGTCAGGCAATCGAAGGTGTGACGACAAACGGAACAGTGACGCTTGCCTATACTGGCGGCACCGATACACAATCACCTGATTCATTTCGCAGTGACGTTCTACAAGCCTTCGCAAATCCACCACAAGGCGGTGCAGCTCAGGATTATGTGACTTGGGCGCTCGCTGTCAATGGCGTCACGCGCGCATGGTGTTTGCCTAACGGCATGGGATCAGGAACCGTTATTGTCTACACAATGTTTGACGAATCGGAATCTGCATATAATGGATTTCCACAAGGCAGTAATGGCGTTGCCACTGGTGAGCCGCGCGACACCGCAGCGACAGGAGACCAGCTCGCGGTAGCTAATTACATTTTTGGTCCTTATCGACAACCGGTAACCGCACTCGTTTATTCATGTGCTCCTATTGCTGATCCGAAAAATTTCACGATCACAAATTTAAATCCAAACACAACCGCGATGAAGACAGCGGTTGCTGCGGCCATAACTGATACTTTTTTGAGGGAAGGAACGCCTGGAGGTGTGAGGCTTGCAGACGGAACGACCGGAGGAACGATTGCGTTGGCCGATGTTATAGCTGGAATTGATGCTGTTCCAGGACTAATTGATTTTATCGTAACTTCTCCAGCTACCGATATCGTGAGTACAACTGGATATTTGGCAACATTGGGTACGATTACATGGTGACGATATGCCAGCAGCCGTAGTCCCCTTATATTCTGCGGAAGATTTCGCAACGGCGTTTCAAAATTTATTGCCGACAGGACGTGTTTGGCCGCGCGATCCAGATGCTTTGCAAACTGATTTTTGTGAGGCAATGGCTCCGACAATTCAGCGCGTGGCGAATGCTGGAGCTGGTTTGATTGCTGACGCGTTTCCTGAATTTCCTGTAAATTTACTGCCTGAATGGGAGGCGACTCTGGGATTGCCTAACCCAAACTATGGACCCGTAACAACTCTCCAACAGAGACAGAAATTAGTTTACACAAAATTTATCGCTCTAGGTGGACAAAGTGTGCAATATTTTTTAGACCTTTTGACATCATTGGGTTACATTGGATGCACTATAACGCAGTATGCTCCATTTAGAGCTGGAAAAAGTAGAGCCGGAGACCCATGCTACGGAGCCGGGTGGATTTTCACATGGTTGATAACATCGCCCAGCTTGAGCGTGACCTATTTTAGGTCTGGGCAATCTTCTGCCGGGGATGCTTTGTATACGATCAATGGTGGAACTGTTTTGGAGGGGATAATTGAAGAATTTGCCCCGGCTCATACAAATCCTTTATTTGCGATCACTTCGTGACAGACTGCATAGAATCATGTTAATCCGAATCAGTCAATAAAGGGGAACTGCCTTGTTCGCAATCGACAACTCAACATCATCATCTACCCTGCCGACACCGGCCACTGCTGGTACTCCTGCGTATTTTACTGATGGTAATCCTGGAACTGGATCACCGGCAACCGTTGTTGAGGCAGATTGGCTGAACATGATTCAGCAAGAATTATTGAACGTTCTTGCTGCCGCTAGTGTTGCTCCATCAAAAACAACTTATAACCAAGTTATCACTTCCATTAATGATTTAATAGCTGCTGCAATCAGCGGAGGCACAAGCGGTTTATTGCATTCAGCAAACAATCTTTCGGACGTTGCTAATTCGGCGACTGCGGCTACAAATATTGGACTTGGGACCGGAAATAGTCCTACATTCTCGTCGGTAGTTACGGCCAGTGGATATTTGATGAATTTTACCGGAGAGGTTAGGTCTGGAGATTCTGGAGGAACACCACGCAATCTTCTTCAGGTTATCTCTGGAAATAATATAAAACTTGGTGATTCTGGTTTAACTGGCGCTATTCAAGCTCAACAGCCCATGAGCTGGGGAAGCAACGCTGGTACAACGCAAACTAATTTGGGAGTTCTCGGTTGTCCCGGTCAAGTTTGGGCGGTTGTCACTGGAAGTCGTGCGCTAGGAACAGTCTATACTAACAGCACTGGACGGCCGATATTTGTTTCAGTTAGCTTCACCTCTTCAAGTGGAAGCGATGGGATTCAAGTTCAACTTAACGGTGGAGCTTTTGCACAAATAGGATGCTCGACAGCATCTTATTCTGTAGCGAATGCTTGGTTCATTGTTCCTGCTGGAGCAACTTATGAGCTAATCACAACGGCTGGAAGCCCGAACTTAACTTATTGGTCGGAATTGAGGTAAAAAATGACGATGCGATATTTTCAAAACAACGGAAAAACATACGGTTACGATACAGGTGTTTCTACAGATGAAACTCTTATAGCCGACGCTATTGCCGCCAACTGGACCGAAGTAACTGGTAGCTGGCCTCCTGCCCCTACTGCCATACAAACCGCTGCCATTGCCGCAACATCTGCCCTCGCTTCAGGGATGATTCTTACCTGTACGAGCAATGGAGATTTGAATGCCACATACGCCACTTCAATGAACACGAAGGTAGATGTGCTAGGTATCCTGGGATATATCGGTCTTAAGGGAAGCTTTATTGGCGGTGCTACGTCAATGAATTGGTACGATATCTCTGGTATCCCTCATAGCTTCACCGTCTCTCAATTTACAGAATTTGCTGAAGCCCTCGGCGGCTTTATTCAGGCTGTTGAGGATTACGCAATCACCGGAAGTGGTTCCATACCATCGAATGCCGTAACGATTGCTTAGGTGATGTATGAACCAGGAAGAAAAATGCTTCCTTGGGATAGCTGAGGGATTGGACGAAACAGGTAACGCTGTTTTGGGATGCGTGAATGGGATTCCTGAAGCTGGTAATCCGCATTACACAATGTCTCAGCGTTGGGCATATGAGCGAGCGGCAGGACCTAAAATAATGGGACTGAAAAATTGGGCTAGAGCATGTGTGATCTGTAAAATTCTAACGTGGTGCTTCAAAAGGTTTAACAAGGGCAAACCGAATTATGATCACTGCACAGATGCAATCGCAGGGTTTGACCCAAACCTTCCTTGGTCAGGATAACAACATGAACGACATGAACCGCGTTATTGACAAATATGCTGATCAAAAATTTTGCGATCTTGATGCTGAAGCACAAAAAGAATATCTCGGTGCGTTTGCACAGCGAGCGGCAAGTGAGGTATTGAAACAACTGGGTCTCGACGATGAATCCGCCGCCGCAGATTTACGCGATGTTCGTGATCTTCTTAGGGGGTTTCGTGTTGTAAGAAAAACAGCCATGACTACAGTCCTCGGCGGTGTGGGAAGGGTGGCTGGTTGGATTATAGTAATTATTCTGGCTGGATTGATATTGCACAGTGAAACTGGTAAAAAACTTGCGTCTACTATTCTTCAATAAGAGCCGCGTATCGACCAGCGGATCATCGGTCGAAAAAACAGGAGTAAGTAAATATGGTTGATTCAACAGCAGTTACCACGGTCAATAAACCCGAAACATGGGAACAAGAATCTTGGGACCTTTTAGAATCAGGGGAACAAAAAGTTGTTTCTTCTCTGCATGAAATTGGCCTTGTTTTTGGCAATGACGTTTGGCCGGTTGTCAAAGCATCCTTGGGCGTTCTGTTCAGCCAGCTTTGTACAGCGGTGCTTGGCGCCATCACTGCAACAATTGCTGACCCGGCGCTTCTGCCTTCGGCAGTCGGCTCGGCGTTGCTGTTGACGGCCTCAACCACGGGCGTTGCTGACGCAAAAACAGCTCTTGCGAGTGCTGAAGTAGCCATTGATGCTGATCCAACTGTGCAAGCATTGCTTAATCCTCCCGCTGCTGAATCAGTAGCTAATAGCGCCGGGGCAAACGGTTCAACTTAATGGTTTCGTTTTTTGCATCGTTGGTAGAGGCGGTTTTCGGTTCACTCTGGAACCGCCTCTTTCCGCCTAAGACGGCAGCAGATCAAAAATCTGCCGATCTTTCTGCAAGCGTTTCGGAGGCTAAAAATGCAATCAATATTTCAGAAAAAGTTTCTCACGAAAGCGATTCTGCTCTTGATTCTGATCTCGCTAAACGGATGCACAACCGCGATTCCTGACGCCTGTGCATGGTTACGGCCGGTTTCTCCCGATCAAGGGTTTCAGGATCGCTGGACGCACAATGAAAAAGTCCAAATCGATCAGCTTGATCAATCCATCGACAAAAACTGCGGAGCATCCCTATGACAACGCGTGGAATTATGCTCAACAATCCAATGAATCTCATGGACTACCCTGAGATCACATGGCAGGGACAACAGCGCCCCACGCGCGATCCTGACGGCCGCTTGTGCGATTTTGATCTGATGTCGAACGGTGTGCGCGCAGGTGCGAAAAACCTATTGTCCTATTTTAGGAAGGACGGTTGTAAGACCATCAGTTCCATCGTATCGCGCTATGCGCCTCCGACTGAAAACCCCACGCAAAATTATGTGGCCTTCGTTTCTAATTATTGTCAGACATCGCCCGACAATCCCGTTCAGCTTGAGAGCCAAACGTTTTTAAGTTTGCTGGTCGATGCCATTATTCGTTTTGAACAAGGTCAACCGGCGACTGACGTGGTTGATTCTCGTGATATCCAGCAGGGCGTGATGGACGCGCTCGCGGATTAAAGTCCGCCATCGGTACTTCCTGGCTGATGGCGTGATCCCCGGCTCCGATGTTCTTGCTTCGTCGGAGCCGGGTTGATCTAAAAATAATAAATTTGATAAAAATCAAAACATTTTATTTTTTTATCTATACCACTTGTCTTCCGAAAACAAACTTGGAGAATCACTATGGCTCAACCACATGAAAATGCTAAGGCACTCATCGTTAAGATCGATGCTTTTGTAAGTGCCGTGAAGGAATCAAAGAGTGCCGGTCTGGGTAGCGTTGAGGTGGGTGAATTTCTCGCGGAAGCCGCTGAACTTAAGACAGCGTTACAAGGCGTTTAATTTCTATGGCCGCGTGAGAGATCGCGCGGCCATTAACTTAGGAGAAAAAAATGTCCGCAGGAACACTGCTTCTCATTCTTCTTATTTTCCTGCTGGTAGGCGGACTTCCTGTGTGGCCTTACAGCCAAAATTGGGGATATCACGCCTCTGGAGGTTTCGGAATAATATTGCTTGTCATTTTGGTATTGGTAATTTTTGGAAGAATATAATTTCACTCTACAGCGATTACCGGATTTTCCGGGTCGGCGAAAGGATCAGTCTTGTTCCGCGCCGCCTGTTGTTCGGTCTTGACCGAATTATCATTCTCAGCCTTGGCTTGTGCCGCAGCATCGTCGGCCGTCTTAGCGATGCTGTTAAAGTTGTCAAGGAAGGGCTTTAGGCTCGCGCGTTTCGGTTTGATGGCATCACTGTTCCACCATTTTACAAACACGTCCTTGCCCTTTCCTGCTGCCTCATCACCGGCTAGTCTCAGTTTCTCCAAATCGTAGTTTATGGGTTCCCTCTTATTAACCCAGTCAGCCAGAAGCTCACCCGTCCTCATCGTGATTCGGTCGCCAGTTTTAAAAATGTGCCGAAGGTTTTTTGGGCACTTACTGACTCGATAATACCCCTCACGATCATCGCCGTCCTCCATGATGAGCTGAACGGTCATCTCAAATTTGAATCTCTTTTCCTGAACGGATTTCTTTCCTTTATTGACGATGACTTTTTTATTTTTCTTCGTCTGCTCATCAAACTGCTCAATCTGCTCTACATCATCCTTGGCGCGCAGAACGAGAATATGGTGCATCTTACTCCGGCTTAGAAAGTGCATTAGTTTTTTGTGGCGACCCTTCGGCTTCGCCCATTTTACCAATCCGCTGAGATCACCACCTGAATTTGTTTTTGCCGATTCAGCAATATCGATAATTCCGCCTAGACCCTCCCATTCATGGCTGAACGTATCCGTGATCATCACTTCAGACTTGGCCTGTTCTGCGTCCTGTATGCCCTCTATGAAACGCTCTGGCGTGAAGGGCGGCGTAAGCTCACCATAGATATATCCTCCCACCTGGTCATCATCGGCATAATCCTCGCCACGGCCGTTCTCTGTGTCCATCAGGAATGGCTTGCTATCTTTCTTCAGGCCGCGCGCAAGGCCCCAGGCGATCAGCAACGCGCTGAAAGTTTTCCCGGAGCTGGACTCTCCGATCATGCACAGAAGGACTCGGCGCTGTCTTACTTGAGCTGGTGCGAAGTTAACAGTAGGCATCAGTTGAACTCTCCGCGCTCTTCCCGTTCAGCAAGTTGAAAATATGCCCGTGTTGGCAGGTCCACCGTGATCACGCCGTCCTGATCCGGCCGCGATGGATCACGATAACCGTGCCAGATTCCTTTATCCAGGCAGTCAGCAAATTTTCTGATCGCCTTACGCATTATTTTTTGTCCGTATTCTATGGCCTCAGGCTTGATCTCAATGATCGACACCAGATATGGATACTCTTTTTCCTGGGCAATGAAATACCACTCATCAATCTGCTCGCCAGTGATCTCTTTAATGATGTGTTGATACCACGGCTGCTGAATGTAATAACCAAAGTTATACACCGAATTTGAAAAATCGACCGGGTTTGCGGACTCGGTGGTTTTGTAATCGCACAGGATGCGTGGTGTGAACATTTCCCAGTCCGGCCGCGCCTTCAGCCATACGCCGGTCTCTTTGTCCTTCACAAAATAGCTGCGCTCTGCAACTCCTTTAGTGAATGATTTTCGAGCTATGGGATCGCTCATCAGTGCTTCGCGCATCCGAATGATTGTCCGTAAATCTTTCGTCAGCAAAGGAACTTTGCCGCGCTCACGCGCGACATATCTTTGGCGCTTCGCTTCGTCTTTCTGATAGGTATCAAATTCAATTTCTTGAATGCTGTCAGCAAATTTTTCCGGCTCTAGGAAGATTTTATGTAGCGCATGTCCTAGGTCAAAATTCTTGTTTTCCTTTTTCTCACGGTTTGGATCGAGGTAAGAATCCGACCACATCTTTTTTGGGCATTCTTCAATCAGAAGTTTCGCCATAGAACTGCTCATTGACGGAGAAACACAGCAATCTCCGTGGTAAATGTCATCAGGCATACCGTCTATAAATCCATTGGCTTTAACTTTGGGGAATGAAATAACAGAGGACTGCGGTAGCGAAGATGCTACCGCAGGAGTCATTTTTTTTGTTTTTTCGATCTTCACCTCTGCCTTTGTAACAGTCGGCATTTTTGCTGGAGGACGGAGTGAGATACGTGGTTTTTTGGGCATGTTAATTCCATAAAGAGGTACATATCTCATTCTCGCTTTATCACCCATATTGTCAAGCTATTTTTGTCTATTGACAAAATAACAAATAAGGGGGAGATTCGGGGCATGAAAATAGGCGTAACAAAACTTCAGCAATGGCTTCAAGAGAGACGCATGAGACCGTCTCGCTTTGCCTCAATAATTAAAAAATCACCATCGACGATCACAAGGATTCTCGATGGTACAAACGTTCCTGATATCGAAACTGTTTACCTGATATGGAAACATACGGAGGCGGCTATTCAGATAGAAGACTGGGTAACTGATCAACCAAAGAGGAAAGCAAAATGACTGGATATAAAAAGGTAACGCCAACCGCCATTGCTTTTGAGATGTCATGTCCAGATTGTGATCAAGGTATTGAAGTAAATTTGAATGAACAAAATGACGGTCGATCATTTGATCCGGCAGATGATGCACGTTTCGTCAAATGCTATAATTGTGGGTGTTTAATCGAAGTTAACGGCATTACCATTGATTCAAAATGACAAAAAAAATCCTCGCCCTTGATACCGAAACAACCGGCTTTATCAAAATGGATATTTCTCCAGATAATATCCTCCAGCCTTGGCCGGTTCAGATTGCCGCTATTCTCGCCGGAGAGGACGGCGTGAAACATTCCACAATGAATTTTCTGGTGAACCCACCGATTCCAATTGAGCCTGGAGCAATGGAGGCGCATGGAATCACGCAGGAACGTGCGCGTGAATATGGCCTGAAGCCAATCACGGCCGTTACTATGCTTTATTCGCTTATAGCGCGCGCCGATGTTATTGTTGGTCACAATCTTGATTTCGACGTGAATATAATTAAACTTGCCAAACTTCGTCTTGGCATTGCACATCAATCTGATCTGTTCGATGGCAGGGAACATTTTTGTACACAAAAAAATAGTGCTCACATTATCAACCTTGCTCCAACTGAAAAAATGGTCAAGGCCGGAATGCACGAAGTTCCTAAGTCCCCAAAACTTTCTGAAGCTTTTAAATTTTTCTTCAACGAAGAAATCGTTGGTGCTCACGATGCGTTGGTTGACACTGAAGCGGCGCTGAGAATTTATCTCAGAATTAAACACCTAAGAGCGCCGGGTACAAACAATGTCATATAAATTCGAAGATCGTCCCTATCAGGACAAAATGATCGATGATACGCGCGATGCTTTAAAAACTAACCGCGCTGTTCTTTTGGTGTCTGCAACAGGCTCCGGTAAGACACGCATTGCAGCAAAAATGATTCATGGAGCTGTCGCTAAAGGCAAGACAGCACTTTTTACGGTCCACCGGCAGGAACTCATGGATCAATCCATTGAGGCGTTTAATCGGGAGGGTATCGAGCATGGATGTGTGGCAGCAGGATATTCTTTCAACCCGGTACAGCCGGTTCAGATCGCGAGTATTGATACACTTAGACGAAGACTGGAAAAATTTCCGTTCATGCCTGATCTCATCGTCGTCGATGAATGCGCCCATTCTTGTTCCCCAACTTGGAAGGCTGTCATCGATCATTTTTCAAGTGCGCGTGTTGTCGGTCTCACCGCGACACCTGAGAGACTTGACGGTAAGGGACTCGGAAATATTTACACGTCGATGGTTCAAGGGCCGTCCGTTCGGTGGTTGATAGACAATGGATATCTTTCGGATTATGAAGTATTTGAACCGGGCATACCGGATGTGAGCAACCTCGATATTAGAGCAGGTGACTATGCGACAGACCAAACAGAATCCCTTATGGATACGCCGTCTATTACGGGAGATGCAATCAGAGAGTACATCAAGCACTCGGCCGGAAAAAGGGCGGTGGCGTTCTGTGTGTCCGTCAAGCATTCGGAACACGTTGCACAACAATTTAGAGATTCGGGAATCTCTGCCGTTCACGTTGATGGCTCTACGCCGCGCGCACAAAGGAAAGCGGCAGTCAACGCCTTCCGTTCTGGCGAGATCACTATTCTTACATCTGTTGACATCTTTGGAGAAGGATTTGACTTACCGGCAATGGAAACGGCGATCCTACTCAGGCCAACGCAGTCGCTAGCTCTTTATGTGCAGCAGGTCGGTCGTGTTCTTAGAAAATATGAAGGCAAGGAACGAGCCTTAATTCTTGATCATGCCGGTAATGTTCGTCGCCATTTTCTTCCCGACGAGCCAAGAACATGGTCGCTTGAAGGAAGAAAAAAGAAAAAGAAAAAGGATATGGAAAGTGAAGTCAAAATTAAAATTCGTAACTGTGGGAAGTGCCTCTACGTTCATCGCCCAGCTCCATCTTGTCCTTTTTGTGGTTACGTTTATCCGATACAAAGTCGGCAGGTCGAGCAGGTGGACGGTGAGTTGGTCAAGCTTGACAAAGCTGCCTTGGTTAATAAAAAGAAAGATGCCGTGCGAGCTGCAAACGATGCACGATCACTGGACGAACTAGAGGCTGTAGGAATTGAGCAGGGGTATAAAAATCCGTTCATCTGGGCAGAGCTGAAGACGGCGGCGCGAGAAAAACGACAACCAAATTATGCTCGCGCTAAAGCAAGAGAAAAAATCTACAACGAAAGTGTGCAAGATGTCTAAATGGCTTGGACCAGATGTGTCCTTTATGGATCGAGTTAACGCTGCAAAAATTATGCACGAATTACGCAACTCTCGCGGAAGAAAATATGTGGCAAACATGTTGGGAATTACGCCAATTTATGTTACATATGCTGAGAAAAATTACCGCAGAACTGAAGAAACTTTTCTTACACCACGGTGGGTTATCAAACGCATTCTCGAATGGAAACTGGAGCAAAAATAAAATGTCAAATAAAACTCTAACCACGAACCCGGAAAACGTTTACGTCTCATGCGGTTGCGGATGGTACGGTAGACTAGAGAGTACAGCCGATGGCAATTGTCCGAGGTGCGGGTATGCAGACGACTTAACTTGCAAGCAGATCAATTCATGGGAGAGCAGATGCAACGAAGGACTTCCGGCAATCAGCGTGATCCAATGACTCAAACCACCTGCCCCAACGATGCAGCCTATCGCTACATCTGGCCTTCGGATGGTGAGCATTTTATTTGTGAGCAACATTTTCCAAAGTTGAAAGCCGTTGCCGAAGCTATGGGGCTGCATATTGCTGTGTCGAGACTTCAGGAGCCGACCGAACAATGGTGTCCGCCACGATGCGATCAAAAGGTGAAGTCATGATACCGAACGTAATAAACTGCGAAACGCAAAAAGCGCATATCTTTGGAAGCGAAAGTAAGTGCATATTTTGTGGAATGCCGAAGCCAGATATTGACCTGTCGAAAAACGCAATTTGTGAATTTATCAAATTAAAGCGCGACACAGCAACGGGCGATGAAAAAAGATATTTTGGCGCAGTCTATTTTGTTCTGCGTAACCGCACAGAAGAACACTGGGGTCCGAAAGACCTAACAATGGAAGAAGCTATGAGCGGTAGATTGCCATATGACAGTAACCACGACCGATGGTGACATTAGAGCAGTGCGGCAGGCTATGCAGATAGCAGCAAAGGCAAAACCATCCCCAGTATGGGAATGCGAACATGCACTTCCGGCGTTTGAACGGTTGGTAGAATTAATCGACAACTATGTACCGAAGGTTTTCAAATGAGTGATCCACAAACGACACCGCAAGCCAACGCGGAAATGATCGAAGGCTTCGTGGATGGCTATGACCTCTCCAATCCAGAACCTTCGGATAATCGCTCTCGCAGCTACCGTCACGGGTTCAGAAGCGGTCGAGCCGACAAAGGACTTCCCCGAAAGGAAAGTTTTGATGAAGTGAGGGCTATGGCCGAAGAAGCGATGAAATTGGATGCTCTTGATAGAGTTGCACCATGACTTGCTGTGATATCATCAGTTCTATTTTTCTTTTGATAATCCTGATCGGGCTTCTTTCGCTCGCCTACCTCGGTGGGTATGCCTTCGCAAAATACAGGAGTTTAAAATGACTCAAACGACCCGTAAATGGGAATACCATGTCACCCAAAATACGCTTCCACCAAATTGTGGAACCCCCGTTCCACACGCAGAAGCTATTGAGTGGTTTCTAAACATGATGGACACGGAGGGTTGGGAATATGTAGGACCGGCGGTCAGACAATGGCGTTCACCGGAAGAGCTTTTCACATGGTTTGTTTTTCGCCGTCCATTCAAGGAGAAAAAGAAATGAACAGAACAACCATAGGCACATGTGATATATATCACGGTGACTGCATCGAGGTGATTAGTTCGTTTTCAACGAAGGTTGATCATTTTATCTGCGACCCTCCTTATGATTCCGAGGCTCATAAACAATTCCGTCCACGGCGCAAAAAAAAAGGTGGCGCAAGAGATCGTGACGATCTGGATTTTATCCCACTTGATGATCGTCTCAGGATCAAGGTATGTGCTGAGGCTAAGAGACTCTGCGATGGATGGTTTATCGCTTTCTGCCAAACTGAACAGGCTTCTTTCTGGCGCGACAGTATCGAATCTGAGGAATTAAAATATAAATCTCCGATGGTCTGGGTCAAACCTGATGCTACGCCTAAAATGAATGGGCAAGGACCGGCTATAGGATACGAATCGATGGTGACGGCTTGGTGCGGCAAGGGATACTCTCGCTGGTCTGCTGGTGGAAAACGTGGGGTCTATACGCACCTTACAAATTCTAAGACGCGCCACGGCGTTCACAAAACGGAAAAACCACTTCTACTGATGCGCGAGTTGATATTGGATTTTACGGATCACGGACAAATTATACTTGATCCATTCGCAGGTTCCGGCACAACCGGCGTTGCTGCCGTTCAGCTTGGCCGTAGGTGTATATTAATCGAGCAAGACGCGAAGTATTTTGACATCTGCTGTGAGCGCGTTCATGCTGCTACCAAAGAGGCGGATATGTTTATTCCGTATGTTAAGTTGAAACAGACATCTTTGGACATTCCTCATGAGCGAGTCGAACGTACAGCGCGAGGCGCAAATTGAACTCGCAAAACATGGCATCAAAACGTTTCGCAATAACGTGGGTGTCGGGTGGATCGGTAAACTCGTTAGAAAAAATCCTGACGGTTCGATTTTACTTGCAAACGCTCGCCCTCTTCACGCAGGACTTTGCAAAGGGTCCTCTGACCTCATCGGTTATAAATCCGTTATCATTACTCAAGATATGGTCGGTCAGCGTATCGCCATCTTCGCCGCGCCCGAAGCCAAATCTACATCCGGCCGTTTAACCGAAGATCAGAAAAATTTCATTCGTGTTGTACAACAGGATGGAGGTATCGCCGGTCACTTCAGGTCTCTTATCGGCGCGCTAGAACTCTTCGGGATTAAGATTTAAACAGTCAGGATTTATGAAATACCATGTGGGGTCCTTGTAAGCTGACGGCCTCATTTTCTTTCTGGACCAGCCTATACGACGCATATGATGTCCAATTCTGCGCTCACATTTCCTGTCACGTTTTTCGATTGGAACGTGCATGGCATGAAGAATTTCATTGATAGTCGTCCTTGTCTTTCCGTGTACGCATTCGTTGATCAGTTCACCCCACACATCATCGGACTCACGCATCTCCTGTTGCTCGCGCGCCAAGGCAATCGCCTCCTCGCCTTCTAGCCACCATTTTTCTCCGGCCTTATAACGCTCTATAGCCTCTGCCCAGAGCTGATCGCGACATGTTCTGATGAGGTCAAGGTTGATTTCTTTGCAGCTCACTGGCCAGTATCTGCGCGCGCCCGTGGGGTCCTCAAACAATCCTGTGTTATCAGGGTTCCATGTTCCTCCGAAAATGCAGCGGCGCGGCGACTCCACCAGCATGATGCCGTATGGAGGGCGATAACGATCTGATGTCCGGCTCAACCACGGTACAAAAACATTTCTGTCTGTACGGATCAATGCTTGCATTTCTGGAAGCTCAACGATGATCACGCCTTGCAATTGGATCGAGCAGTCTTTCGTTCCTGGTGGTGCGAGATCGTCTGTGAAATACGCTTTATCGTTGAACGTGGCCAGCTCCTTGAACACGGTCGATTTACCGATGCCCTGATCACCTTCGAGTATCAGCGTATTGTCCATCTTGCATCCCGGCCTAAAAACACGGGCGGCGGCTCCTATCATCCACTTCGCTCCGACAGTTCTGACGTAAGGCGTATCTTCAGTTCCACATGTGTCTATGAGCCAGTGATCGAGGCGCGAAATTTTATCCCACACAAGTTTTTGAAAATATTCCTTAGGAGGATTTATCGTTTTATTTTTTGCGGCCGCAATAATTGCTGATCGCGTGGTATTGATCGACGTGGTGACGCCGACTCGCTCCAGCCATGCTGTGGCATGGGTGATATCGTGATCGTGCATACGCTGCATCGGTTCAAATTTATCCTTATCGTTCCTCCAAGGGGGACATCTACCGAGGACAATTTCATCTGAAAATTCATTGTAAATAAACACTCCTTCCACAGCATGATGATGAGTTAAAAAACAGATCGCATTTGTTACGCTCTTCGCTATAACGGTGTCTTCATCCTTCCAAATCAAAAACCGCATCCACTCTTCGCCCTTCTGAAACCTGTTTCCAGAAAGACCGTAAACCTCGGCGTCTTTTTGATCGTCGATCCCAGTTTGCTTAACCATTATTCTCCTCCATAAAATTTGGAGGGCATCTGCGCTGTCATCCAAGCAAGAATGTCAGCGCGTGACATTTTATCGATATCCACGGCGTCTGCTATGTCCCATCCCTTAGGTTTTGAAATATCCTCATTCAATAATTTTATTTTCGAAGCACCGGCAGAAATCGCGCTATCGAACACTTCAAGCATAGCCTCTCTTCCTTGAGAGTCGGCGTCCGCCCAAAGCAAAACATTTCTATTTTTCAGGGCTGACCAATCTGTAAACTTCACAGCGTTTGTCCCGCCAGCCCAAGTTATACAAGGAGAGCCTATGACCAGGCGCGCTGTGTCTACGCATTTTTCTCCTTCAACGATTAAAACTGTAGACGTTTCATTTATTTTTAATTGATCAACGCCATACGGAGAACGCGGTTTTTCAAAAGGAAAGTGGCACCAGCTCCGTTGCTTATTTTTTTCTATCATACGAAGCATTGGAACAATTTTCCGATCCTTCATATTGATTCGAACTGTGCATCCGACTAACTCTCCGTCAAAATTTCTGTAGGGATGAATCAATGTTGGCCGGTAGCGAGTGAATCTGCCATTCGGATGCTCTGGTGATGATTTTGGATTCCAAACTGAGAACCATTGATTGGCTCGCGGAATATCGCACTCTTTGATTGGGATGCTAATTAGGTCGGCATAAATGTCAACAATAGGTGGTAATTCTCGTTTCTCAATTCCTGTCGCAGTAAAATTTGTTCCGGTTATTTTTTCACATGCGTCATGAAGAGTACATTTTTCCATCTTTTGAACAAAGTCAACAACGTCTCCGTGTTCTCCACATCCAAAACAATGCCATGATCGTCTTGCATCCTGCACACGAAAAGATGGGGTTCTCTCTCCGTGAAATGGGCAGCATCCAACAAACTCATTGCCGTCTCTTTTAAGATCGACATATTTTCTGATCACATCAGAAAGCGTGTAACTGTTTTTTATATCGCTGGCGCGCATGTGAGGGAATCAGCTCGATGTCATTTTTGATGATTCCTTTATGGAATCAGCGACAAAATTACGTTGATGCTTCATTTTTCCCTCACACGACGATGACTAAAGCATAAAGCCTTAACCATAAATTTTTGTCAATAGACAAAAAATATCAACCTGTGGGGGGTCGAGCGGCTTAGAAACACTTATCCTTGCGTTAAACTTTTATGGTATATTGACCTGCGAATCAGCATGGGCTAAAACAAACATGGATTCCGCTTGTGCCGCGATAAAAAAAATCAACCGAGTAACGAGGCTCCACGATGAGTGATACCCCCGGCACAGTAACTCTTCCAAGTGATGCCGCTAATGTCGGAAAATTGATCGACAACACCGTTGTTCTTAATGAAGCGAGCATCGCTGTTTATCGGCAGGGCGTTACAATTGGTGATCCGGCAGTTGGTGGTCAGCGTCTTCTCGTAAACCCGCAGGGCGGCATTGGAGTTGCACCGTGTCCTATCGCAACTCCTCAGCTCACACCCTTCGTGATCAACTCAGCGGCTTCTGGTGCTTTACAAATTGCATCTGCGATGGTTGGTCTTAGAAATAAACTTCACCGTCTAATTTTATATGTCGGTGGTCCCACAACTCTTACATTTGAAGACGGAACAACGCCTCTTTCCGGGCCTATTCCATTGCTTGCTTACGGAAATATTTTGTTAGATTTCAGCGGAGAGCCTTGGTTCACAAGCTCTGCTAATTCAGCTTTGAATCTCAATTCGAGCAACGCAGTTCAACTCAGCGGGACGGCCTGGTATGTTCAAAGCTAAAATCCTTCTCTTCGCGTTTCTTTTTGTCGCTTTGCTTTCTTCTTATGGATTTGCTTCTACCAGCAATCCTGGGGTACAGGCGATTACTGGTGACATTAGCATTCCTGCCGGGAGCAGCGTAGCCACACTTCCGACCGTCAACTCGAATCCGGGAACGTATGGAAGCTCTTCTTCAGTAGGACAGTTCACCGTCAACAATAAAGGTTTGGTTACAGCAGGTACGTCTGTCTCCATCGCAAACGTGGCTACTGCCACGGCTCTCGCCGCTCTGCCTTCGGCTTGCTCCGGAAGTCAATACGCCTATGGGATTCTTGCAAACGGCAACGCTCTTTGCGGCACGCCAACCGGCACTGGATCAGTATCGAGTGTTTTTGGGCGCAGCGGAGCTGTGACGGCGCAGACTAATGATTATTCTTTCTCGCAATTGTCTGGAACTGTAAATCTTTCGTCTCAAGCGAGCGGCACGCTTCAAGCTGCACAAGAACCTGCACATACCGGAGACTGCACAAATACCGCAGGTTCTCTCGCTCTCACCTGCACAAAGACTAATGGGGTGGCTTTTGTTACCTCCGCGACGACAGATACGACAAACGCCTCAAATATTAGCAGTGGAACTTTGAACTCCGCGCGGATTCCTACACTCAACCAAAACACAACCGGAACCGCTGCCAATATCACAGCGACCAGCAACTCGACTCTGGCGACTCTTTCCGCTCTGTCTCTTCCCTATGCACAATTGACAGGAGTTCCAGTCACTGGTGTTTCTTCAGTTTTTAGTCGCACTGGTGCGATAACGGCTCAGTCTGGCGATTATGGTGTAGCACAGGTTACGGGCGCGGCTCCTCTTGCCTCGCCAACTTTCACCGGCACTGTCAACGGAGCTGCGGCCATCTGGAGCGGTGCCAGCACAGCATTGACCTATGCAGCCACGGCGACGACTGCTGATACGCTTCCTGTAGGAACAACCACGCAGCGGCCATCTGGCGTTGAGGGTAATTTCCGCGATAACTCTACCCTGCATATGTTGGAAGCATATATTAACGGCGGCTGGCAGCAAGTCGTCTCCGCGACAAATGGCTTAGTCAGTTTGACATCACAGGTGACGGGAATACTTCCGGTAGCAAATGGCGGAAGCGGCACATCATCTCCTTCTCTTGTGGCCGGAACAAATGTGACTGTGACCGGCTCATGGCCTAACCAGACTGTCAGCGCATCTGGAGCTGGCGGCGGTACTCCTGGCGGTTCGTCAGGCCAATTTCAATTCAATAGTTCAGGCTCTTTTTCAGGTTCTCCACAGCTTGTCTCAACAGGCACTCAAAGTGTGTCTATAGGCACGACAAGTGGCAATGTAACAGTCGTTCCTTTGGGCACAGGTTTTGTCACTGCGACGGCTGGCGTTCTCGGCACCTCAACAACTGGAGGTGCAAGCGGCAGCGTTCAATACAACAATGGCGCAGATTCTTTAGGTGGTTTAACCTTTAGCAGCAATACTTATGGTGGTGTCGTCAACGAGTTCTATCAAGCCGCGAATCTTCTCTATCAGATTTCAAATGGTATGGACATCGATCCTCGTTATTATGGAGCTACCTGTAACGCGCAGTATTATTCCCATAATGCTTACGGTGGCCCGACGCAGGGTGTGTCAACGACAAACGGTTCACCTAATATCCAGATCGAAAACACGACTTGCAACCCAGCTACAGCTTCGCAGGGACAACCTGGCGATGTTGGCAAAGTCATTTCTGTATTCGGACCCTGCGATCCATTCAAGACCACTTATGTTTCAGCTTGCGCTACGACAACCACCCTTAACGATACTTGGGTCTTAGGCCAAAATGCACGTTGCACAGTTTCTGCAAGCACGGGTCAGGCCATTATGGGCGGCGCTCCCGCTTATCCATCCACAACACCTTCAGCGGCTGTGGACGACACGTCAGCCATCGCCAACGCCTCAGCGGACAGCGCCATCTATCACGGAGGCCGCGTCAAACTTCCCTCCCAGTGTATGGTTCATAATCTTCATTTGGCGAGCAACACGGAGCTTGTGGGAAATAATGGCGGCAATAATTACGGTAACAATTCAGGAACGCCTCTAAATTCAGCAACCGTTCTCTATGTCGGCGCGACAAGCTTTGCCGATGACGTGGACGGAACCACGCCGCGTTTTACGGGCATCAACACAAGCACGTCTAATAACGTGCGGCTGCGTGATTTCACGATGGAATGTCCCGGCTTTCCTTATTGGGGTCCTGGCTATGCTGGCCAGACACTAGCCGCTATCGGCGGCGTTGCCGCGACCGATCTTAATCCTGAGCATGTTCTTCTCGATCATTTGTCTGTGTTTCTCTGCCCAGTTGGGTTCGGCACGCCACTTGGGTATAATCAACCTGTGGCTATGACCGGCTCTATTTCTGGCACTACCTTGACGGTCACAGGTATCACATCAACAAACCTCGTTAATTACGGCGCGGCGGATATGCTTGGTGTCGGCATGGTGGTCGTTGGCGCTGGCGTTCCGAACAATGAAGTTATCACCGTTGGCACGCAGAGCGCGGGTACGAACGCTGGTACGAACACCTATACTGTGAGCATCGGTACGACCGTCTCTTCAGAGGGCATGTCGGTTAATCCGATCACGCAATACACATCAGGTTCTGTGCGTAACACTGAGTTCAATTCGAATGGCATCGGCGTCAACGGCGACTTTTCGGATGCTGAATTTTCAAATATGATTACAACCGCAAATTATTATTTCGGCCAGTATATCGGGCCGTCGGGTGGAACCGCTGGCACGTCAGCCAATCGCTGGATTGGTGGTCGGGACGAAGAAGACCCAGTTGGGTTAGCCTTCGACGGCAGCAATGACAATGTCCTTTCCGGGCGGCAATTCCAATTTAACTCTAAAGAAGCCATCCACACCTACAACGCTTCTTCGCATGAAACATGCACAGGCTGTTTTTTGGAAGGCAACAATCCAAGCGGCTCGCAGATTGTTTTGGCGGGCACTGGTACAGATTTCACTCTCTCTGGCGTACAAGCCCTTGAACCTAACTATGCGTTCGGCGGCAACTCGGCATATTTAATCAGCACGCCATCAGGTTCGACGTATGATTACATCACTGTTGACGGAGATGCGCGTCAATCTTATGCGACGGCTTTAACAAATTGGGCCTCAGGCGCTTTACCTGCGCACTATAAGCAGACGGTAATTGGGCTAGCGCCGTATGACACCACGCAGACTGCTCTTTACATCGGAACAAATAGTTGGATTGGTCTAGGCACGGGGACGCCGCTTAATCAGTTGGACGTTTACGCGAACGGCATACATATTGGCAGCAGTGTACCGTCCAATACAACAGCGGCGCTCTACAACAATGGCGGCACTCTTTACTGGAACGGCTCAACCATTGGCGGTGGTGGCAGCGTAAGCCTCACTGCCGGAAATTCCAGCATCGTTTTGTCTCCGACCACAATTACAGGAACGGGCACAATCAGTTTTAGCTCGACGCCAGCTCTCGGCACTCCAGCATCTGGAGTTCTAACGAACACGAGCGGCATAGGCACCAGCAATATGACGGCAGTGACGGGAACCGCGAATAGCACCACCTATTTACGTGGCGACAACACATGGGCAACGCCATCTGGCAGCGGCGGCGGCACTGTGACGACAACTGGTTCACCAGCGAACACATATTTGACTGCATTCTCTGGCACAACACAGATTACAGGGACAGCCAATGCAACTCTGAGCGGAGCAACCCTGAACCTAGCCAGCTCAAGCGGCATTCTACAAATCAATGGATCAACTGCGATCAGTATGCCATCGGTTGACAGCACGCCGGGCGGCACAATTGCTATCGGCAGCGCGTCCTTGTCTGGCATTTCAACATCGGCGGCATACGCAGATACGGCTATCGGCTATCACGCGATGGATGGCACGATGACAACCGCTGCGATTAACGACACAGCGGTCGGCAATTCAGCATTAACTGCCATCACCTCTGGCTATCGCAATACTGGCTTAGGCACACTGGCCGGTTCATTGGTGACATCGGGCTATGAAAATACGTTCATGGGTTATAATAGCGGCGCGGCTGTAAACGGCGGATCGCTGCAAAACACCATCATTGGCGCGTATGCCCAAAGTGCGAATAGCGCAACGACCAATCAGAATACGGCGGTCGGCGATAGTGCTCTGCATAACAACGACGCCAGTGGCAACACTGCGGTTGGCTACAACGCGCTTAATTCAGCAACGAACGGCGGCAGCAATACGGCCATTGGCGCAAGCGCGTGTAATTCAGTGACGGGCGGAGCTAACAATCTCTGCCTCGGCCAGCAAAGTGGTAACGGTGGTTTTCCGACCTCTGGCGGAAACAACATTCTCATCGGCACCAACTCCGGCGTCGGCACTCCGGCCACAGGCTCGAATAACTGGCTCAACATCGGCAATCTTATTTCTGGGCAAAATTTGCCAACATCAGGAACGGCATTTGCTGGAGAAGCCGCAATCGGCACCGCGACATTCTCAACCTCGAATGAGTTGTCGGTTTACGGGAATGTGGCTGTCGGACAGGGATACGTTTCGACAGCGGCTCCGACGAACGGCGCTATCATCCAAGGCAACGTCAGTATCGGCACGACGGCAAATTCGAACCCGTTGCAAGTGAGCGGAACGATTAGCGCGACCGCGATTAACTTTGGCCAGACCAACCTTTCCACTTATCAGGAAGGCACGTGGACGCCTGTAATTACTGCATCTGTGACGGCAGGAACTCCGGCGTATTCTTTTCAGAGCGGGTCTTACACTCGCATTGGTCGTTTGGTTAATGCGAATTTTGTTGTCGTTCTTTCTGGGTGGACAGGCTCCCCCTCCGGGAACGTTTCGATTACTGGGCTACCTTTTGCAAATGGCAGCGACAACATGGGATGCTTTCAAACAGGGTTCGGGGTAACTGGACTTGCATCATTAAATTATGGCGTATCTGGTCAAATAGCATCATCCGCTTCGACCATATCTATACTCTCGAATAGTAATACCGGAACATCGAATGTAACCGCAGCGCAGGCAGGGACAACAGCCAACCTCCAAATGGATTGCATCTATCACCTCTAGGATCATACATGCGCGAACTTCTCCACTTTATCGTATGCTGGGCTTACCAACGTCTTCCCGCGTCGCTTTACCAGCGTGGGGATTTTCTTGATATGGAGGTCTAAGTGAAGAAATACATCGCCCTTGCTTTTGCTCTCGGTTATATCGCCTGCATGGCATCCGTCTTTGCATTTGGCGCTTATACGCGCCATCGGATAGAACAGATCGATCGCGAACAGGCGCAGCAAATGCAAAAGAAAGTTGAGCAGATCGAGAAGAACACGGCTCAAAATAAACCCCAGCAATAGATTGAAAGACTTATAATGCTACTCGATCTATTTTGGTTTTTATGGTGGGGTCCAGATTTCACGGAGAACCCTGATCGAACCGTGTGCAGTTATCGGCGCGACTTCCCTGATTTTGATCCTATCGATCCAGGCGAAACTGATGTCTTTACGATTGAGTTTACGGCCGATCTTCTGAACGGCCGCAGGGCCTCAAATCCTGTTTTCACCTGCTCTGTTTTACGGACTGATATCGGCGCTGCCCCTGACACGTCTCCATCGTCGCGTATCTATAAAACTGCGCTCATTAGCACGATGGCTCGCCCTGTCCCGGCACCATGCCGTACGTTCGCCAATCAGCGCCTTGGTGGTTTTGTATCAGGAAACCTATACAGCATCGTGGCGACCGTCACAACGAGCGACGGCTGCACCGTCCAGAGGACTTCCCGCGTGTACTGCCGCGCGCCTCGTTAATTTCCTGAATTTGCCCATCTCAGCAGGACATCGGCGTGACAAATTTGGTCAAGACCGCAATAACAGGCAAGATTTTTTCCTTTTAATTTCCATAGGTCTTTAACTTTAAATCTGAGCCTTGGCGCGTTGGTAATTATATCTTCCTCAAAAAGCCTTACAGCCATCGGCGCATCGATCACTATGCCGTCAACTACATCACCTATCCTATGATGGTTCCCCCACATAGTTGATCGATCAACGCAGCATGTATTTTCTGGCAGTCTCCAGCCCTTAGTTCTTTTGCGCTGTATTCTCATAGGTTCTGTCACTTTTTTTCTCCTGCTGAAAATCTTCAAGAGCATCGTCTTGGATGAGTTGAAAGAATTTCTCTACTTCCTGATCTTTTGTGTTGATCACATATTTGTTGCAGAAAATATCTTTCCATTCTTTAGCGGATCGCATTAAAAAATCTCCGAAGGACATAGCTTCTGATCAGGGAGACGACTGTGAACGCGCCGCCTATCTTCAGGTTTTCCTGCAATGGTAAGTGGATTCCAAACATGGGAAATATGGAAACTTGGGCTGCGATGGCTATACCATAACCCAGAATCACATTTGCAATCGACTCAAAAATCGAATGCTTACGCGACTGGCTCACGACCGCCTCCGTTGCGCGCCCAGATCATGGCGTCTGCAAGTCGGTATGCCTCGAACGCGATCACTTGGGCGTGGGTCATACCATTATGATCTTTGCTGTCCGAAATATTTTCTCCGGTAATATAACGAAAAACTTCTACGGCAAAAATTTGTGCAAAGTGATCGCGTATTGGCTCCATCTGTTTCTTCAGTTCTAACGCCGCTGATTCCTCAGGTGATAGAATACGTGGAAGCCGACCCTTTTTTTCGGTATAACCTACCGGCATGTGACTCACTTATTCCTCCATACCAATGGCGGACATATAAAGATCGAGAATTTCGGATTCTTCCCGACGCTTTTCCAGCTCTTGTTTTCTGAGCTTGATGATCTGCCTGATTATCTTAACGTCGAACCCGGTTCCCTTGGCTTCGGCATACACCTCGGTTATATCCTCACTGACAGCCGCCCTGTCCTCTTCAAGCTTTTCTATCCGATTGATTATCGACTTCAGTCGCTCGCCACTTATAACTCCGCTTGTCTTTTCCTGTTTGCTCATTTAATCCCCCAAGAGTAAAAATGTTGTGGGAGTGGCCTTTCTCATTCCTCCCTGTCAAAGCACTATCCGTCTCTGGCAATGTGCTCTTATGCCGGGTGAGCGACGGATGCCCATATACGCTTAATTGGCATTGCGTATACGATGGGTGTGGTTTTGTGTCAGGCTCTTAATCCCCGCGATCTCTGTGACCTGGTTCATACCTGAGAGTTCTTCCAAAACTCATGCAGCCAAACTCATAACCTCTGAATTACGATGCTTCCTGTGTGTCACCAGACAAATTATCTTCCATCTGTGTGTCTTGAGTACCTTCTCCGACGACAGGCTTATCTTCGCCGCTGTCTTCATCCAAATATTCCTGAGCTTTCGCGGCAAGTTCAGTCTGAGGTGTATCAGTGGCTGGCTGTGCCGGTGGTGTTTTGTTGATCACGATAGATTGGCGCAGGACTTCCTCGTAGAACAGCTTGAGTTCTGACGCTACTGCCAGAGCGAGCCGTGGATTCCCCGCACACAGACCAGTCAGGAGCTGCTGGGCTTGCCCTGAAATGGCAGTAAGTGCATTACCGCATCCCATAGCTCTGGCCTGAGCCTTCACAGCTTCTTCGATCTGTTGTGGTGTTGGATTGACTTGTCCTGAATTTGGATTTTCTGCTCCACTCATAGCACTTCTCCGTATTTTTATGGTTGATGATTAACGCACTTCTATTCTCTTAACGGCGGCGCTTCAGGCGGCGATTAATCGCGATGCTGACTTTCGCGCGGCGCGCGCGTAGCTCGTCAATTTTTTCGTCTAACTGATCAAGCTCCGTCACCATATCGAGGGTTTTTACACCATCAAACTCGTCAACTTCTTCGACCCCTTCAGCAGGATCAGCCTCTTTCGTAGCTTCATCCTGGGTAGGCTGCTCTTCTCCTACCGATTGTTCTGGAACATCTCGCACTTCGTCATCGGTCTCGACCTGATCTTCATTATGCTTTTTCTTACTGGCCATTTTACTCTCCTGTTGTGTTGATCAGCGTTTTTTCTTTCCCGGCTGATTTCGAGATTTCTTGTTGACTGGTTTTTTCACCTTATTCAGCAACCCGCTTTTAAGGCTATTAACCCGCATGTTAAACATTACATCCGTCCTTAATCTACGCACTGTTGCCCTGCAACCAAATCCTACAGTGGTATGGTCTCTATCCAACTCAGACCCTATCAGCCGGTAACTTAAACGTAAAACAGAACGTATCAAATAAAATGCAACCTGCCGCGCCTCGACCACTTCGCTCAGTCGGCAGCTCTTCATTAAATCCGCGCGCTTTACAGAAAATTCATTACAAACTGCGGTCACAATCTCAGAGGCTTTCATGCCGTTCTCTCCACCGTTATACTTCCATCCGGTTGCTTCGCCACACTGAACTTTATTCCGTGCGTTTTACCGTATTCACTTGCACAGGCACGAATTGAGTTTTCCTTACCATCTTTAATCACCAAATAATGACCAACTCTTATTCCTAAGAAAGGATATTTTGGTCGTCTACCCTTTCGAGCTACGGGAGCTGATCCTTTGACGATCTTCGATTCCATTGTGCTTCAATTATCCCCCGTGTATCACACGCCCATTTTTATGGCAAGTTTTATTTCACCAAAATATTGGTCACTCATTTTTCCAAAGTTAAGAAGCGTGTCATTGACCTTAGGTATAGCCATAGGTTCGGCCATTTGTGATTCTTTAGGAATTAAAAAATTCCTACTCCCCACCCCACACTTATCTATAATCCAATTGTCCATGTGGGACGAATCTAGGCGCGCCAAATTCAAGACATGCTTATATCTGATTTTTGCGCGGGGTCCAAAATAAACACGCTCTGTTCGCATAGCTCCCAACTCAAATTTTGGAAAGTTACATTTTACCGTCAGGCGCTCACGCCCTGGACGAGCATCATACAATATGTCGAATCTTGTTTTCTTCTCAGTCATTTCTCGCCTCGTTGTTCTGGTGTTAAAACAAGCGATACTTCATGCACGGCCCTCATGATTCTTTTGCCAATGTCTCCGACTCTCGCTGCTGCCCCTGCATAACTTCCCGGCGAACGCCTAATTGCTGCAAGAGTCTTGTCCAACGCACATAGGTTGGTTGAATTTATCATATAAACCAGCCTATCAAGCGTTTCGTCGTCAGTCTTTTTTGGAAGATACAACGGATTAATCATTGTTCAACCTTATCACCCTGTTCTGCTCCATGTGCTCAAAGATATTTACACCGTTTGTTCGGTATGTAGCCCTCATTATCGCAAGCTGCCCCGGATTTAGTGGTGTCTGCTGCCCCTTATGTACGCACACCTGTATGCCCAAATTACTACCCTCCTCTCCACCTGTCTTCCTGTCATTGAACAGTAATTCTATCATGTTGTCACTCATTTTTTTTCCTCCGTTGGTTGCTTAATGTTTACCAAGCTGCACTCTCTCTGCTCAGTCGTTCGCGAGCGCCACAGCCCACAACGAAGGCAACGATCTTGCTTTGGCGTCTTTGGGTGCCAATCGTGGGCTGTGGTTTGAGTCATTTGATAAACCTCACTCCGCTAAATTGTCCGACTACAATGCTTGGGTCTTTTCGGGCAGCCTCCATGAGCGCATCATTGATCTCTTTGGCTGTGGCCATCCGTGGCTCGATCCACATTGTGAAACTGTCATCATCTTCCCAAGACGTTATTTGCTTATCACCGTCTATTGTAACTTTTGGATTCGTGGTTTGTGGATCAGTCATATCTGTTCCCCGATGTAAATACATCTGCGACCTTCCTGCTCTTCTTCACGACAATCTCTTGCATCCGCTTCCCACAAACGAGTTGCAGCTTCTTCAAGTAAATTGATTTCATCTTCTGAAAGATTATCAGCGTAAGTGATGAAGATGCGTAGCTGTCTCGCCACTTCCATACCCCTTGATGTTTTGATTGTGGTTACTGGTTGTGTCATGGTTTCACCCAAATATGTATTCCCTTGGCTTCAACCTCGATGCAGTCGTGCGAACAAATAAGTCGTGTTTCTCCGCTCTCAGTGATGATCTTTACCTCGCATGTGTTTGCCGTAAGTGCCGCAACTTGCACCATAGGCCGATCTTGTTTCCTTGTTCTAGATTTAAACATGGTTCGCCGCAGAAGATTTTCTTCTGGAGTTTCGCCATAGATTTCTGGGCCTGTGGTTTTCGATTCATGATTCGTCATGCTTGATCTCCTTCTTTTATTTCCGCGTCCCGCAAAGCAACCTTGACTTCCATCCGAAGGAACGCCGCGCTTCTGGTATCGTGACCGGGTTCACCTAAATGGACAGCCGCAGCATTCGTGAGATTAATAATTATCCCTCGTAGTTTTTTGATTTCCGCCTCAGCATCTTCCCACATAGCCTTTGTTATGTTTAAAAGCTGTTTTGTCTGCGTCGTTTGTGGATCAGGCTTCATTGTCCGCACCTTCTTCTACGATTTTACGAAACGACACGGATACTTCAACAATGCCACAAGCTGTGGTGCATTTCCTAACCCGCTTGCAATCCTCTATGCCGGGATAAATGACGTTACCGCCTTCAGCCATGCCCAATTCACATTCCCAATCTACACGGCACATATAGCCGATAACGGAGCCATCATCTTCCGCACTCATAGCGGAGCATGTGGTTACTAGTTTATTGGGCTTCGACATTCCCTGCCTCCAATTCTTTTAAACTTTTTTTCATACCCTCAAGATCGCAAAAAACAATTGCACCTGGCTTTTCGGCTTCTTCAATTGCCCTTCTAAGCCACTCTATTTCTCTTTTCAGTGTCGTTACTGGTTTATCGGTCATAACCTTCCTCCGTTAAACAAACACCTCACAAGAATAAAAAGAGTGGTGATGTAGAACAGGAATGAAGAAAATTTTAAATTGCTAGCTGAAAAATAATCTGGAATCCAGACTAATATTGCAGCGGCGGCGGACATGGCGGCTATGCTAAAGTCGATTAATTTTGATCCGCTATATTCCGTGTTTTTCATGGTACGCCCTCCAGCCTGTCTGTGTTGATTCCTGAATTTTATACCCCGGTGAGGGGGTCTATCCCTTCGCAGCGAGTCTCTGTTTGATATGTGCAATCGTTGCCAAACGCACATCCCCCAGCGTGAATCCGTCAGTTTCGAACGTATAAATCTGAATATCATCACGATATTTTACCCGCATATTTCCTGTTCCCATCATTCTGTAAAACTCAATTATGTCATAGATTTTTCCGTCTACAACAACAGCTTCACCAAACCGTTGCTTAGCTACTAAGTTTATCGCCATTTTATCCCCCTGTTATTCTGGTTGTCTGTCCGTCATGCCCTCGGTAGGTTTTTCTCAGGCAGGGCAGTAAGGACGCGCTTAGTCCAGTGCTCCTGCTCGTCTTTCTCATAGGCTGCGATTACGTCCTGCTGCAATTTCTGCTCTTCTGCGTCACCCGTGATCAACGCTGCCGCATATCGCGCTTTGGCTGCCCATAGGGGCAGATTCGCGTCTGCATGTATCGAGTGAGCCTCCATTACATCGGCACAATCCTGCATCATTATTACTGCGCTTTCTTCGTTCTGTGTCATCATAGCTAATCCCTTTCAGGTGGTTGACTCATCCCCAAAAAATCCACTGGGGTGGGGTGGACATATTTCAGCACTAATTCGGCAGCAAAAATCACAGCTTCACTTGGCTTCGCCCTCAGCTTTTCAGCTCGCAAATCATCTACCGCACGAATCCTTGCAGTCTTAGCGTCAAACATCGCGAGGACTTCTACCCGTGATAACCTCAATCGCCCGTAATCTAAGCTCTTCGTCCCGCTCTCGGCGGTGATAAAATGGGAATTTCCATAACCAATGCCCTTTCCGGCGCTGGACTCCATGCACGTTGCATAATCGTGTTAGAAAATCTCCCTCTTCTTTTTCGTACCTCTCAAACATTTTCTACCTCCTCGATCATGGCTTGCCCGTCATTAGGATGGCCGCGCGTTGCAATCTCGATTCCCTCAATCGCTAGCGTTAACTCCAGCTTCTTAACTAACCTTTTTCGGGCGTCTTTATCCCTGCTTTCTATACGAATAAATATCCTCATTTTATCCTCATAACAATAGAGATATCAAATATCTTAAGCGAATAACTATTGTTCTTAAAATCTATACCAGTAGAAATATTCTGAAACGGCATTTCCTTTGCCAGTGTTGTCATTAACTCTGTGTATGCTCCCATAAATTCTCTTTGGGTGTCATACTCAAAAACTATCTTTGGCTCGGCAGATTGATATAGTCCTCTCTCATTTCGTTTAACGAAACTAAGATGATCCATGAGACTTATGAGGTGTTTAGCGTTCATTAAAGCTCACCTTCTTTCTTCATTTCCTGCACCTCTTTTATGCACTGTTCACATAGCTCTTCTTCAGATGAATTAGGCCCTCCATCATAAACAATAATTTTTCCACAACTGGCACATGGTACTTCCATTTTAATTAACACTCTAAATTCTTTACACGTCACTATTCTTGTTCCTGTTCCATCTTCTACTGAAAACGTTTGATTAAATCCACTATTCATCAAAAGCTTATAAACTTTTTCCGCAATATCTAGGCGCTCCTTATATGTGCCACCTGTGATGAACAATCTTGTCTCCATCTTATCCCCATATCATGGGTTTTAGTTGTTGTCAAAAATTAATACTCCGGAGGGAGGGGGTCAGTCCTCCGGCACGATTGCTAGATCACAGGCATATGCCGCCTTTCCGCTCTCTTCACATGCCAGAGTAAGATTTACTAATCCACGAAAGGCCCCTATCACCTGCAAATCGTCCTCTTCCCCGCGACTCGCTGCCTCCTCACTGAATCGCTGCATTGCCAGATGCGGTGACATAGCAATCACTTCCTCTTTACGGATTTTGCCTGTTGAATCATAGATTCCCAAAACACTGTATTTAGGCATGGCTTCCCCCCTGTTTTTGCGCCGGTCGGTATGACTGGAGCGGTTATTTACATTCCTCTGTCCAATGCAATTCAGACGTGCTTAATGCTCGCGAAAAACTCAAGCAATTAGCCGTTGCGTAGTGCCGCAAATTGGTAAGCATGTCCTCCAGTGCCGATTGCCTTGGCGCGTAATCAATACCTATTGCCTCAGCGTGTGCCTTCATTGCTTTTTCGGCTTGCTCTTCTCCTATTTCCTTCGTTAATTCTGGATTCGCTTTACCCATTTTGTCCCCCTATGGCTTTCGAATGGTTAGTCTATCTTAGGTACTCCGGTATGGGGAGTCCTCACCCCCTACCGGCCATCTGTCTACAGGTCTACCGTAAGTCAATGCCGGTGATCTTAAAGAATATCTCAGCGTCAAAGTTAGGTAATTCTCTCACTCTCTCGCGGTCGGTCGTGTCCGGTCCCGCTGATTCAGGCGGTGGATAATGGGCAGTTCTAGGGATGATCCTTAACAGCATTTTGTTAGGTACAAGCGCCGTGTATTCCTCACATTCTGCCGCCAATGCGCCGAATTGAGTCGCGTCATGATGCTTGACGAATCCAAATGAAGAGCAGTAAACAATTGCTCCACCTAGCCATCTGGAAAACTTAATCGCTTGGTCTTTGTCTTCATTGCTTAGGCCGGTACTGTCTCCATTGATTAAAAAATTTGCCCAATGGCTAGGTGCGATTCTAGTAGATTTACGCATGGTTAGATTCCTTCCTTGTACATTTTTACGGGTTCAATCTTCATCACCTCCGAAAAGATTCGCACAACCTCCGGCATACTGATGCCTTTACAAAAGGCTGTCGCTTTGTCTTTCCGTTCAAAATAAGCAATTCGTGTTTTCCCGCTCCTGCGTTCAATACACTCTAACCACCATTGGCCGCCTATTTTCTCCAGCGTCAATTTATGGGTTTCATTTTGTGTCAGTATGGCTTGCATTTTACAGCCTTTCCCTTACTTCAAAAGTCCAGTTAGGATATGCGGCACGATATCGCGCGGCTATTGTTTTTGCAGCCTCAATATCTGTAAAAGTTAGATATTGAGGCTTGACGAATCCGCCATTAGACCAGATTCCCCATTCTCTTTTTCTTGCGTCCATTTTATCCCCCTTAGTTAGTGCTGTCTTATCAAGCGGCAGTTAATAGACAAAGCCGAGAGACTCAACATCCCGTTTAAATTCCAGCATCAAGGCAGGAAGGCGCTTTATAAGCTTAGCCTTTAGTTCTTCAGGCTCAGCGCATAATTCGGCGTCTGTAGCATCAGGCCATACGGCAGAGGAGCGGGCATAATCTAATTGACGCTCTTTCCCTTCACTCCATGCGCTAGGCTCTTCAATGATTTTAATTGTGCATTGCTGCAAGGCTTGCAAAAATTCCTCTGCCTCTTTCCTTTCGTGTAGTGGGCATTCATGCCATTTTGAAACCGGATAACCGGAAAGCGTATGTTCAGGCTTAAAGTCATAACCGCCGTTTTTTTCATGCTCTACAGGTACAAGAGATTGCTCCTTTAGCGACTCCGGCGATTGTTCCGCAATCCATTTTGTGAATTTTTGTTTCATGTGGTGACGGATAGGAACATCATTAAACAAAATATAAAGCTCAGTGTCTTTAACTTCACCTTTCAGCTTTCCACAACAATCGCGATTCCCCGCAAAATGCAGCGTGTTAGCTATGTAGTGCATAGGGCCGTCGCTACTAACCAAATGCCATTTAATTAATGGCGCAATTTCTGGAAAATGCTTTTCTATTTTATCGTGTATGCAACCACCTGAATCTTCCATCCATCGGCCATTTTTTGAAAGCCGTTCAGTTTCGCCGGTTATTGAAAACGAATTATGACCGTTTTTGCATTCATCATCATAGCGTATCGTGGCTTTAATTCTGTAACGCTCTCCGTCCTCCTCGTATAACTTCCACCCTAAAACCTTTTTTTTGGTTCATTGTCAAAACTGATTCCGGTAGTGTGTTTTTTTGCGCTTTAGACATGATAGACTCCTGTTGTTAGCGTGAAAGTGTGATGATTACAGCAACCACTACCGCAATTATTGTGAGAAAAGCCGCTGCATTCTCTCTTGCAGTCATGGGGTATGTCTTAGGTTGGTAGGATCGAAAGCGGTACATTGTTTTTCCCTGTGTTTGTTCTTACAGTGATTAATCTAATGATTTTCCTAATACCATGCAAGGGGAATTATTAGGGGATAACTTTTTTTCTGTCTATCTGTCTAAAATGTGACATTTTTACAATAACCAAGTTATGCACCTGATTTTACATTATATATATGCTCTATCTCGCGCGCCTGTTTACATGCTGTTTTCACAAGGCTTGCTTGGCCGTTATGTTCATATCTCATGCGCTTGATAGGCCGTGTATCTCTCTGCCGTTTATTGTGTCGTGCCGTGTGTCGTGTGTCGTGCTGTGTTGTGCCCATGTTATCCACCAAATTATTATTGATACATTGTAACAGTATATCCGTACTCTATCTGTTCTTATTCTGTTCTTATTTGTTCTTTTGAGTGATATATCCCTTGTAAAATTCATCAAATAGATATCCTATTTGTTCTTAACTCATTGATATATATAGACTATTAAAATAGTTCTTTACTTATTTTATTTGTTTGTAAGTCATTGATATATAACAATCTTTACTATTATTAACTCATGTGAAAAGCTCACTATTTCCCTCTAAGTCATTGATATATATAATAAAATGGGTCCTTCCTTCGATCCCCACGAGACGCGGGTCTTTCGCGCCCGCGAGATTCCTGAGCGCCATATATTTTTATTTCGAGGACAAAACGTTAACCTTTCTGCCTATTTTTTAGGCAAATGGTTAATTTTTCTCAATTGGGGTTTTTCTGTGTCATTGCCTATTTTTTAGGCAATAGCCACAATTCAGCCATAAATAGCTAAGTCTTTGATAAATAAGAAAACCACGTTGACATAGCATAAAAAACACGTGTTTCTAAAAAATACTTTCGTAAACGATTACAGCTCTGTACCACTAGTTTCTTCTGGTGGATAAGTAAGAAACGTTCGTAACTATTTGAAATATAAGAAAAGTACGTTGACATGTTTCGTTGTGTCAACGTAAAGGTCAACGTGAGTTAAGTATATGATTTATTTGATGAAAGTATTTTTTGTCTACATATTGTTGACCTTATAAGGATAAAAATATGTAACACAGTGAATAATCACAAACATGGGGGGTGCTAAGTGAGAGTCGTATTAGGGGTTTATGGAGAATACCCTGTTTTGTCAACAATATGTAGACAATATGATTATAGTGTTGTAAGTAAAGGAAAATTCACGTTGACCTAGTGAGTTTTTCTACGTTGACCTAGTTTGCTAGTGGAACAAAATGTAGACAGAAAGTTTTGTCTAAAAAAAAATGTCTGCCCTCGGAGGAAATAATGCAAAAGTGGGAAATAAACGATGATCAGTGGGAGAAAATTAGAAAATTCTTACCTGGACCGATGTCTTATGTCGGAACATTGGAGATCAATAGACGTTTGAATGTCGAAGCTGTTTTATGGGTTTTTCTGAACAAAAGATCGTGGAGAAAATTGCCGATCAAGTATGGAAAATGGTATAGTGTTTATCAGCGATATCGTCGCTGGGAGCTTGACGGAGTTTGGCAGGAAGTTTTTCCAATGTTCGGTGTAAAATGAGCGACACAGAGTTCAGTATAAAATCAAACGTCGATGAGTTTGCAAAAGTAATCGACGATTTCGGAAGAAAACAACTGCCTTATGCGGTCTCGCTGACAATCAATAAATTAGCGAAGGCTGTAGTAGCTGGAGAGGTCGAGGGGATTGCTGAAACTTTTCCTACGGCAACACCCTTCACGAAGGGTGGCGTATCCTTTATTCCGTCCAACAAAAATATATTGGAAGCTGTGGTGTTTGTAAAAGACATTCAGGCTGAGTATTTGGAGCCGTATGAATTTGGTGGAAATGAAATTCCTGCCGGACCCTCTCATACAGCGATGCTAAGACCTATAGGAATAAAAACGAACCAATACGGAAACATTCCATACCAGCGTGTTAAAAACTTGAAGGCACAACCCAATGTTTTTTCCGGGGAAGTTAAATTAAAAAACGGAACTAGGATTGGTGGAGTGTTTCAGCGACTTAAGGGTAAGGGTGGAGGTCCAAGATTAAAAATTCTGGTGCGTTTCGCCGATCCACATGCGGTTCATGAAGAACTGCATTATTTTGATCGAGCAAGAAAAATTGTGGAGAGTAATTTTCTTGAACTTATGAATGAATCAATGGCACGCGCTTTAGAGACTGCAAAATGACCATAGAAAATCTTTTGCAGACTGCAAAACATTTTAATGTTGACCGGAAAACTATACGGTCAACAATCGCAAAATATAAAAACTTTCCGTGCAGGAAAAATCCTGATAACGGCCGAACGGAATTTGACTGGAAAAAAATAAGTGATTGGATTGATGAAGGCAACGATTGGTGGAGAGGCGAGCGAGTTCAACCTGACAAAGAGGATTTGCCAGACAACATAAAAAGACTCCGTAAGGAAATAAACTCAAAAGATAGCAAGAGTGCTGTCCAGACAAAGTTGTTGCAGCTTGAATATGACAAAAAGCGTGGCGTCCTTGTGGAGCGTGAGGAAATTATATCGCGCATGATCATCCTGATATCGCGCGTTGCGAAACAGATGGAAATGATGCCAAATTTGATCGGAAAAAAAATGGGACTTCCGAACGAAACCATAGAGCTTTTCCGCCTTCACATGGATCAGGCGCGCGAGGCTTTGGTAAACGACTCTGAGACTGCATTCTCTAAGGATGAAATGGCTGGTGTATAATGTGGGGAAACGACGAACGTGAGATTTTGGAGTTTTATCGGCCGCGCGAGCGTCTTTCTGTTTCTGAATTTTCTGAAAAATATCGCTGGCTGTTCAACGAAGGCGGTGGACACGTTGGCAAGTGGGACAACAACATCGTCCCCTATTTGAATGATCCGATGGACGAGCTTGATAATTTTGACGTTCAGACAATTGTTATCGTCGGGCCGGGACAATCAGGAAAAACTTCCATAGCGGAAAACTGGCTGATGCGCTCGATCAAGGCGAGTCCAGGAAATTTTTTGTGGTATATGCAGACCGACGACAGTTTGGAGGCGTATGTAAAAAGCCGAATCAATCCAATGATTCAGAACCACACGTTTCTGAAAGAATCTCTTGGTAAAAAACCGACCGACGACAGCTTGCATTTTAAGGACTTCCGCACGATGCGGATTGAGCTGTTATCGGCAACATATTCAAACCTGATCAACAAATCAGCCCCGCGCATTGTGGCTGACGAAATCGATGCGTATCCCGAAAGCCTTGGCAACATTAAGCCTCTGCTCGATGTGCGCCGTCAAACTTTCGGAAATGAATCAAAGTTACTGATCACAAGCCATCCTGATCGCGCGCGCGGGATGAATCCTGATCGTGATTGGACTGACGGAGTGATGGGAGTCTACGCCGATTCAGATCGGCGCGTGTGGTACTGGAAATGTCCAAGCTGCGGCGCGTGGTCGTCGCCGTGTCCTCTAGCTGATCGATTTATGGATTTGTCATATCCTGAAGACGGTTCGCTCGATGAGATACAAGAAAAAGCCGTTTTGGTTTGCCCGGTCAACGGTTGCGCGATTACTGATGCTGAACGTCTCAAAATGAATGCTGACGGAGGACGGTGGATAGCTACAGGACAATCTATAACGGTCGAAGGTGTCGTTACAGGCGAGCGCGTTAAACGCGCTATAGCCGGGTTCTGGGTCGTAGGCACTATGTCACCGTTTCTTCTGGGAGGTATTGGTGCGCTCGCGCGCGCAAAGGTGAAGGCAGAGCGTGAGTTTGAAGTTTCTGGTGAAGAGCAAACATTGAAAGAGGTGATGGTCAAGCAATGTGGGATTCCTTACACGCCTCCTCGTTCGATGGGAACAGTGACCGCGAATGATCTGGCGGCGCGCTCTGAAGAAAGGTTGGTTTTAAAAACTGTTCCTCAAGGTGTCAGATTTTTGACTGCTGCATTCGATATTCAGGTGGCGCATTTTGATGTAATGGTGCGCGGTTGGGGGATAGGTGGAGAAAGCTGGATTGTTGATAAGTTTAGAGTCTCTGGTGATCCGGCAACAAATCCTAACGACTGGGATGAGATGATAAATTTATTGTTGAAACGTGCATATCCTCTGTCAGAAAATTCAGAAAAGGCGATGCCAATTCGTGGAATAGGATGGGACTCAGGCGGTCTGCCCGGTGTGACTCGGCAAGCATATGACGCTTGGATGCGCTGGAAAGATAAAGGTCTGGTTCGAAATTACGGAATTGTAAATGAGAAAGAGGCTTGGTCGGCGTTACCGATGAAAGGTGCGTCGAGCGTGATGGCAAAAAAACTGACGGTGACTTATCCAGATACTTCAGGAAATAAACAACGCGCCGCGTCTAAGGGTGTTGTTCCGGTTGCGATGTTCAACCCAAACCTTTTTAAGGATGAACTGAACGGTCAATTGCAGAAAGGTGATGAGGGTCCGTGGTATGTTCATTTTCCAAAATCACTGGCCAACCGCGCGCCGCCTCACCCTTGGTTCGAGCAGCTCGTGGCTGAAATTCGAGATGCGCTCGGTAAGTGGGCAAAAGTTAACAAGGGCGCAAGGAATGAAGCTTTGGATTTGATGGTAATGACCCATGTAATCGCCCATCTTCATGGAGTTTCGCAGATAAAGTGGGACAAACCGCCGCAATGGGCGGCTCCGTGGGAAACAAATAGTTTTCTGATTCCAGTGGAAAATGTCGCGACTTTGGAGCAGGTTCGAAAAGACTCTGGGTACAAATCAACTGATTCGGGTGTTAAGATCGTAGTCCAGTCAACCAATAAGAAAAAATCTTTGAGTGATATGCTCCCGTGATCCCTAGGTAAAAAAATGTACGATCCATCAAAATCTGATCTCGTCGGAATACCAACTGCAACCTTGCAGCAATGGCTTTTGGACTCGCAACAGGCGATGCATGATTTGATGACCGGCTCTAAGGTCGTTCAAGTTGCTTATCAGCAAGGCGACGGACAAAAAATGGTTACATATAAACACCCCGATATCAGTATGCTGCGTGGATACATACAGGAATTGAAAGCGCAGCTAGGCATCACTTGCGGTCGTCGTCCCCTGACTCCTATATTCACATCTGGGAGATCATAATGGATGGCCAAGTAAAAATCCTTGATTCTTCAGGCAAGCCGATGACACCAGCGACTGTCAATAATCGCATGGGTGCGATTTCTGGTAACGGGCTGTCTGGTTCTACGCCTTATGACTCGGCGGACATGCGCGGTCAACGCATGGGAACTTGGAATCCTTTTCTCGGCTCACCGGATCAGGAAATCAATTTATGGCGTGATCGTATTGTTAGCCGCTCGCGCGATATTACGCGCAACGATGGTTGGGCTACCGGCGCGGTGACGCGTACGTTGGATAATATAATCGGAGGATGTTTTCGTCCGATTGCAAAACCAGATTACCGCGCTCTTCAAGCATACACCGGGAACAAAAAATTTGATGCTGTATGGGCAACAGAATATGGCCGCGAATTGGAAGCTCACTATCGCACCTGGGCGAATGATCCAAACCATTATTGCGATGCAGCGCGCCGTCAAACTATTTCTGAAATTCTCTATCTTGCGTTACGTCATCAATTGATCGACGGCGATTGCGTAGCCACTGCTTTATGGCTTCCAGAGAGAATTGGGTACGGAAAAGCTCGTTATGCTACTTCGATACAGCTCATCGATCCTGATCGTCTCAGCAATCCTCAAAATCAATACGATAATCAAACCTGGCGCGGAGGAGTAAAAGTCGATCATCTTGGCGCGCCGGTAGGTTACTATATTCGCCGCGCGCATATCGGTGATTGGTTCAACGCTGCTGATGCGATGATCTGGGACGAATTACCCCGCGAAACTTCATGGGGCCGTCCTGTTGTTATTCATTCCTTCGTCGCTGATCGGGCCGGGCAGCATCGCGGTGGTATCGGTATTTTTAATTCTGTCATGGAGCGTCTGAAGATGCTCACGCAGTATGACGGCGCTGAACTCGATCAGGCGGTCATCAATGCGATTTTTGGGGCCTATATAAAATCGCCGTTCGATCCTGAGATTGTAGCTTCGGCTCTCGGTAACGAGGGAGCGCTGAACGCTTATCAGCAAGAGCGAATTAAATATCACCAAGGTCGAAATATCAATGTCGGCGGCGCGAAGATGCCGCACTTGTTTCCCGGCGAAGAAATCGTGACCGTGAAGGCCGAACATCCGGCCGCTGCGTTTGCTGATTTTCAGGCAACATTTCTTCGAAACTTTGCGTCGGCTACAGGCTTGTCTTACGAACAGGTGAGTAGCGATTGGTCAAAATCGAATTATAGTTCGGCGCGCGGAGCGATTGTCGAAGCATGGAAAACATTGCAGCGCCGCCGCGCGCATTTCTCAACTGGTTTTGCCAATCCAGTTTTCTCGCTGTTTGTAGAGGAATGTTTTGACGTTGATCATCTTCCTCTGCCAAAAGACGCACCTGAATTTGCAGAATGTCGTGGAGCGTACTCAGCATGTCGCTGGCTCGGACCTTCGCGTGGAGCTATCGATCTCGACAAGGAAATCAAGGGCAGTATGTTGTCGATGGAGGCTGGCCTGTCTACGCTGGAGGCAGAAGCTGAAATTTACGGTGAGGATTGGGAAGAAACGCTCGACCAACGTAAGACAGAGATCGACGCGTTCAAAGAGCGCGGCATTCCTGTTCCTTCGTGGGGCAACAAACCTGACGAAGTTGTGCAAACTGAAAGGATTGGTTGATCATGAATCGATTCCCGGAATTATCTCAGCGAATATTCAATACACCGCTCGCGATTTCTCCGGCGAAAGCGGAGATTATTCTGTGCGGTTTGTACGGCCGATTTGGAGTAATGGAAGCATATCGTGAAGATGGCTCTGAAATACACCTCGCAGCGCAAATCGCGAACGGTCAAGTCGGTTCTGAAAAAGATTACGCGGTTGAGCAGGGTATAGCGATTATTCCGGTAACTGGAACTCTCGTCCACAAGAGCAGCTATATGGGTGCTCTTTCTGGTGTGACCGGGTATGATCGAGTTCGCCGTGATTTTAATGCTGCGCTTTCTGATTCTACCGTCAAAGGAATTGCTTTCGATATCGATTCTGGTGGGGGCGAAGTTTCTGGTTGTTTTGATCTTGTCGAAGAAATTTACGCCGCGCGCGGCGGTGGTAAGCCGATGATGGCGATCTTGAGTGAGTGTGCATATTCGGCCGCATATGCGATTGCATCGGCTTGTGAAATTGTTACCGTCCCGCGCACTGGCGGCACCGGCTCGATTGGTGCGGTAATGATGCACGTTGATTGTTCAGAACATCTTGAAAAAGAAGGCATGCGCGTAACAATGATTCATTACGGCGCTCGCAAGGTAGACGGTAATGAGGCATCGCCATTGAGCAAAGAGGCGCGCGCAAAAATGCAGCACATGGTCGATGAGACTGGTGAATTATTCGTGGATACCGTTGCGCGAAATCGGCGCATGACAAAGAAGGCCGTTAGGGCGACTCAGGCCGGTACTTTTTACGGAAAATATGGCGTTGAAGCCGGACTTGCTGATGGTGTTCATTCGCCGCATGAGGCGTTTGCCGAGCTTCTTGAACTTATTTGATTGACATAAAAATCCCATAGGGATAGATTTTTATTCAACGAATCACTCAATATCTTGTTTTTCTGGAGAAACTGATGTCCAAATCCGCAACATACGCGCATCTCCTGCAATCAAACGCTGTAGCTGCCAAGGGCGCTGGCGCGAAAGAAGTCGATCCGAACGAATCAGAAACAATGGAAGCTCCTCCCGCCAATGATAAGGAAGATGGCAAGAAAGCCAAATCCAAGGCCAAAGTGAAGGCCGGTGAGGGCGATACAGAAGAAGACGAGGAAGATAAAGATTCTGACGAAGGCGAAAGCGACGAGAAAAAGGAAAAGAAAAAGGAAAAGGAAAATAAGGATCGCGATGACAAAGAGGACAAAAAAAGCAAAAAGGCTGCTGCCTCTGGGGATATGATCCGCGCTGCTGTTCTCGAAGAGCGCATTCGTTGCGCGACTATTTTCCGTAGTCAAGCTGCTGCTGGTCGTCCGCATGTCGCTGCTCAATTTGCGTTTCACACGGAGCTTGACGCTGAAGCGGCAATTGCTGTTATGGAAGCCACTATGATTGATACTCCTGCCGCGCCGACTCGCCGCGCGAGTATTGATGAGCGTATGGCGAAGGTTCAAAATGCAAATGTTGGCGTTGATTTTGAAGAGCAAACTGCGGCTGGCCCTGTATCGTTTGAACGTCTTGCCACCCTTTCTCCAGACCAAAGGGCGTTGGCGATTGTGAATGCAGGTCGCTCGAATCGTGGTGAAGAGCCTTTGAAGAAATTACCCGCCTGAGGCGAGTAGAGGGGCTTGGCCGGGGGACATAAAAATACCCCGGCTGAGTTCAGAACAAAACTTAATTTTGGGAGTATAACATGACGGTCACAGTAACTTCAAACGGCGATGTACCCCAACAGCCGATGAATTTCGACAATAGTTATTTGCCAGATCAACTAATCGCTGGTGTATTCCCGCGAGTAACCGGGAACGTCACCATTTCTTCTGGTGCGACCGTCAATAGCGTGACGCCGTTGCCACGCGGCACTATTCTAGGACAGGTATTGCTCGGCGCTGTTACCTCGGTAGCTGGGACAAATACGGGAACTGGTACGTTCACTGTGGACGGGACCAATCCGCTCCAGGCCAACGCAAAAGTTGGAGCTTACGTTCTTACAATTCTTGCAACTGGCCGCGCGCAATTGCTCGATCCCAGAGGTGTTGATATTGGCGAATATGATTACGGCTCTGCTGGCAGCGTCACAATTAACAATGAAATTAAAGGAGTTCTGGCTGATACCTCAACGCATTTTGTGGCGGGTGATAAATTTACCATCACAGTTGCGGCTGGCTCTGGGAATTACATTCCTTCGGTTACAACGGCTGTTGACGGTAGCCAAAATCCTACTGCTGTTTTAGCTGATGTCTCTGATCCAAGTGCAGGGGCTGTTAACGCCGGGGTTTATTTCACTGGTGAGTTCAATCAAAACGCAATCACATTCGATACGAGCTGGACGGTTGCTACATTGACTTCGCCTCTTCGTTCATTGAGCATCTTCCTCAAGAACTCCGTAAGTGCGGCTGATCCGACCAACGAGTAACTATTTTTTGGGTTAAACACCAGTAAAGGGAACAAACCATGGGCGCTTATAACTTTCCGTCAATTTTCGACACAAATACGCTGATCGCGGTTGTTCCTAATCTGAAGGTCGCCCAGACTTTCATTTTGGATCAGTTCTTTCCTTTGATCGAACAATCTGAATCGGAATTTGTCAGCATCGACGTTGATGTTGGTAAACGGCGTTTGGCACCTTTTGTCTCGCCAATGGTTGAGGGCAAATTGGTCGAGCAACGCCGCATTCAGACAAATACTTTTAAACCGCCTTACATCAAAGATAAGCGCGCGCCTGATCTTCGTCGTCCTGTTCGCCGTATGATCGGTGAGCGCATCGGCGGTGATAAAGACCCGGCTGTTCGCATGATGCAGAATCTTGAATTTGAAATGGCCGACCAGATCGATATGATTCAGCGCCGTCTTGAATGGATGGCTTGCCAAGAACTGATCAACGGCACGATTACGATGCAGGGTGATGGTTTTCCTGCCGTTACCATTGATTTCGGCCGTTCTTCTTATCTCACGATCACGCTGACGGGAACCGCTCTTTGGGATAGTGGCAACGCGGCTGCTACACCGGCTCTCAACATTGACACTTGGCAGAATCAGGTTTTGCGTGAGTCCGGTGCGGTCGTAACCGACATCATCTTTACGCCAACTCCTTATTACTACTTTATGAAGGACTCCACGGTTCTTGCGGCTGTTGTCTATGATACGTCGCGTTTTGGTTATCCCGGTAAGAACCAAGTCCAGATGGCTTCGGAAGCGCAGCATGGCGCGATCCTGAAGGGCATGTGGGGTTCATATCGCCTGTGGGTCTACAACGATTGGTATGTCGATGACGGCACTGAAGGCGGCACGCTCAATCAAGAATATCGCATGATCCCTGATGGCACTATTTTGATGACCTCTCGTGCTCTTATGGGCGTCCGGGCATTTGCCACGATCCTTGATCCTGACTTCAGCTATGCCACGATGCCGTATGCGCCGAAGGTTTGGACGCAGCCCGATCCAGCGCAGCGGTTTATGCTCATGCAGTCTTCGCCGTTGCCGATCCCGGCTCGTGTGAATGCTTGCTTGGCAGCTACCGTAACAGCTAGTGTAATGCCGTAACAAATGCCCCAGAGGGAACGCCGCCGCATATAAAGACACAGC